>Ga0181607_10001528_pt1 | contig 20703 bp, 18 predicted proteins | sample 041ome_9_FD_132420 | JGI IMG/M metagenome (GOLD analysis project Ga0181607, IMG submission 132420) | Coastal salt marsh microbial communities from the Groves Creek Marsh, Skidaway Island, Georgia - 041413US metaG (megahit assembly) | ecosystem: Environmental > Aquatic > Marine > Intertidal zone...
AGCAATGCGTCGGCAATGTGATCTTTCTCGCTCATCAAGTGGTAAAGCTTCGCAATGAAGTAGCAGGGCTCTTTCTATACAATGGCGCCCCTAGTGTAGCGCCCGCGAGGTCTGGCGGGTTGTTCGGAGAAAAAGCATGAGTCAGCAGGAAGCGGGTGCGCGCAAAGCATCAGTGAGCCGCGAGACCCTTGAGACCCAGATTGCCGTTGAGCTATGTCTCGACGGTACGGGCCAATGCACCCTCGATACAGGACTGCCTTTCCTCGAGCATATGCTGGACCAGATTGCCCGACACGGTCAGGTGGATCTCAATATCAAAGCCAAGGGCGATCTGCATATTGATGCGCACCACACGGTGGAGGACATCGGTATCACCCTCGGCCAGGCGTTCAGCAAAGCGATCGGCGATAAAAAGGGCATCGTGCGCTACGGCCACGCCTATGTGCCGCTGGATGAGGCGCTATCGCGGGTGGTGATCGATTGTAGTGGCCGTCCGGGGCTCGAGTTTCACGTGCCGTTTACTCGCGCCAAAGTGGGCGAGTTCGACGTCGATCTGGTGGTGGAGTTTTTTCAGGGCTTCGTGAATCACGCTGATGTCACACTGCATATCGACAATCTCCGCGGACACAACGCGCACCACCAGGCCGAGACGGTGTTCAAGGCCTTCGGCCGGGCGCTGCGCATGGCGGTCGCACCCGACGCGGCCATGGCCGGCACCAGCCCCTCGACCAAAGGGGTTTTGTAAGCCGTGACCCAACGGGTTGCCGTAATTGATTACGGCATGGGCAACCTCCACTCTGTAGCCAGCGCGCTGGAGCATGTGGGCGCTTCCGAAGTCGTCGTTAGCCATGAACCCCAAACTATCCTTGATGCGGACCGGGTGGTGTTCCCGGGCGTGGGGGGCATCCGTGATTGTATGGGAGCGATCCGCCGTCTTGGCTGTGATCAGCTGTTGGACCAGGTACTCAAGGTGGACCGAAAGCCGGTGCTGGCCATTTGTGTCGGCATGCAGGCACTGATGTCCCACTCCGAGGAGAATGGGGGCGTTGACTGCCTCGACGTATTACCCGGTCGGGTCGCCTTCTTTGGGGGCGGGCACCACAGCGACGAGGGTGAGCGACTCAAAGTCCCGCACATGGGCTGGAACGCGGTGCGTCCGGCGATGGATCACCCCCTGTGGCGCGGTATCGAGCCCGACACCCGCTTCTATTTTGTTCACAGCTACCATGTGGTCCCCGATAACAATGGCGTTATCGCAGGAACCTTTGACTACGGCCTCACGGGTTGTGCGGCGCTTGCGCAGGAGAACCTTTTTGCAACGCAGTTCCACCCGGAGAAGAGCCACAGCGCCGGGTTGACGCTACTGAAAAACTTTCTCGATTGGGAAGGCACATGCTCGTAATACCCGCCATTGATTTAAAAGACGGCCAGTGCGTGCGCTTGCGCCAGGGCGACATGGCAGACAGCACGGTGTTCTCTGACGATCCTGTTGCCATGGCGCAGCGGTGGTTTGACGAGGGCGCCCGTCGGCTCCATATCGTTGATCTCGATGGCGCCTTCGCAGGCGAGCCGGTCAACGCCGGCATCATCGAGGCGATCTCAAAAGCGTTACCAGCCTTGCCTATTCAGATCGGCGGCGGCATCCGCAATCTGGGGACCATTGCGCGCTATCTCGAAGCCGGTGTGGAGTACGCCATCATCGGCACGATGGCGGCCAAGGACCCGGACTTTGTCCACCAAGCCTGTTCGGCCTTTCCGGGGCACATCATTGTCGGCATCGATGCCCGCGGCGGCCGTGTGGCCGTTGAGGGCTGGGCGAGCGAGAGTGAACTTGATGCCACCGATCTCGCCAAGCGCTTCGCCGATGCAGGCGTGAGCGCGGTGGTTTATACCGATATTGACCGCGACGGCATGATGCAAGGCGTCAATGTCGAGGCAACGGTTGCCCTGGCTGTTGAGTCGGGCCTGCCGGTGATTGCTTCGGGTGGTATCAGCCAGCTTGAAGACGTGCGTGGCCTGATGCAGCACGCGAGCGCGGGTATATGCGGCGCTATCACCGGCCGCGCGATCTATGAGGGCACGCTGGATTTGGCCGAGGCCCAGACCATAGTTGATGCTTTTCTGGAGAGTGATTGATGGCACTCGCCAAACGCATCATTCCCTGCCTCGACGTGGATCGGGGGCGAGTGGTTAAGGGTGTCAACTTTGTGGGTATTCGTGACGCCGGCGACCCGGTGGAAATCGCGCGGCGCTATAACGAGGAGGGCGCCGACGAGATCACGTTTCTCGATATTACGGCGAGCCACGAAGAGCGTGATACGACAGTCCATACCGTTGAGCAGATTGCCCGCGAGGTGTTCATTCCGCTGACAGTCGGTGGCGGCATCCGCTCCTTGCAGGATATCCGCACCATGCTCAATGCGGGTGCTGACAAGGTCAGCATTAATACTGCGGCGATTCACGAGCCCGAGCTGGTGCGTGATGCGGCGGCGCGATTCGGCTCGCAATGCATTGTCGTGGCGATTGATGTGAAGCGGGTCTCAGCGCCCGATCCCGATAATGCACCGCGCTACGAGCTTTTCACCCACGGTGGCCGCAAGCCCACCGGGATTGAGGCGGTGGGGTGGGCTACAAAAATGGCGAAGTTAGGTGCTGGTGAGCTCCTGCTGACGAGCATGGATCGCGACGGCACCCGCGACGGTTTCGAGTTGGTGATTACCCGCGCGATTACCGATGCGGTCGATATTCCAGTGATCGCTTCTGGCGGCGTGGGGACACTTCAGCACCTGGCCGATGGCGTGAATGAAGGTGGCGCCGATGCGGTGTTGGCTGCCAGCATTTTCCACTTCGGTGAATACACGGTGGGCGAGGCCAAGGCGTTCATGGCCGATCAGGGCATCACCATGCGACTGTGACATCGGGCCTCGATTGAGGAGTGCGTGGTCACCGAACCTAAAATGCAATGCTTGCGCTCGGCGATGATCTCAAGGCGTACCGAGCGCCAGCGAGGCCGAGTCTTCCGTTTCCGGAGCTTCAGATGGTGCTTTGGGCGTCAGTAAATTGATGCCGCGGAGCAGCGTCAGCGCCTCGTAAAGCTGATTATCCGAATTGCGCAATTCCGTCAGCGCCTCGCTCTCCGATTGGGCATCCACTGGACCGCCGTCGCCGCTCAGACTCCCCTGCAGGTCGGCTTCTTTGGTTCGTCGGTTGGATTCCACGCTCGTGACCTCAGCACGCTCTACCACGATGTCGGGCACGATGCCCTCTGCCTGAATTGAGCGGCCGTTCGGTGTGTAATACAGGGCGGTGGTGAGCTTGACGGCGCGGGTTTCCGAGACGGGCAGGATGGTCTGTACCGAGCCTTTGCCAAAACTGCGGGTCCCCATGATCACTGCGCGCCGACGATCCTGAAGAGCTCCGGCGACAATTTCGGAGGCGCTGGCGGAGCCGCCGTTAATCAATACCACGATGGGTATGCCATTCAGCATATCGCCCGGGGAAGCTTCAAAGCGGTCTGCTGCCTGAGGATGACGTCCTTCTGTGTAGACGACCAAACCCCCGTCCAATACGGCACCGGCCAGATCCACACTGGCACCGAGCACGCCGCCAGGGTTGTTGCGGAGATCCAAAACCACCCCCTTGAGAGACCCTTCGGAGAGGGCCTGCTCAAGCGTCGCGATCGCTTCTAGCCCGGTGTCCTTTTGAAACTGCGACGCCCGCAACCAGAGGTAGCCCTCCATCAGCTCACGGCTTCTGACGCTCGGCACTTTGATAATGTCCCGCACCACGGTGACGTCAAACGGATCCGCGACGCCTCGTCTGCCGATGGTCAGCAGCACCTCGGATCCGGTGGGTCCCCGCATCTTTTCTACCGACTTGTTGACCGGCAGATCGCGGATCGACTCACCATCAATTTTGAGAATAATGTCACCCGCACGAAGCCCCGCTGCCTCAGCAGGTGAGCCGTCAATCGGCGCGATGATGCTGATGTAACCACGATCTTGACCGATCTCGATGCCGAGACCACTGAATTCACCCTGTGTTGTCTCTTGCAGAGAGTCGTACGCTTTTTCCTGAAGAAAGACCGAGTGAGGATCTAGCCCTGAGAGCATCCCCTGGACTGCAAGTTCAAACAGCTCGCTGTCCGGTACCGATTCGACGTAGCCCTGTCGGATTTGGTTGAAGACGTCTGCAAACATCTGCAACTCTTCTAAGGGCAGCGACTGATTTTCAGGCGGGACATCCAACACCGCATTGTGAGGATTGTTTTCGTCAGCTGCGTCAGGGCCGCTTTCGTCGGCAACGGCGAAACAGCAAGCAACAAGGCCGAGGATCAGTCCAGCGGGGAAAGTGCGACAACGCATGACGGTTATCCGAGATGACAAAGAAGTGAATGGTAACTGATTATCCCGCTGGGACTTAACGGCGAATCCAGTCGGCAGGGTCCACCGGCTTTCCGTCGCGCCGAATTTCAAAATACAGGCCGGACGCCTCAGATCCGCCACTCGCGCCCGCTCTCGCAACGAGATCACCCGACTTAACCCTGTCGCCGACACGTCGGAGCAGACTGTGATTGCGCGCATACAGTGACAGCCAGCCGTCGCCATGATCAATAACAACCAACAGACCCTGACCCCGTAGCCAGTCAGAATAGATCACACGCCCCCCATGGACCGCCTTTACGGGTTCCCCTTGTTCCGCTGAGATCAGCCAGCCTCGCCAACGAATCTCGGCATTGCGGCGCTCGCCAAAACGGTTGGCGGGCGCGCCGTTTACCGGCATAGCCAGGGTGCCGCGGGTGTCAGCAAAGGGTTGAAGATTGGCAGGTGAGAGGTTTTCTGATCTGACTGCGACATCCTGTATTTCACCCAATAGTGCATTGAGCCGTACTTGATCTCGCTCAAGTTCGGCCAGTCGTTGCTGGTCGGTCTGCAGCGTTGCGCTAATGTCAGCAATGGCCTGCTGCCGAACAGCTTGCTGATCGGCAAGCGCGCGCTGGGCGTCGGCAAGGGTCTCGCGCTGGATGTCCAGTTGTGACTGGGTGTCCGCAGCGGCTTTGCGATTTTCCCCAATTGCCAACAGCGCCTGCTGATATTCGGCGATGATCACTTGTTGGTCTTCGACGATGCGTTCGAGGTAGGCCAAATGCCTCGCTACTTTCTGCGGATCCTGATCACCCAGCCATACTCTGAGGCCTCCGCCTTGCTGCACAGCCCACAACTGCTGAATGCCCTGCTCAATGATGTCCGTGCGGCCGCGCTGGGCGACCAGTAAGCGCGTCCGCTGGTTGTCCAGCTGGGTCAGTTGTTGTTGCAGTGCTTCCCGCGCCTGCATGACTTCCGCAAGTCGCTGGTCGGATTTGCTGATCTGAAGTTCTGCCTCGCGCAGCGCCTGCTGCAAGGTACTGCGCTCTTTCTCTTGGGCATCCAGTTTTTGCTGAATGGCCTGAATTTCGTCCGCGAGCGCGCCGAGTTGTGCTGCTGTGTCGTCGGGAGAGGCTGGCTGCTGTGCCTGCGCAAGAGCCAGCCAAAATGGCATCGTTGCAACAGCAAAGAGTTTAGACAGGGGGCGGACTGCTCCGATGCGAGCCACCCGTTGACCGCTTAGTTGATTAGCAGGTTGCGCCCTGACATGGCGGCGGGGATATCCAGTCCCATCATCGTCAGGACAGTGGGGGCGATATCGGCGAGGATGCCGCCCGCAGGATCCAAGGCACGCGGGTTACCCCCAAAGTAAATCAAAGGGACATGCTCTGTGGTGTGCTGGGTATGGGGTTGATCATTCTCGTAATCCCGCATTTGCTCACAATTGCCATGATCTGCGGTGATGAGGCCCTGGCCACCCTGTGCCAGCAATGCCGTCTCGAGTCGGCCAATGCACTGATCCAGCGTCTCGACAGCGGCGACAGCGGCAGCAAATTGACCGGTATGACCCACCATATCGCCGTTGGCAAAGTTCACGACAATAAAGTCAAAGTCTCTGGATTCGATGGCTTCGACCAAGGCGTCGGTGACCTCGTGTGCACTCATAGCCGGTTGCAAATCATAGGTCGGCACATCGGGAGAGGGGATCAGCGTGCGGGTTTCACCGTCGAAAGGATCTTCGCGGCCGCCGCTGAAAAAGAACGTGACATGAGCGTACTTCTCGGTCTCCGCGATGCGCAGCTGTGTCATACCTTGCGCGGCGAGTACCTCGCCCAAACTGTCAGTCAAGGTGTCCGGAGGGAAAGCCACGGGGCAAGCTAATGAGGACGCGTACTCTGTGGTGGTCACCAGTTGTAAAGCAGGTGGGTCACTTCGCGTAAAACTGTTGAATGCGGGATCGGTCAGTGCTTGGGCCAATTGCCGGGCACGATCGGCTCGAAAATTCATGAACAATACCGCGTCGCCATTCTCAAAGGTGAGGGGGTCTCCGACAATAGTGGGCATGACAAATTCGTCATCTTCATCGCGCGCATAAGCCGCCTCAAGGGCCGCTTGCGCCGACTCAGCGGTAAATGAGGCCCTGCCTTCCGCAAGTAGCGCATAGCTTTTTTCAATGCGATCCCAGCGATTGTCTCGGTCCATTGCCCAGTAGCGCCCATGCACCGAGGCGATGCGCCCGACGCCAAGCGTTTGCAACACCTGCTCTGCCCGCTGCAGTGAGGGGCCGGCACTGCGGGGTGGCGTGTCACGGCCATCGAGAAAAGCATGCAGGTAAAGCTGTTTCGCGCCGCGCTTTACGGCGAGTTGCAGCGCGGCAAACAGCTGGTCCTCATGACTATGAACGCCGCCGGGAGAGAGCAGGCCCATCACATGGACAGCATTGCCGCTTGCAACGGCGTCATCAATTGCCTGCAGATAGGCCGGATTCTCAAAAAATTCACCGGTCTCGATGGCGCGGTCAATTTTTGTGATCGACTGGTAAACAATGCGTCCGGCGCCAAGACTCATATGGCCTACCTCTGAGTTGCCCATCTGGCCCTCAGGTAGACCGACATCAAGACCTGAGCCGGACACCAGGGTGTGCGGCGCTTCCTGCCACAAGCGATCAAGATTGGGGGTGTGGGCAGCGTGCACGGCATTGTCTTCCGTGGCGGCCCGATGACCAAAGCCATCGAGGATGACCAGCAATGTTGTGCTTCGTGGCGTAGACACGGCGTGCAGGGCTCAAACGGTCGCAATCGACATTGTAACGCGGCGGACTGAGGAGGGCACGAGGTACGCGGGTCTGCCGTCTCATCGGTGCTACCTGTTGGCGATTCTGTCCCGGTGTTAAGGTGCCAGCACGGAGGCACGGCCTCGATCGGCCTTGTGAGAGGGGCGTTGAATGCCCCAATTGATTATGACTGCATCGGATCCGGCACCGTCTGGTACACCTGACCTTTCCGTTGACGCTGATGAGGCGGCCAAGTTACTCCGCTTGGCCACCAACCTCTCTGTCACCGTTGCGGTAATGCTGATTTTGGCCAAGGGCTATGCGTGGTGGCAGACCGACTCGGTGGCCATTCTGGCATCTTTGGTCGACTCACTGATGGATGCAGGGGCGTCGATACTCAACCTTTTTGCGGTGCGCTATGCGCTGGCGCCAGCTGACGCCAGTCATCGCTGGGGACATGGTAAAGCTGAAGCGATTGCGGGCCTGGGGCAAGGGGTATTCATTATCGCTTCGGGGCTTTTCCTGGTGAGCGAAGCGGTGCAGCGACTCTTGAGTCCCGCGCCACTCGCTGCTTTTCCGGTCGGGGTTGGCGTCATGGTGGTGACCATCGTTTTGACAGCCGGCTTGGTGGCGGTGCAGAGCTATGTCATCCGCAGAACGCGCTCGCCCGCAATTCGGGCGGACTCACTCCATTACCGCACTGACCTGCTCACCAACGCAGCAGTGTTGTTAGCGCTGGTGCTTGCACAGTTTGGTTGGTTGGGTATTGATCCGTTGTTCGCGCTGGCGGTAGCGGTCTACACGCTGAAAGCCGCGTGGGACATCATCCGTGACGCCACCAGTGAATTGCTGGACCAGGAACTTCCCCAACCCAAACGGGACCAGATTATCGATATTGCCAGCGCGCACCCTCGCGTTTTGGGCGTTCACGATCTCCGGACGCGTAGCGCTGGAAGAGTCGACTTTGTGGAGTTGCACCTTGAGCTCGATGACCACATGCCGCTGACGGTTGCCCATGAAGTGAGTGATGATGTGGAAGCCGCCATCATGGCTGCGATACCTCAGGCAGACGTGATGATTCATCTCGACCCTGTGAGTTTGGCTGAGGAGCAACTGGATGACAGGATCGAAGCGGTGGAGCAGTCCGACGGATCTTAGCTCCAAACCGCTCTAGCCTACCTTGACTATCGACTCTCCCACTGGCGGACGCAGCCGAGCTGCTGGGAGGTGCCGCTGTTTTGGCGGGCGCATCGATTCGGTGTCTGAGCGCGGGCCGCAGGAGCTCGAGCACAGTGGCCTGACTAGGGGACACTGACTGGAGGGCGCGGAATTGAACCGATATACTCGCGGCCCGCGCCGTTTGCTATCCAGCGCGCAGGGCGTCCCATAGGGTAACGGGAAGCGCTGTGCGTCAAATGATCTATCGATATCAGCGACGCATCATCACGAGGCGGGAATAACGTGTCAGCAGGGATGTTTTTTCAGTTTTTGGCAGAGCAGTGGGTTTTGGTAGCGGCGCTCGCCGCTGTCCTGACGCTGTTGCTACTTCATGAGACGCGTAAAGCGGGGCCTGCGCTGTCGATCAACCAGGCGGTGCAGCTTGTCAACACCGAGGGTGGGGTCTTCTTGGATATAAGGGATGCGGCTGAATATGGCCGGGGTCATATCACTGATGCCAAGCATATCCCGGCAGCTTCGCTGGCGAATCGCGTCTCCGAACTGGAAAAATTCCGCGATAAACCTGTCATCGTCGTGTGTAAAATGGGGCAGTCTGCTGGCCCTGCGACAAAGACGTTGCGCGCCCAGGGCTTTGGAAAAGCGCAAAAGCTGTCGGGCGGCATGATGGAGTGGGACGCCCAAAAGCTTCCGGTTGTCACCCAGTGAGTGAAGTCGTCATTTACACCACTCGATGGTGTCCTTTTTGTATCCGTGCCAAAGCGCTGCTCGATCAAAAAGGAGTTCGGTATCAGGAAATACCGGTAGATGGCGACCCAGCCACTCGGCAGGATATGGCAGAGCGAGCCGGTCGCACATCCGTGCCGCAAATCTGGATTGGTGAACAATATATAGGTGGGTGTGATCAGCTGTATGGTTTGGAGCGTTCCGGCGCACTCGACCCGCTGCTGACCTAAAGCAGACTCGCCAAGACTTTGATTAATAAGGAGAGCCAGCATGGCTGAAGAAGTTACGGCCGCCGGTCAGGAAGCACAGGCGCAACAGCAATTTGTGACTCAGCGTGTTTACACGAAAGACATTTCTTTTGAGTCGCCGATGACGCCCAACGTATTCCGGCAGGAGTGGAAACCCGCGGTTAACGTTGACCTGAATACGAAAAGTAGCCGCGTTGATGAGGAGGGAAACCATGAGGTTGTGCTGACCCTGACCATCACCGCCAAGCTAGAGGAACAGACCGCGTTTTTGGTGGAGGTTCAGCAAGCAGGCATTTTTTATGTGGCGGGTATTGAGGGGGATGCGCTCCGGCAGTTGTTGTCGACGGTCGCCCCGACCATTCTTTTCCCCTATGCGCGTGAAGCGGTGGACAATCTGGTTGTGAAGGGCGGTTTCCCGGCCTTGATGATCGCGCCGGTCAACTTCGACGCGCTATTCCGTCAGGCGGTCGCTCAGCAAGCCGCTGAGGGCGGTGATCAGGTTGTAGCCGCGCCAGAAGGCTCGACTCACTGATCTGTTCGCCGCCTCTCAAGGCGGTACCTGGCCGGGTGGCTATCCGCTCAGGCGGCCGGTAAGTCCAGATCTTTGAGTTTTCGGGTGAGGGTGTTTCGCCCCCATCCGAGTAACTCCGCGGCTTCGGCCTTCCGCCCGCCGGTATGACGCAGAGCGGCTTCGATCATGATCGATTCAAACAGTGGCAGTGCCTGGCGCAGGACGTTCGACTGACCCTCCGACAGCTGCTGATTTGCCCATCCGGCCAGTTGCTCATGCCAGGTTTCTGCCGAAGCGACCGCGCTGCTGTCGTGGGCCTGAACCAACTCAGGTGGCAGATCCGATAGGAGCACCTCACGACCGGCCGCCATCACGGTTAACCATCGGCAGGTGTTCTCCAGCTGTCTGACATTGCCTGGCCAAGACAGTTGCGTCAGCACTTCCAGAGCGTCATCGGAAATCGTTTTTGCGTCGACACCCAGTTCGTTACCTGCAGAGGTTAAAAAGTGCTTGAGTAGCTGAGGGATATCTTCCCGGCGCTCGGATAGTTTGGGGACATGAATACGAATCACGTTCAGTCGATGGAACAGATCCTCGCGGAACGCCCCCGATTCGACCAGTGATTCCAGTTTTTGATGGGTCGCCGCGATGATTCTGACGTCCGCCTTGATGGAGTCGACTCCGCCAACGCGGAAGAACTCCCCGTCCTGGAGCACTCTCAGTAAGCGCGTCTGGGTTGCCGCAGGCATATCGCCAATCTCATCTAGGAACAGAGTGCCCCCACGGGCCTGCTCAAAGCGACCTTCCCGGCGGCTATTGGCCCCGGTGAACGCCCCTTTCTCGTGGCCAAATAACTCTGATTCCATCAGCTCCTGAGGAATGGCCGCCATATTCAGTGCAACAAATTCCTTATCCGCTCTCGGGCTGTGGCGGTGGAGCGCTCGGGCGACCAGTTCTTTACCTGTCCCCGACTCGCCGTTAATCAACACTGTGATGTGGCTTTGTGCCAGACGCCCAATGGCACGGAAGACTTCTTGCATCGCCGGTGCGTTACCGATGATCTCGGTCGAGCGGCGATCTCCTGCTTCAATGCCGGCGGGTTCCACTTGAGTACGTTGCGCCTGCGCCCGGGCGACAGTGGCCACCATTTCCTCGATATCAAAAGGCTTTGGCAAATATTCGAAGGCACCCTCCTCATAGGAGCTCACAGCACTGTCGAGGTCTGAATGCGCCGTGGTAATGATGACGGGCAAGTCCGGTTGTTGAGACTTGAGTTTTGAGAGCAGCGTGATGCCGTCCATGCCGGGCATACGAATGTCGCTGACCACCACCATGGGTTGCTGCAAGGACAAAGCGTCGATTACGTCGTCACCGGACTCAAAAACCCGGCAACTTAAACCAGCACGCGTCAGGGCTTTTTCCATGACCCAACGAATCGAACTGTCGTCGTCGACGATCCATACCTGGTCGGTGGTAGCCATCTCAGGTCTCCATGGGTATGAGCATGGTGAAACAGGTATCACCAGGTGAGCTCCGTACTTGAATTAGTCCGCCATGCTGATTGGCGATGCGTTGAGCGATAGACAGACCCAGCCCGGTCCCTTTGGCATTGCCGGTGACCATCGGTAGAAAAAGCCTTGGCAGGAGATCCTCTGGTACACCGGGGCCGTCGTCGTTCACCTGAAGCGCGCAAACCAGCTTGTGGCGACTGCCACCTACCGTGAACTGTCTGAGCACACGGGTTCGAAGCGTGATCAAACCAGCATCACCACAGGCTTGCCGTGCGTTGCGTACTAAATTGAGTACGGCTTGAGTCAACTGACCCGCGTCGGCGAGAAAATCGGGCAAGCTCGGATCGTAATCGCGTTCGATAGCCAGTTCGCCCTTTGCCTCGGCCTCGATCAGTTGCCGCACATGCTCGGTAACTTCGTGAATATTGGTCGGTTCGGACTCAAGCCGTTCTCTGGGGCCCAGCATACGATCGACCAGCGTGTGAAGACGGTCTACCTCGGAAATGATGATGTCGGTGTATTCCTGCAGGTTGGGGTTGGCCAGCTCCCCAGATAAAAGCTGTGCTGCCCCCCGTATACCGCCCAATGGGTTTTTCACTTCGTGCGCGACGCCTTTCATAATTTCTTTAAGCGTTGCCTGAGCTTGCCATTCGCTCTCATCGCGGCTGATAGCCTGCAACCGATCGACCATCGTCAATTCAACGAGCAGGCAGCGACTTTCGACCTTGCCAGCGATTGGGCTCAGCGTGATGTCAACGGTGCGCTCTTGGCCGGTGCGCGTGGTCAGCGGGATCGCGCGCCGGACCATAGGGTAATTTTCAGTGAGGGCTTGGTTTAGCAATGGGTACCACTCGTTTGACTCGTCAAGCAGCGCCTCCAGCGGACTTCCCAATGCCCGGCTGGCAGACACCTCCAGCAGATTCTCTGCCGATAGATTCAGCGCCCTGATGTGCAGATCGGCATCCAACAGCACCACCCCGGTGGCTAACAGGTCGAGGTGATAGTCGATGGATAAATCGGGAGGTAATTCAGCGGTCATATTGTTATCGATTTGCAATGGGGCGCATGACATAGACGGTACGCTCGCTGGAAGCATTGACCCTGGCACCCTCGGCGTTAACTCGCACCACTTGTAGCCGGTGTTCGCCACGATAGACGTTGGTGAGCTGCCATGTAGGCATTCGTTGCGGCGTGCCCACCGGCTCACCGTCCAGCGTCAAAACAACGCGCTCACCCTGAGAAAGAGCTGGGCGCACCATTGCATCGACTGAAAAATTGCCTGGACCCATCGGAATTGTCGCGGCCTCGGCCGGACTCATGATCAGCGTTTCGTAGCTGATCGGCTCGGTCACCGCGGCGTCGGGTTCGGATTTGGGTGCGGGTGTCACCGCGGCCGAAGTATTGAGGCTGTGAACGGTTTGTGCTTCTACCACGGCTTCTTTGTCCGAGGGCGGCGTGTCGGTGAACGTGACGTTGCCATCCTTATCCGTGACCTTGTACACCGTTTGCGTAAAGCCTTTTGGCACCGCGCCGGCGAATACCGCGATAGCGAGCAGCACTGCGCCGCCACTGAGACAGGCCCGCCACGCTGGGTTCTGGCGATTGGCTGATCCTGAGCTGTGATGAGAACGTTGGGTCATGCGCCGCTAGGACCTGCCTAATATGCACCAATGTGGTGCGTGATGGTAGTAGGGAGGCCCACAAAATAGAATCGCCCGCAGGGTGCGGGCGTTTTCGAGTTGGCTGTTAATGGTGACTGACACTTAGACCGAGTAGTACATGTCGAATTCAACCGGGTGCGTGGTCATGTTCAGTCGTTCCACGTCTTCTCGCTTGAGCTCGATATAGGCGTCGATCATGTCGTCGGTGAAGACCCCGCCAGCAGTCAGAAAGTCGCGATCTGCCTCGAGGGCGTCCAAAGCCATCTCTAGGCTGGAGGCGACGGTAGGAATATCTGCAGCTTCCTCTGCCGGCAGGTCATAGAGATCTTTGTCCGCAGCATCACCGGGGTGAATTTTGTTCTGGATGCCATCAATACCCGCCATCAGCATTGCAGCAAAAGCGAGGTAAGGGTTGGCCGTTGGGTCCGGGAACCGCACCTCGACCCGCTTACCTTTTGGTGAGGGTTCGTAGGGGATGCGGATCGAAGCAGATCGATTACGGGCTGAGTAAGCCAACATGACCGGTGCTTCAAAACCGGGCACTAGGCGCTTGTAGCTGTTGGTGGAGGCATTAGTGAAGGCGTTTAATGCCCGTGCGTGTTTGATAATGCCGCCAATGTAGTAGAGCGCAGTATCAGACAAGCCAGCGTAGCCATCGCCTGCGAAGGTGTTGTCACCCCCTTTAGCGATGGATTGGTGAACGTGCATGCCAGAGCCGTTATCACCCACCAGCGGCTTGGGCATAAAGGTTGCCGTTTTGCCATAGGCGTGCGCGACGTTCAGGACACAGTACTTCAGAATCTGTACTTCATCTGCTTTGGACACCAGCGTGTTGAACTTGACGCCAATCTCACACTGACCCGCCGTGCCGACTTCGTGGTGGTGCACCTCCACCTCCAAACCCATTTGCTCCATGGCAGAGCACATGGCGGCGCGAATATCGTGCAGCGAATCGACTGGCGGCACAGGGAAGTAGCCACCTTTAACGCCGGGGCGATGCCCGATGTTGCCGTCCTCGAAGTCCATGCTCGAGGACCATGCTGCTTCCTCAGCGTTAATGGCATAGCTTGCGCCGCTCATATCGGCGTGCCACTTAACATCGTCAAAAACGAAAAACTCCGGCTCGGGACCGAAGAACGCAGTGTCACCCAGGCCCGTAGACGCCAGGTAAGCCTCGGCTTTCTTGGCAATGCTACGCGGGTCTCTGTCGTAGCCCTGCATGGTGGCGGGTTCGACAATGTCGCAACGCAAAATGAGCGTGGGGTCGTCAGTGAAAGGATCCAGCAGGGGAGTGCTGTCATCGGGCATCAGAATCATGTCGGACTCGTTGATGCCTTTCCAACCGGAAATGGACGAACCATCGAACATTTTGCCGCCCTCGAAGAAATCTTCATCCACCGCGCTAGCGGGGATCGAGACGTGTTGCTCCTTGCCCTTGGTATCGGTGAATCGCAGGTCCACCCAGCGAATATCGTTTTTACTGATCAGATCGAGCGTGCGCTCCGACATGTGTTGCTCCTTCATAAATCGCTCCGCAACCAGGCAGAGCCAAAGCGTTAAGGTGATGGATAGCTTGCAAAGGGTGTGCCAACCCGGAGGGCACCAGCAACTGTGCGCGGAGTCACCTCACTGCTGAGGAATCCACCGTTGCGGGTGGTGATGGGGACCCACCTCGCCGCGCAAATTGCCACTTTTTGGTGCAACAAGCAACCGACATGCACTTATTTAGTGCATTATCCTGCCAGCAAGAACTGGAACCTATTATTAATCAATGGCTTAGGCGTCTGCTATGGGTGGCACGGATTTTGCGAGTGGATGGGTCAGGTGTTTTAGTCATCGCCACGTGAAGCGACTGACACATCGATGTGTGAACTAACTTGAGCAAACTGTGTGCCTTATCGCACTGTGCGGAGACGTAGTTAAAATGAAAGCTAAACTTGAATACATCTGGCTTGATGGTTACAAGCCGACTCAAAGCCTGCGTAGCAAGACCCAGGTTCGGGATAATTTTGGCGGCACGCTCGAAGAGTGTCCCATGTGGTCATTTGATGGCAGCTCGACCGAGCAAGCTGACGGTAACAGTTCCGATTGCCTGCTGAAGCCCGTTGCCATTTTCCCAGATCCGGGCCGAAAAGACGCTTTCTTGGTCATGACCGAAGTCCTCAACGCCGACGGCACGCCTCACGAATCCAACGGCCGGGCAACGATTGACGACGATGACGACGACTTCTGGTTTGGCTTCGAGCAGGAGTATTTCTTGTGGGACGTTGACACCCAGCTGCCTCCCGGCTTCCCGGTCAATGGCTATCCGGGTCCTCAAGGCCCCTATTACTGTTCTGTCGGTGCCGGCAACGCGTTTGGCCGCGAATGCGTAGAGGAGCACTTTGACCTGTGCCTGGCAGCGGGCATCAATGTCGAAGGCATCAATGCCGAAGTTGCGGCTGGGCAATGGGAATTTCAGGTATTTGCCAAGGGCGCAAAGCGAGCCGGAGATGAAACCTGGGTGGCCCGATACCTCCTCGAGCGCGTGGGTGAAAAGTATGGCTTCTCAATCAACTGGCACCCCAAACCCTTTGGCAAGCTGGATTGGAACGGCTCTGGCATGCACGCCAACTTCTCCAACGAAATGATGAGAACGATGGGCGAAGAATCCGTCTTCACGAAGATCTGCGAGGAGTTCGGTAAGAATATTGATCGCCATATCAGCGTCTACGGTGCAGACAACGACCAGCGATTGACGGGTGACCACGAGACCCAATCGATCGATACGTTCAGCTACGGTATCTCTGACAGAGGTGCCTCGATCCGAATTCCGGTATCTACACACGCTGACGGTTGGATTGGTCGCCTCGAAGATCGACGAACGGCTTCTAATGCAGATCCATACAAAGTAGCCGCTGCTATCGTTAAAACGACTAAAGAGGCACTTGCTTAAACGCGTAATCTTGACCCTGCCTGTGGCCGCCGGTTACGGGGGTTAACTCGACCAGGAAGCCGCAACGTGATCTTTTGATTCGTTGCGGTTTTTTTGTACTCGTCTTCTACGCACGTGTCTCTGTGCGTCGTTTATCGCTAGACAAGCCGGTGCTCGGTTAAGTGTCGAAGACCTGAACTGGCTAAGCTGAATCTCTCTGTCGCACTGAACCAATTGCGCGTTGGTGGTGTACACTCCGCGCGCCCTGCCGCTATCCCCCTCCATACAATCGGGACATTCCATGAAAGCGCTTCGCAATATCGCCATCATTGCCCACGTTGATCACGGTAAAACCACTCTGGTCGACTGCTTGCTGCAGCAGTCCGGCACGCTCGATCGCAAAAGTGCGGGTGCCGAGCGGATCATGGATTCAAATGATCAAGAGCGGGAGCGCGGCATTACGATTCTCGCAAAAAATACCGCCATCGATTGGCACGATTACCACATCAACATTGTCGATACCCCTGGGCACGCGGATTTTGGTGGCGAGGTGGAGCGGGTGCTGTCGATGGTCGATTCAGTGTTGTTGCTGGTCGATGCTGTTGATGGTCCTATGCCACAAACTCGCTTTGTTACGGCTAAAGCGTTTGAGCGCGGACTGAATCCGATTGTCGTGGTGAACAAAATTGACCGGCCGGGCGCCAGGCCCGATTGGGTGGTCGATCAGGTGTTTGATTTATTTGACACATTGGGCGCGACCGAAGAGCAGCTCGATTTTCCCGTGATCTATGCCTCTGCGATCAACGGCATTGCCGGTGACGATTACGACGCGATGGCTGACGACATGTCGCCATTGTTCCAAGCCATTGTCGATAAAGTCGCACCTCCTCAGGTCAATGCCGCCGGTCCACTGCAGCTCCAGATTTCTGCCCTCGACTACAGTAGCTATGTCGGTGTCATCGGGGTCGGTCGTATCACGCGTGGTGTATTGACTCCCAATACGTCTGTGGCGGTGGTGGATCGCGACGGCAGTCAGCGCAACGGCAAAGTGCTTCAGGTCATGGGCTACATGGGCCTTGAGCGCATTGAAGCCGCCCAAGCTGAGGCCGGAGACATTGTCTGTGTCACAGGAATTGACGCACTGAATATCTCGGACACGTTGTGTGATCCGGCTCACCCCGAACCGTTACCTGCGCTGACGGTCGATGAGCCGACAGTGAGCATGACGTTTCAGGTGAACGATTCGCCTTTTGCAGGTCGTGAGGGCAAGTACGTCACCTCACGAAACATCAAAGAGCGTCTTGAGCGAGAGCTGATTCACAACGTCGCGCTGCGAGTGGAGCAGGGCGACAGCCCTGACAAGTTCAAGGTGTCGGGCCGTGGTGAGCTTCATCTTTCAGTCCTGATTGAAAACATGCGGCGTGAGGGATTTGAGCTTGGCGTATCGCGACCCGAGGTCATACAGAAGGAAATAGACGGTCAGCTGTCAGAGCCCTATGAGCTTTTGGTCATCGATTGCGAGGAATTACATCAGGGTGGCGTGATGCAAGAGCTGGGCCTGCGGCGTGCCGAGCTTAAGAACCTGGTGACTGACGGCGCTGGCAGAGTGCGCCTCGAATTTATGGTGCCTGCCCGGGGATTGATCGGTTTCCGCTCGCAGTTTCTTACCCTCACGTCGGGATCAGGGATTATGACCCACGTGTTTGATCACTACGGACCCGTGGCGAAGTCCGAACTGGGTTCGCGCAGTAACGGTGTTCTCGTCTCCATGGTTTCGGGCAAGACGCTGGCCTATGCGCTTTTTAGTCTTCAGGAGCGCGGTCGTCTGTTTATCGAGCCCAATGTTGACGTTTATGAAGGCCAGATTATGGGTTTGCATAGTCGCGGCAACGATTTGGTGGTTAACCCCACCAAGGCCAAACAGCTCACCAACGTGCGCGCATCGGGCACTGATGAGGCCGTGATTTTGACCCCGCCGGTGCTGCACAGTCTTGAGCAGGCGCTTGAGTTTATCGATGAAGACGAACTTGTTGAGGTGACGCCTGACAGTGTTCGACTGCGTAAAAAACTGTTGCTCGAACATGAGCGCAAGCGCGCGTCACGCAACGCAGCCTAGCTTGCGGCGTGAGATTGAATCGTTAACGTGCTCTGAGCATTTCGATGTGGGGAATATCGTCCTCCAGATAGGACTCGCCCACCGCCGTAAATCCAAGTGACTCATAAAACGGTTTTAAGTACAGCTGGGCGCTGAGGCGCACTGCTGGCCAGCGGCTGTCACAAAACACCAACGCTCTCGACATGACATCTCTTCCCAGCCCAAGGCGCCGGTAGTCGGCGCGCACGGCGACTCTGCCCAATGAGCACTCCTGATAGGCAATCCCGGGTGGCAGTATTCGCAGGGTACCGATCAATTCCCCGTCGTGGTGCAGTTCCAGATGCCAAGCCACTGGATCTTTATCATCGACCTCCTGATAAGGGCACTCTTGCTCGACGACAAACACCGCCGTTCTCAGGCGCAGCACTTCATGCCATTCGGAGACGCTGAACAGCGAGAAGTGTCGCCAGCGCCAGGTCAGGCCGGCTTGTAAATTGGAAGGATCGATTGGCATCGTCACTCTCCTCGGCGGGAACGAGGTTACGTCTCGTGGTGTTCCCGGGTCAGGGTGCGTTAGGATAGCGCGGTTATTGGGCCGCGCGCTGAAGCGCGTCCCGCCGCCTTGCGAGAGAGCCCCATTGCCATGACAGACATGATGCAGCCTTCGGTCGACGTCGAGCAGCTGTCGCTGCGTGATTACGCCGAAAAAGCGTACCTCGACTATTCAATGTACGTCATTCTCGACAGGGCGCTGCCGCACATCGGCGACGGCCTGAAGCCCGTTCAACGGCGCATCATCTATGCCATGAGCGAGCTCAGTCTCAAGGCTACGGCAAAGTACAAGAAGTCTGCGCGCACCGTCGGCGACGTGATCGGTAAATTCCATCCTCACGGTGACAGCGCTGCCTACGAAGCGATGGTGCTGATGGCTCAGGACTTCTCCTACCGCTACCCATTAATCGACGGTCAGGGGAATTGGGGCTCGCCAGATGATCCAAAGTCGTTCGCTGCCATGCGCTACACCGAGTCGCGTCTGACCCCTTATGCCGAGGTGCTGTTATCCGAGTTGGGGCAGGGCACGGTCGATTGGCAGCCCAACTTCGACGGAACGCTGGAAGAGCCGACGGTCCTGCCTGCTCAAGTGCCTAACCTGCTGCTGAACGGCACCACCGGCATCGCAGTAGGTATGGCCACAGACATTCCGCCACATAATCTCAACGAAGTGGTGTCCGCAACGATTCATTTACTTGAATCCCCCAAGGCGACGGTCGCCGACCTATGCAAGCATATTCAGGGGCCGGACTTCCCGACTGAGGCGGAGATCATCACTCCCGAGGAGGAGTTGCGCGCGCTATATGAGACCGGTCGGGGTGCGCTCAGGGTGCGCGCTGCTTACCAGATCGAGGATGGCGCCGTCGTGATTCACGCGCTGCCGTATCAGGTGTCAGGTGCAAAAGTGCTGGAGCAAATTGCGGCGCAGATGCAGGCTCGAAAGTTGCCGATGGTCTCAGATCTGCGCGACGAGTCAGATCACGAACATCCCACGCGTCTGGTCTTGGTGCCCCGGTCAAACCGCATCGATCTCGATGAAGTGATGAGCCATCTGTTTGCGACCACCGATCTCGAGCGCACTTATCGGGTCAACCTCAATGTGATTGGTATCGATGGCCGGCCTGCCGTGAAGTCGTTGGTCACCATCCTGAGAGAGTGGCTGGCGTTTCGAAAGGCAACGGTCAAGCGGCGCCTCGAATACCGGCTCGAGCGGGTAGAGCGACGCATTCATATTCTGGAGGGCTATTTGGCGGCCTTCCTGAACATCGACGAAGTGATTCGCATTATCCGCGAAGAAGACGAACCCAAAGCGGTGTTGATGAAGACCTTCAAAATCTCGGATGTGCAAGCAGAGGCGATCCTTGATCTGAAGCTCCGCAATCTCGCCAAACTTGAAGAGATGAAGATTCGCGGTGAGCAGGACGAGCTTGCCGAAGAACGAGACAGCCTGAAGAAAACGCTTGGCAGTGATGCTCGTCTCAAAACGCTAATCAAGCGCGAGCTAAAAGCAGTCGTTGAGATTCATGGCGACACGAGACGCTCGCCTATCGAGCAGCGGGATGAAGCCAAGGCCTTCAGTGAGCTTGAGTTGACCAGTGCAGACCCCCTGACAATCGTACTGTCGGAGAAGGGCTGGATTCGCGCGGCCAAGGGCCATGATATCGACCCCGCTTCGTTGAGCTATAAATCGGGCGATAGTTTCCGCTTTGCAGCGCGCGCAAAGTCGAATCTGCCCACCGTGGTTCTCGATTCCACGGGTCGTGCTTACACGCTGCCGACGCATCAGCTGCCATCTGCGCGAGGTCAGGGGGAGCCCCTCACAGGCCGGATTAACCCGCCTTCCGGGGCAACCTTTGAGGGGTTGATTACCGGCGCCGAGGCAGACCGCTTTTTGCTCGCCAGTGATGCCGGCTATGGCTTCGTGGTGCAGTTCGCGCAGCTCCAAACAAAAAACAAGGCCGGTAAAGCGCTGCTGACGCTGCCCAAAAACGCCCGCGTGCTGTCACCGGCAGTCATTTCCCAAGAGGCCGATTCGCTGGTGGTCGTTGCCACCAACGAGGGGCGTATGTTGGTGTTCCCGCTCGAGGAACTTCCAGAGCTGGCCAGAGGAAAGGGCAACAAACTCATTGGTATTCCTTCTGCCAGGGCAGCCGCTCGAGAAGAATTTGTTGC
>Ga0181607_10001539_pt1 | contig 20601 bp, 21 predicted proteins | sample 041ome_9_FD_132420 | JGI IMG/M metagenome (GOLD analysis project Ga0181607, IMG submission 132420) | Coastal salt marsh microbial communities from the Groves Creek Marsh, Skidaway Island, Georgia - 041413US metaG (megahit assembly) | ecosystem: Environmental > Aquatic > Marine > Intertidal zone...
AAGCGCTGGGCGTACGCATTATCAGCGGCATCACTGTTAAAGCGCTCGAAAGTGATAATAGCCACGCCATTACTGCCGTCGATACTGACCGGGGTCGCATTGAATGCGATTACGCCGTAGTCGCCGCGGGCCCTTGGGTGCGTAGCTTCTGGGAAATGCTGGAACTCCCCATGGAGGTCGGCATCCGCAACCCTTCAACCAGCGAGGTCACCGAAGGGATTCCCATGTGGATCTACTGGTCACTGCAGGAAGGCACGCTGGGTGTTGACCCCGAATTACAAGTCACCAATGACGGCGCCATGCCGCCGGTCATCCATGTCGATACCGATGCGCCGCTGTATTCCGATGAAGATGGCAGGTTGCTCACCGATCACCTCTGGGGCATCTACTACAAGCCTGACTTCCATTTCGGCGGCGTGCAGGGCGGGGCAGCACCCTTTATCGTCGACAAGCCAGCGGCAGACGTCGCGGTAGACCCTTATGGACCGGCATCACCGGAATTCGTGGTGGGCGCGGAGTTCGCGGAGATGTGGGTGTCAGCACTCGCGCATTGCCAAGAACGCTTTTCGGGCACCCTGCCCCAATTCAAAAAAGAGCCCTCGGGCGGCATCGGCGCCTTCACGCCCGACAGCTTCCCGGTATTCGATAGCATGCGCGAGAACTGCTTCGTCATCGCCGACTCCAACCATGGATACAAGATGATCGGCGTAGGCGACCTGGTCGCCCAAACGATCTGTGGCGACAAGCCCGGACTCCTCGACCCATTTCGCTTCTCTCGCTATGCAGAGGGTGACCTACACCCTGTCTCCAACAGCCCCTTTCCGTGGAGCTAAACATCTGTTCTAACTAACTTTTTTATTAGGCGGCCGACCTCATCACCGACCGAGCAGTGGCAGAGCGAAAAGGGATTTTCCCCGACCTCAAGCAGGCGTAAACTCCCGCCCATTAACCCCGAAGCCGGCCGATATGAACCCCACTGATCCCATCGCCTCCACCGCTGATATCAGCCCTCACGGCGCGGCTGATCCGACTATTACTGAGAGTGCAGCACTTCCCAACCGGGCCTACACCAACCACGACGACTGGCTGAAAGAGCGGGATACGGTCATTGCTCAGACCTGGGCGGGCTTGGGATTCAGCAGCGACATTGCCGAGCCCGGTAGCGTCTGTCCTGTCACGTTTATGGGACTACCACTGGTCATGGTGCGTGACCAGCACGGTCGCGCTCGGGTGTTTCACAATGTGTGCCGCCATCGCGGCATGCAACTGGTGGCCGAAGCCGGTGATGCCGGCCTGGTCATCCGATGCCCCTATCACAAGTGGGGCTACGACCTTAGCGGACAGCTCAAAACGACCCCCAACATCGGTGGCATGGGCGTGCACGAGGTAGCTGGCTTTGATTGCGCTGACCATGCCCTGACCGGCGTACGCTGCGACGAGTCCATGGGGGTCGTCTTTATCAATCTTTCTGGTGATGCACCGCCTTTGCCAGCGCACCTAGAACCGTTACTGTCGCGCTGGCGCGAACTCGCCGGACCGGCGTTCGACCAACAGCTCATCGCCGATGGGGGTGAGTTTGGCTCCATGGAACTGGTGCTAAAAAGCAATTACAAGCTGGCGGTGGAGAACTACTGCGAGTCCTATCACCTGCCCTTCGTCCACCCCGACCTCAACACCTACTCGCCGCTCGATGCGCACTACAACCTCACTGTTGATCCGCTCGCCTCAGGCCAAGGCACCCGGGTATATGACCTGACGCGGGGAGATAGCGAGCCGCTGCCACAATTTTCAGAGTGGGATGGTGAACGCCTCAAAACCGCGGAGTACCTGTCGCTCTACCCCAACGTATTGCTGGGCATTCAAGCCGACCACTTCTTTGTCATTTTGCTGCTGTCAGAGGCCGTAGATCAGACTCGGGAGAGACTGCAGTTTTATTATGCCGATAGCGACGGAATCGGCGATTCCTATCGGGAGCGGCGTGAAAACCTGCACGCCGCCTGGAGTGTTGTGTTTTCCGAGGACATCTCGGTGGTAGAGGGCATGCAGAGAGGCCGCGCTTCCCCAGCCTTTGATGGCGGACTGTTTACGCCACTCATGGATGTGCCCACGCACCACTTCCACCAGTGGTTGCTCTCGCGCCTGAAGAAGAACACCACTCGCGCGGTGAGCCGCTAGAAAAAACCCCGCACTGGGCGGGGTTTCCATTTACACCGACTTTGCCTATCCGACCCGCGTCACCATGACGCCGGTGCCGTGTGATTCGTCGTTTGTTAACGCCGAATGGCCGTGGCGGCAAAGGTGAAGTTCTGACAATTGACCATCTCGTTCCATTGAGCCTGGAGTGCCGAGCCGTTCCAACTGTCTGCACCCGACTGAGCCGCTGCCTCATCGGTAAACAGATCAAGCCACACGAAGTCCGCATCTTGCAGGTCGAACTGCGGCTCCATAATGTAGTAGCCATAGTCACTGGACGGCTCCGCATCCAGCGAGGCATCGTAATCAGCGCGGAACCCATCAAGACTGGCCTGATCATAGCCCTCGTTGAAATTGCAGAAGTCAAAGCTGGGAATGAAGGTACCGCCCTCTGGCGTTCTGCTTACAGCGCTGTCCCGGCCTGCGCCCGGGCTAAAGGTATAAACGTTCTCAGCATTGTAAGAGAGCGCGCCATTCAACTCTGCGGTCCACTCCTCTAACTGATTGGCATTCCAGTCTGCCCAGGCTAAATCGCGCGCTTCCATCGAGGGCCACAACAGTACCCAGATAAAATCGTAGTCATCGGTTTCGAACTGTGGCCTGAGGACATTGGAGCCCGTCATGTCGTAGCCACCGGCGTCGATGCGCGCATTCCACCGCGTCACGATGTCGGCGAACTGCTCGTCTGTCATGCCCTCGGCTGTAGAATTCCAAACATAGTCAACCACAGGAACATTGAGCGGCGCAGAAGGTGCGATTGCCTCTGCAACTTCACTTGCCTGTGGCGCAGAAGGTGCTTCGGCAGGTTGCTCGCTCTGGCCACAGCCAGAAAGCAAGGCCACCGCAAATAGTGTAGTCAGTAGTCTGTTCATTGAAGCCCCCTTATTTTTACGACACCTCACAAAATAGCGGTGCCGCATTAATTTTTGATGACACATCTCAAAATATCGATGCGCCGAGCCGAGTAGATCAGGAAAACCGGCGCATCACAAGAATCGCCGTCAATCCAAGAATCACGCAAAGACCGCTCGGTCGGTGACTCGTTTCCAGCGCGACTCAAAGACCTGCCGATTGTTGCAATGGCAACCGCGACTTCTGATAGTCTTAAGACATGATCCTGCGATGATGAGAAGAAGAAAATGAGTGATCGAGATCAGCCGGATGATGAATTTGCTGACGCGCCAGCAGCGAGAGCAACATCCGGCACCATGGACAGCGATAGCGAACCAGATGGCGACCTACCCTCCTTCGACGCTTACGGTGATGAGGAAAACTGGAGCGCCCTCGAGGACGACGAATCCTTGGGTAGCGACCCTGAATGGGCCGAAGAACGTTCTGTCTCCGAGGAAGCATCTGACTGGTCAGAACAAGACCCGGAACAGAATGTCAGCCCGCGCGGCAACGCAGATGAGTCCGGCTCGCTGTTCGATGACGATGACCTTGACGATGACCTTGACGATGACAACGTGACATTGGGGAGTTCGCGATCCTTAGACCGCGACGACGGATCTGACCCCAGTAACGGTAGCTCGACCAATGAATTTGATGGTAGAGAAGACGAGACTGGAGCAACCTCTCCCGCAGAATCGCGAGATCAAGCTGCCGTCGATGACGATGACGATGACGATGACGATGACGATGACGATTATTATCGGCCCCAGCCCCCCGCGGCTTCCCGACTAAAGGGTAAAAAAGAGAAGAAAACTCACTGGGCATGGCCGACCTCAGTTGGCCTGCTGACACTGTCTGTGATCGGCCTCGCTGGCTTCGCTTGGTACCAAAGCACCCAGCAGGACCAAGCCATGCGGTCAATGCAACTTAAATTAAGGCAAGCACAACAAACCCCGCCAGCCGAGGCGCCTGCAAAGAATGAGGGGCAAATTCAGGCGTTACAGGATGAACTGGACAGCACGCGCAAACTGCATAGCGAGGAAATAGCCGAACTAGAGGATCGCAACCAAACGCTGGAAGCGAAGCTATCTTCCGTCGAGAGAGCGCTCAAAATAGCGCGCGCTGATGCTGCAGAGGCGAGCAACGCCAGCGCACCTCCGAGCGTAGCTTCGTCGCCGCAACTGCCATCGTCTTCAAGCAGTGGCTGGTTTATCAACATCCAGACCTATGCCACGCGCGCCGATGCTGATGCCATGGTCGCTCGACTTTCCTCCTCTAGTGAATCGTTTGGTGTCCAACCAGCGCAAGTAAACGGGCGAACACTGTATCGGGTTCGAGCCAGTGGGTATGCCAGCCAGTCTGAGGCCGAGGAAGTCGCCGCAGAGCTGGTTGAAGCATTCGCATTGCCAAAACCTTGGATTGGCAGGGACCGCTAACCCATGAGCAGCATCATAAGGCGCCCAGGAAAGCATGATCTATGATGCCGGGATGGTCAGCTTGATGAACTGCAAAGCCCTCCTCGCCCTGGGCATTACCTGCTCGATGTGGTTGTCAATGGGAGCGGCAGGTAAAGAGTATCGCTCAGGCGCAAAACCAGTCAGGTTAACTTGCATTGACGACAACCGCTGGGTGGATGGATCAACGCTGGAGCTCTGGGGAAGCGCTGAAAAAGCGGATGGCTGGATACGTGTGCAAGGTGGCAATAAGGTGCCCGCCAAATTTCAGCAGCAAGCATTGAAATCTATCTGGTCTGACCCCGCCGGCGAAGTCTTCATGGTCGTGGTAGAGCCAGACCTCACTGCCCGGTATTACGATAAGACAGGACTATCTTCCACCTTTGAGTCGATTCGCTGGCACTGCACAAGATAGTCAGTTGGCACCCTTTAACCTGCACCAGCCGCCGGCAGGCCTCGGTGCTAGCCGGCCGATACGCGGCCACCCGCTATCTTCTGTTACACTTTCGTAAAATAAAACCTTCAGCGACACGACTGCATTTTGGCGGCCTGATAACAGCGGCTCGGGGATAGCTCATGATAACCTTCATCAAGTGGTTTCTAGTTCTGTTCACCATCATATTAATAGTCGGTCTATCCCAACAAAGAGAGATGGTGAACCTATACCTAGGCCAAGCAAAAAGAAGCATGGGATTTCAGGCAGAGATCTATCACTGGAATACCTCGGTCGCTTGGGAGAAGACCGATCGAGAGCATGACCTGCTTGAAACGGGCAATTTTGTTCAGCGGGAGTTTCCGTTCCTTGATTACGTAATGCGCGCTCGAAAAAATAAGGACGGTACGACACTGACGGCCGTGTATTTCACAGATGGGTGCCTCGAAGGAGCCTCGATTATCACTGACCAGCTGGATTTCAATGGGGAGCCCTTCGAAATGCGCTGCGTCAACATTGGTGAAACCAAGGGGTGGCGGGTCGGTGCAAGACTGCCGCCTGGCGAATCGGCCTGGTACGAGACATACGAAGGTTTTGCTGTCAGGGCAAACTTTAAAGACTGGGACTTCAACATCATCCAGAAATACTCAGGCGCTCTTGAAATACAGCCCGATGAGATCGACTGAAGGGACCACCGGTCGCGGAAACGTCTAACAAGAGCAACCCCGGTTACGAGTATCGGCTAGGACAGCTCATCGACGCGGTTATTGATGCGGAATATATGAGCCAGTACCTCTGCCACCGCAACATAAAGGGCAGGGGGTATTTCGTCCCCCAACGGGATCTGACACAGCATCTGCACCAAACCCGCCTCCTCCACGACCGGGACGCCAAACTCTTGCGCAGTCGCCTTGATTCTCTCGGCGAGTTCTCCCTCGCCTTTAGCAACGAGGCGAGGCGCGCCCTCTCCTGAATAGGTCAAGGCTGCGCTCTTGTTATAGCGGGACTGGCTCATGCCCTGACATCCAGAGCGGGAGCATTGGAGCCATGGCGAGACAGACTTTGATCGTGCACCACATTGAGCCTGTCGAGCTTTAACCCTCGCGACTCCAAACCAGCAGTCAATGATTGCTGAGATCTCAAAAATAACGCTAGCGTCTCTTGCTCACTGCCAGCGAGATCAACCGATATCCTCTCCCCGACAAGCTTGACGGTGATCTCAGTCGCGCCAAGCCCTGGCATATTCAGGGAGATATGCGCAGCCCAGGTTTTGGACAGAGCCCCCTCACCCGCGGCACTGTGAGCACCGTCCTCAAATATTTGAATCCCAATGCTGTACACCTCTTCGCCAAACCGAAACGGAATATCGAAGCACCATTGCTGCGGCAATTGGGTCTGTTCAGCTGGCACAGAGCCCAATTGGTTGTCTGTGATTATTTTCAGTCCACTCTCTAAGGCAGAGCGCAGGGTTTCGAGGAGGCCGACTTGTTCAGCCTGCAATTCCAGTTTATCGCTGTCTTCTAGATTGGCACGCACTCTAAACAAGGCGCGCATCAGTTGCCCCTTCAAATCGTCTGCTGCCAGCCCTGCCATGCTGCCCGCTCCATGGGCGAGCAAGCTCTCGTGGAAAGTACCGTTGCCCTGTATCGCCTTAATCAGAGCGTCGGGTTTGGTCAATTCGTCCGAGGATTTCACACCACCTTGGAGCTGCTTAACGATTGCGCGATCCAAACCCAGAGCCTGCAGAGAGCCACCTCCCAAGGCTCGCAACAGTGAAAATAGCTGTGCCAGACCGTCTTTTGGCACCTGCGTAGTACCTGCTTGCCGCTGCAACTTAATAGCCTCTGCCATCGCGTCGGGCGCTGCCACGTAGGGCGCGCCTCCTGCACTGAGCACGCGGAAAGTAATCTGGGGTTGAACTTGCTTGACCTCCAGCAACAGCCGTGCGCCCGGCTGAAGCGGGATATCCGTTGACGCCGTGACGCGCTCGGCGCCCACTTTAAGAACCATCTCGCCCGAGGGAAGCTTATCGGCCACCACTGCATTCAGCACCTGGCCAACCTGTGGCGTGCGCAGCCATAAACCGAAGTTGCGTTGATCAACCCTCGCGGGAGTCAGCGAAATCTGAAGTTCTTCCAAAGCGTCTCCCGGTTTGCGTGATGATCGAGGTTAACGTAACCTCTGACCTGCGCGGCTGGGCCCCCCCAGCACTGCGCCTATTAAGGGACTAAAAGCGCTTCGCGATAGGCGAAGGCTCAACAAGACTGTGAGGTACACCAGTGGATTTTGCAACGCTCCTTGGCATTTTATCGTCTGTTGGGTTTGTAAGCTTTGCCGTTTTTTCGAAGGAAGGCGCCGACATATTCTGGAACCCCCAAGGTCTTCTTATCGTCCTTGGCGGCAGCGCCGGTATCGTGATGATCAAGTTTTCTTTCAAGCAATGGCTGGGAGCGTTCGCAGCCGCGGGTTCCGCGTTCCGCAGCAGCGCAGATAACCCGGACGAATTGATTGCTCAAATGGTGGAGCTCTCGGGGATCGCCCGAAAAGACGGCATGCTCGCGCTGGAAAACGTCGAAATTGAATACGGGTTTCTGAAGCAAGGCGTCAGGATGCTGATCGACGGATCAAGTCGGGAGGTAGTCAGCGAAGTCCTCTACAAAGACCGTCAGCAGTTTCTGGACCGGCAGACATGGGGCACGAAAGTATGGTCTGCGTGGGGAGAGGTCGCACCCGCCATGGGCATGGTCGGCACGCTTATTGGTCTGGTGCAGATGCTGGTGGATCTCAGCGACCCCAAAGCCATCGGACCTGCAATGGCCGTGGCTCTGCTGACAACGCTTTATGGCTCCCTCATTGCCAACGTAATCGCCATTCCACTTTGCGACAAGCTGACGCTGCGAAAAGCCAATGAAGGCAGACTGATGGCGATGTGCATTGACGGCGTGCTGGGCATCCAGGGTGGACAAAACCCGCGTATTCTCGAATCGATGCTCAAAACCTATGTCGATCCCAAAAAGCGGGCTGACGACGAGGATTAACAGTGGATTTAAACCTGCTCCAGGAAGACGAGGGAGAAGAGGGCAAACCCGGAGCGCCTCTGTGGATGGCCACATTCGCAGATTTGATGTCGCTTCTGGTTTGCTTCTTCGTGCTCATCATCTCGATGTCCGAAATCGACGTGATTCGATACAAAAAAGTGGCGGGCTCCATGAAGGACGCTTTTGGTGTCCAACAAGATATCGTGACCTACGATATCCCGAAGGGAACCAGCATCATTGCGCTGGAATTCTCGCCTGGCAAACCCGAGCCCACAATAAAAAAAGTCATTCAGCAGGATACGGTCGACCCGACTCGCCCATCCCTAAAAATTGGCAACCCCGACAATCCCATTGAGGTTCAGCCCGAAACACTGCAAAAGCTGCTGGAAGAAGAAGAAGAACGTCAGGAGCAGCGGCAGCAAACTGAGGCCGACGCGGCCGTGCTGACAGAACTGCTAGAAGAGGAAATCAACGAAGGCAAAATTGATGTCGAAACCGACGGACCTACGATCATCATCAAAATCAGAGAGCGCGGTTCATTCACCTCAGGTTCAGCTGACTTAGACCCAGGCTTTCTCCCCACCCTGGACACCATCGGTACTGCTCTCGGAGAAATCTCTGGCGAGATCGTAGTAGAGGGACATACCGATAACATTCCCATTAATAGCGTTAAATTCCCATCGAACTTTGCGCTCTCAGCGGGCCGTGCGGTCTCTGTGACCAGCGTGTTTCTCAATGATCCCAACATTTCCATGGACCGCCTTAGCGTTCGTGGCTATGGAGAGGTTCGCCCTGAGGATACGAACGCCACACGGGCAGGCCGCGCCAGAAACCGTCGCGTGGAAATCAAGATTAACCAAACCGAAGAGGCCAGCGAGTCACCGGTAGAGGAACGCGAGGTCAGCGCAGAAACACTTGGCGTGCAATAAACGTATGCGGGCCGCAGCAACCTGAACCCTGATATAAAAGGAAGTAAGGTGAGAGTCCTTTCTGGCGGGCAATCCCTTGCTCGCACACTCTATGGGGGTTGCGACCCAGATGGATGGGCCAATAAAAATATTCCGAGACTGCAGGTTCAGCCGATCAAGCCAAGCGTCACTCGTAGATCAGCCGTTTTGAAGAGGAGCCAATCTGGATCGCAACCTGGCCAGCGCCTGACCATGTAATTGCGAGACCCGCCCCTCCGTAACCTCTAATACGGCGGCAATCTCACGGATATTCAGTTCCTCAACGTAATAGAGAGACATCATCAGCTTTTCCCGCTCAGGCAGCATGTCGATTCCAGAACGTAACAGGGCGCGCTGTTCCTCTTCGCTGTACTCTGCCTCCGGTTCTCTGTCTCCCACAGGCACGTCATCTGCACTATCGGTATTCGCGTCGAGGTATACGAGCCGGGCTGCGGAAAGTTTTGTCGTCAGTTCCCGATACTCATCCAATGGAAGCTGCATGGCTTCCGCCACTTCGTGATCTTGAGCCGTGCGGCCCTCTCTCGCTTCCACTTTGGCAATCGCCCTTGAGACTTCCCCTAGCTGTGTCTGCACCGACCTCGGTAACCAGTCATTCCGGCGCAGTTCGTCTAGGATCGCGCCGCGTATTCTGATCGACGCATACGTTTGAAAGTTGGCGCCCTGGTTGGGGTCATAGGACTGGCAGGCATTGAGTAGCCCAATGAGGCCTGCCTGAGTCAGATCATCGAGCTCAATAAAATCGGGGAGCTTGACGCGAATACGCAGCGCAATGCTTTTGACCAAGGGCAACAGGTCCTCGACGACACTGGAGGGATTCTGCAATGCCATATCATCATAGCGGGTAGGTTGGTCCATGGCCCGCTAACTCATGTCATGCTGTTTAAAGAGCGCCGCAATACCGTCGGTTTCGATATCGGTAGTCAGCAACTTTTCGAGGTTGGCCGCAATTTCTCGGATCGCCACCGATGCCTGAGAGCGCGGGTACAAGTTGACTACCGGTGTTCTCTCTTTGATGGATTCAAGCACGCGTTGATCCGCTGGCACAGCACCGAGATAGCTGAGATTGACATCAAGAAACTGGTCCGTGGCATTCAGCAGCTTTTTGTAAACCTGTATGCCGTGGGCGGCACCCTTGACCTTATTCGCGACAATCTGGAAACGACTTACCCGCCGCTCTGTCGCGCTGACCTTGATCAACGCGTACGCGTCGGTAAGCGAGGTCGGCTCGTCACACACCACCACGATCACCTGATGCGCACCCGATAAAAATGAAATCACATCCTGACCAATACCCGCGGCAGTATCGAGCAGAACAACATCGTATTGGCGACTGAGCTCGGTAAACGCTAGGCCCATTTCCAGGCGCTGAGCGGGCGAGAGCTCCAGCATTTTCGAAATGCCGGAGGCAGCAGGGATCACCCCTACCCCTTGAGGACCCTCAATCACGATCTGATCCAGAGTCCGCTCACCGGATAGCACGTGATGCAGGTCAAACTCGGGTCTCAGCCCCAGCGTAATATCAACATTCGCCAGACCAAGGTCACCGTCGCAGACCAGCACTTTTTTGCCTGTGGCTGCGAGCGCGACGGCAAGATTCACAGTGAGACTGGTTTTGCCCACTCCTCCCTTGCCACTGGACACTGCCACCACATTACCCGACATAATTTTTACCGTTTTTGCACCACCCGTTTATCAGGCAGTCGCCGGCGCGTATCTGATCGGACTAGCGGCCTGACCGGTCTGTCGTTCTTCCAGCAAATTCACTGCGCGCTTAATGAATGCTACCGGATCCGTGTTGTGGGGCACAATGTCGGGGTCACGATTGTCGACCACCAAACTCAAAGGCAGGCGCCGCTTAATGAGCGTATCGATCACGCCTCCCAAGCTAACCGCCTCGTCCACCTTAGTGATAATCGCGCCGTCAAGCCGAGTTAACGCCAACCGCCGCAGTAGCTCACGAGTCGTCCCCATTTGTGCCGCGGCTGAAATGACCAGCATGATGCGAATCGGCGGAATCTGCTCTGTCAGCCACTCCAACTGCTCGGCCATATCAGGATCGCGGAATGACAGCCCGGAGGTGTCGATAAAGATGCGCTCTTTGCCCCGCAGCGCAGCAATAGATTCAGTCAGCGACGCCTTGTCAGTGGCGCTGCGGGTCTCAATGCCCGCCAACGCTCGATGACCCTCAAGTTGACTTGCCTCAGCAGACTCGCCATTGGTGAGCGCAATCACGCCGACCGCGTGCTCACCAAACTCAGTGGCCGCTTGTTTGGCCAGCTTGAGCACACAAGTGGTTTTACCGGAACCGGTCGCCCCTACGCAGGCGACCAACTTGCTCTTCTTGATCGAGTCCATCTCGATCAGAGGCAAACAGCTCGTCAGCAACTGAATCGACGACACCCACTGCTGCTCAAGCGTGCCGTCGTCACGGACGTTATCACTGATCCAGCCACCCAGGCTTTTGGACAGACCCAGAGCCGCAAGGCGCTGACCCACGGTTGCTCGTGTCGCTGACACATTGGCCGAATCCTGCCAACTCCGCTTGGCCAATAGTTGCTCCAGTGTGTCACGGAGGCTGGTCAGCTCGTTCTGCAGACTCTGGTCGCGAATATCGTTGCGCCTGACGCCGCGTCCAGAGGCAGGCTCAGGTGTCCAGTCTGGCTGGTTAAGGTCGGTCGTGGCGGTAATCTCGATACGGTCACCCACTCGACGATTGCGCAAAATAATCGCGTCATCGCCCAGCTGCTCTTTGACCTGCATGAGGGCGCCACGGCTGTTTTTGGCTATGAACGTTGAGACTCTCATCGATCTGCTCCCTTTTTAAAAACTATGTGCCCGCGATCGCAGCGTTATTCGCTCCGCCCACGGTGGAAATAACTTTGACCTTCTTGTCTGCGGGGACTTCCTCATAAGCGAGGATGTAAAAGTTGGCCATACGGCCTCGCAGCAGGCGCGACAGGAAGGAACGGATGTTGCTCGCAACCAGCAAGACGGGTGTCGTGCCCGCGGCCTCCATGGTTCCTGATACCGACCCCACTTGCTCAATCATCCCGTCGATCAGGGTGGGCTCAATACCCCCACCATCACTATCGACTGCTTGCATGAGCATCTGCTCCAGCCGCGAGTCGAGCACCATGACGCTGAGCTCAGGTGCAGTGCCGTTCACCGTTTGATAAATGGCGGGGCCCAATGCGATTCGCACCTGCCGGGTGAGATCGTCAGGGGTGCGATTACCCTGGTTGTAGTCGGACAGCGCGCCAACAATGGTGCGGATATCGCGAATCGGAATACCTTCCTCAAGGAGGTTATGCATCACCCGGGTCACGTCGGCCAGAGTCATGAGGCCGGGTACAAGATTCTCGACCAACTTGGGTGACGTGCCAGCCAGCTTGTCGAGTAGCTCCTGAACGCCATCCTGACTAATCAGCTTGTGCGCGTTGTTTTTCAGCAACTGACTCAGATGCGTAGCAATCACCGTACTGCTGTCGACCACAATGCAGCCTAGGCTCTGCGCTTCATCGCGATCACTGGGATCAATCCATACGGCATCAAGGCCGAAGGTTGGATCCTTGGTTTGAATGCCTTCCAGATCGCTGGTGCCCTGCCCTGGATTAATCGCCAGTTCCCGGTCGGGATAGACCTCGCCCTCACCCGCCACAACGTCGTGCAGACTGATGCGGTATTGATTCGGAGACAGCTCCAAATCGTCGCGAATATGGACTGAATTGATCAGGAATCCGAGCTCTTTGGAGAGCTTTTTGCGCACGCCCTTAATACGGCTCAGCAAATCGCCGCCTTGCGCTTTGTCGACCAACGGTATCAGCCGATAGCCTACCTCAAGGCTGATCTCGTCGACCTCATTCACATCTTCCCAGCTAAGATCCAGCGTATCTGGCTTAGCCGAGTCAAACTCCTCGACTTCCTCGACCACCGGTTGCTGTTTGGCCTGGCCCTTAAAGTAGGCCAACACGCCCAATAGGGCTGCAACCGACAGGAATACCAAATTGGGCATGCCCGGAACAATGCCCATGAGCCCAATGACGCCAGCCGTCACAATTAACACTCGGGGGTTGTTGGTCAACTGGCTGGTGACCGCCGCGCCCATGTCCTGAGCACCCGACATGCGGGTCACGATGATAGCGGCCGCAGTTGACAGCACCATGGAGGGAATCTGCGCAACCAGACCATCACCGATAGTCAGCAGAATGTAGTTTTCGGCAGCTTGTGAAGCGCTCAGGTCATGCTGCAATGTCCCGATCGCAAAGCCGCCCAAAATATTGATCAGCAGGATCAGGATGCCCGCAACTGCGTCACCCCGAACAAATTTACTCGCACCGTCCATGGCGCCGTAAAAGTCCGCCTCGCGGGAGACTTCATCACGTCGCCGAAGTGCATCGTCCTGACCGATCAAACCCGCATTCAGGTCAGCATCAATCGCCATCTGCTTGCCGGGCATGGCATCCAAGGTGAAGCGGGCTGTGACCTCTGAGATCCGGCCGGCACCCTTTGTGACCACCACAAAATTGATGACAACGAGAATGGTGAAGAGCACCAAGCCAACGGCGTAGCTCCCCCCAACGACGAAGTCACCAAAAGCCTCAATGACATTGCCTGCCGCGGCTGTGCCCGTATGCCCCTCCAGCAGTACTACCCGAGTCGAGGCGACGTTCAAGCCAAGTCGCAGCAGCGTGGAGATTAGCAACACTGACGGGAAGACCGCGAATTCCAGGGGACGTGCAGCGTAAATCGAGGCCAGCAGCACGATGATGGCGAGGGCAATGTTAAAGGTAAACAACAAATCTAGTGCGACCGGCGGCAACGGCAGCACGATCATTACCAGCAGCAACAGCATCACCATCGGTGTGCCGAGCCCCGTCAAAATACTTTTGACCCCCACATCCATTGGGGAGCCCTGTAAGGCGGTATCAGCTGCCATTTTGATCTTCCTCCGCGTCTACCTCAGCCTCGTCACCAAGCGCTTCAAGCGGGATATCGAGATCATCGGGCTTTGGCACATAGTCCGTCGGCCCGGCGTTTTTCAACTGGAATACGTAAGCCAGTACCCGCGCCACAGCCATGTAGAGCACATGCGGGATCTCATGGCCGATTTCTGTCGAGCGGTACAGCGCACGCGCAAGTGGCGGCGCCTCAAACAGCGGAATATCGTGTTCTGTCGCAATGGAGCGAATGCGTAAAGCGGTGAGGTCTTTCCCCTTTGCCACCAAACGCGGAGCACTGCCCGGGCGATCTAGGTATTGAAGCGCCACGGCGTAATGTGTTGGGTTGGTAATCACCACGTCAGCGGTTTTCACGTCCTCCATCATGCGGCTCTCCGCAAGCTGTCGCTGCATCGTGCGGATGCGCTGCTTGACCTGCGGATTCCCGTCGGTCTCCTTCATCTCGTCCTTGATTTCCTGCTTGGTCATGCGCAGCTGTTTCTGGTGATTCCAGAGCTCAAACGGGACATCGAGGGCAACGATCAAAATCGTGGTAGCACTTAAGATGAGCAGCACCTGCACCAGCACGCTCACCGCCTCTATACCGGCTGCTTTCGGGCTCATGCTGGTCAGCGATAGCAGCTGCTGATCAATCGTAAAGAAGACCAAAATCGCAGCGCCGATTAACAGCACAAACTTCGCCAAGGCTTTGACAAGCTCCACCAAGCCCTTCAAAGAGAAAATCCTTGCTAGGCCCTTAATCGGATTGAGTTTTTCGAGCTTGAAGGAGATCGTCTCGAGGCTGAACGACCAGCCCCCCATCATCAGTGGACCCGCCAGTGCCGCCACCAGCATCACCGCCATAAATGGCGACAGAGCGAGCAGGGTCTGCGAGGCCATATACATGAATTGGAACGGCAACTGGTTGGCATCAAAGGCCAGTTCACGCGATATCGAGAAGCCTTCCACGCTGATCTGCATGATGTTCCGCGAAATGCCGCCCCCCAGCACCAGCAATGCGATGGACGCCAAAATCAACGACAACATCGTATTCAGTTCTCGCGATCGAGGCACCTGGCCCTTTTTGCGCGCCTCCTGAAGCCGGCGCTCTGTCGGCTGTTCTGTGCGTTCCTGGCCTGTCTGCTCTTCTGCCACAGTGCCCCCCTTATCCCAGAACCATCAAGGTTTGGTTAATGCCGGCCTCGAAAAATCGCTGCATGGCGGCGATGAAGGCGGGCATGCCGAGGAACAAAAACACTAGGCCCACCACAATGGTGACCGGGAATCCGACAGCAAAAATATTGAGCTGAGGTGCAGCGCGGGTGATCACACCAAAAGCGACATTGATCATCAGTACCGCAGTCAGTGTTGGTAGCCCCAGCAACAGCGCGCTGGCAAAAAGCTGTGATCCCAATGACACCAGATTCTCAAAACCGGTCGGGGCAAAGCCCGGGTCAGTGAGAGGTACAAGCGCGAAGCTTTCAAAGACTGCAGACACCAACATCAGATGACCATCGATCGCTAAAAACAGCAGCGTCGCAATCACCACTTTGATCTGACTCACAATCGGGACCTGAACGCCGTTCTGCGGGTCGACGGACATGGCGAAACCCAGACCCATGCCGGTCGCAATAGATTGTCCGGCCAGCACGACGGCGCCAAAAATCATCTGCATGACAAAGCCCATGGCAAGACCGATCGAGATCTCGCGCAAGGCCATCAAAATGCCAGGCGCTGAAAAGAACTCGATGTCGGGATTGATAGGCAACATAGGCGCCATCAGGGCACTCAGTAACGCCGCTAACACAACACGTATGCGCACGCTCACAGTGCCAGCGCCAAATACTGGCGCGACCATCAGCATCGCCGACAAGCGCAAAAAGGGCCACAAATAACCCAGCGCAAAGATTTCGAGTTGATCTACCGGCATCGCAGCATCCACCTCACCCGATCAATTCAGGAATACTGGTGATCAGCCGCTGACTGAAGGTCACCAGCACTTGGATCATCCAGGGGCCACCCACGAATAGCGCAATCACCAACGCCAGCAACTTGGGAATAAAGCTCAGCGTCATTTCCTGGATCTGCGTGGCCGCTTGGAAAATACCGATCAATAAACCGACGGCGAGTGCAGCACCCAGCAACGGGCCGGCGAGCAATACGCTCATCCAGAGTGCATCCCGCCCCACATCCAATACTGTTTCAGGACCCATTTCGTTCCCCCTCAGAAACTCGTCACTAAGGTGGCAGTAATCAGCGTCCAGCCATCGATCAACACAAACAGCATGAGCTTGAATGGCAAAGAGATCAGCATGGGAGACAGCATCATCATGCCCATCGACATCAAGACCGCGGCCACGACCAAGTCAATGATTAGAAAAGGTACGAACAGTAAAAAGCCGATCTGAAACGCGGTTTTCAGTTCGCTGGTCAGAAACGACGGCAGCAGCACCACCATCGGCACCTCTTCCTGAGACACGAATGGACCGTAGTTACCGAGGTCACTGAATAGCGCAAGATCTGTCGCTCGAGTCTGAGCAAACATAAATTCCCGGAACGGCTCTTTCGCCGCATTTAACGCGGCCTCGAAGCCAATTTGCTCTGACATGTAGGGCATCAAAGCAGCGTTGTACGCCACGTCAAAAACCGGCGCCATGATGAACAAGCTCAGAAACAGCGCGAGTCCCAAAATGATCTGGTTACTGGGGGTCGTGGTGGTGCCCAACGCCTGTCGCAAAATAGCCAGCACAATTAAAATGCGGGTAAACGATGTCATGGTGATGAGCGCGGCAGGCAGCAGTGTCAGCAGCGACATCAATAAGAGTATCTGCAGACTCAACGAGTAATCAGAACCCCCATTAGCGGAGGGCTGGGTGGTAATCAAAGGAATCGTCGCCTGCGCTAATGCCCAGTCCGGCACCAGTAGTAATGCGATCGCGATTACCGAGACGAGCATCCGCATTATCGAGTACTCCCGAATGGGTTAACCGACTGCCATACGGAGCCGAAATCAGCAGGTTTGGCGCTTTCAGCGGTTTCTATTGCTAGAGGCTCGTCGAAAACATGTAGCGTCCGAACATTACCTGGCGCCACGCCAACAAGAATCTGTTGTCCGGCCGCATTGATCAGCACGACCTTCTCTCGCGTGCCCACACTGGCGGAGCCCATCACCGACAAACTGGCCTTACCCGTTGAAGGAGATCGATTCACACGCTTAACGACGATAGCCATCAACACGACCGCGCCAAATACAATCGCCAGCGAGCCCACGACCTGCATCAAATAACCGGCCGACAGTAGCTGTGGCGCATTTCCCAAAGCGGGCACCACTGTTTCCTGTGCCTGAATGACAGGAGCGGCAGCCAGAAGAAGAGCGGTCAGTGCGTATCGCATGGTCAAGGACCTACTGGAGCGGCTTTAATCGTTCGTCGGTGCTGACGATATCGAGCAGTCGCAGACCGAACTGCCCCTCGGACTCGACAACATCGCCACGCGCGATCAAGGTACCGTTGACCATTAGATCCATGGGCTCGGTGACTTCCTTAGCCATGCTGATGATGGAACCTTTGTTCAAAGCCATCAGGTCTTTAATGGTCATCTTAGTGCGGCCGAGCTCGACCGACAGCGTTACGTTGACATCGAGCAGCATGTCCAAACTGATTTCAGGATTCTCACTCATTGCCTGTTTCCTCATTTAAAGCTTGGTCAACGGCACTCGAGAGCGTGACTCCCGCTCCCAGGTCGAGCAGACCTGTCATGCCGTACTTGACTGATTTTTTGTCGTCAAAAACGCCGAATTGGCCAAAGCCGACTGACTGGTTTTGCACCTCTAGACTCACCGAGCCCAGTTGAGCCAGATCAACCACATCGCCGACCTTGAGCCCGAGCACTTCGCGAAGCGGTAACTCGATCGATGCCAACACGCCGGATACCTCCACCGCGACATCCTGCATCTGCTCGGCGATTCGAATCTGCCACTCGCCCTCCAACGAGACGCCTGACTCCTTTTTGGGGCCAGCCAACTTGTCCTCGAGGCTTTCGAATGATTCGAACGGCACGAACAGGCGCAATACGTCTTCGAAATCAGGTGTCGACACGTCCGTGACGAGCGCCAGATACTTCTCTGTCGCCACTCGCTCTTCGAGTGCGTCGAGATTGTTCTGGGTGTCGATTACCTCAGTCTCGAATGCAACTTTTTCTTTAAAGGCGTTGGTAACTGATTGCAGGTATAGCTCGGTGAGCTTGCTTGCCACGCGCATTTCGCTCGATGTCGCATCGGCGCGGCCCGTGACACTCGGTGGCTTTGTCTTGCCGCCACCGAAATAGCGGTGCACCAAATAAGACAGCGTGTTCAGAGAAATCACCAGAAATGCGTCTCCGGCCACCGGCTTGAGATTCAGCGTGACCAACACAAGGCCTTCGGGCAGCGCCGCGATCGCCTCAGATACGGAGAAAACGCGTGGCGCCTGACACTTGACCGCCATGTCAGTGCTGAGCTGCTTTACGAGCCCGTGGTGAATGAGTTCGTCCTGACGCTCGAGAATGGCTGCCAAGGCTCCCATTCGATTAACGGTGCCCTGCTCACGCGCGGTGATGTCGAAACGCCGATATTCCCGAGCAGAATCATCTGCAAAGAACACCTCGTCGTCGCCCGATGATTCCATCAGGGCGTCGACTTCGTTTTCAGACAAGACTTCTTCAGACACGGCTCAGGACACCCCGGTTACTGCAAATTAAAGCTGGTGAAATAGACTTCCTGCACGCCAGCTCCATCCGGGAACTTGAGTACTCGGTTAATCGCAGCACGGCTGGAAAGTCTTAATTTTTCTTTGCCCTCGACTGAGCGCATCTCGCCAAAGGCCTGTCGAGCAAATAGCGTATTCAGCTCATTGACGATGACCGGCATATCGCGCTCCGCGATATCGGCACTCTCCTGATGATGGAACATCAGCTGCACGTCGCCCTGGATGTAGCGGATATCGCCCTGGTAATCGACGTTCACCAAGATCTTGCCCACCTGAATGTAGATCGGATCGGGATTCTCAACCACGTCCGGCGCCTCGGCTTCTGCCTCGGCACTGCTGGGCTCCATATTCGACATCATGTAGTAAGTAATCCCGCCGGACGCAGCAATAGACAGCAACATGACGGGGATCAAAATCATCAGCAGCTTGCCCGTAGTGATGCCCGCTGGCTTCACCTCTTCCTTTTCTGTGTCTCTGTTTCGTTTTGCCATCAGATCGTTCTCCCGATTGCGCCTACCGCGCGGGGTCTACCCCCTTGATTAAGCAATAGGCATGCCAAAAAAAATAAACCTTATAAAACAACGCTTTAGAGATAATAAAATCTCATGCGTTGGTTTATTGACGGTATCGAAAAATCGTCCAACCCACGCGCTCCCCCGAAAAGTGAGTGCACGAGCAGACAAGAAGGAGTCTAGCGTGGAATAGGCGGAATAAAACGTGCCGACCCAGCGGATACACTGGGGCGGGAAAAGAGCATGCCTTGCTATCGTGACTGCGACGCCATCACAGCGCCCGTTTAGATATAGGTATCGACCCGACCAGCCCCATCGAGAGTATCTTCAGCATCGACATTAGCGAGCTTCGGCCTCAAGGCCTGGCCATCGGCTTGGGCATCACTATCGCCTTGAGCCATGCGCTGAGCGTCTTCATCCAAAGGCTCCCCGCGGCGTTGCGATTCAGTTTGATCGCTCACGTCCCCCTGTGCGAGCTGAATGCCACTTTGCTGCAGCATTTCTCGCAGTCGCGGCATAGATTGATCCAAAAGATCTCTCGCTAAGGCTGTCTCAGCAACGAATACAACGCGGGCGTTATCGCCGTCGGTATTGATCGTGATCTGCACGCGGCCCAATTCTGCGGGCGTCAGCTGCAATCGTGCCTCCTGGAGACCGTTGTTCACAAACACGCGAACCTGCTCGCCCACCTCATCGGTGAATTGCGGTGCCGAAGGTAGGTTTTGCATCACGTGTTCACCACCGGCACGCATCGCGGCAGGTGATGCGGAAGACGCGGATGCTGGAAGCCCCGAGGGAGTGGGCGTTCCGCCGACAGTGGTTACTGTCGTGGATGAGGCCGAATTAGTGGCTTGAGGTAGCTCAAAAGAAGCCGATCGATTGCCCTGCAAATCCAGAGCGAAGCGGCCATCCGAGGACCCGTCCTGCATCGATCTCTGTGCCATCGCCATAGGGTCCAGTGCCGCTGCGCTCGAAGATACACGAGGTTGTGAATCGATAGCGGCCGCCATACGAGCACGTGCCACGTTGCTCGGCTGCAAACTGTCAGGACCGTCTATGTCCGTTTTTAGATCGGCCAGCTCCGTGGCGGGTGTGACCGTGCGTCCGGCGTCAGCGACCTTTAACTCTGAGGCAGGCCCGCCACTATTTAACTCTGAGGCAGGCCCGCCACTATTATTTAATGAGCCCGGTGCCACTGACTGGCCCACGCGGCGCTGTTCCGCTATCTGCGCAGGTGACAGTGTCACAGCCGTGTTGCGATCAACGGTATTGCTACCCGCCTCGCGCGCGGCTACCTGAGACTCCCTCACTCGCGGTGCCTTGAGGGCTTGTTGTAAGTCATCAGCGGTCAGATTCGCTGTTCGAGCCGTGGCATCAGGACTCATCGCATCTGCGCTGCCGGCGATCTGCTTGTTCTGTGCGCTGGCAAA
>Ga0181607_10001541_pt1 | contig 20596 bp, 10 predicted proteins | sample 041ome_9_FD_132420 | JGI IMG/M metagenome (GOLD analysis project Ga0181607, IMG submission 132420) | Coastal salt marsh microbial communities from the Groves Creek Marsh, Skidaway Island, Georgia - 041413US metaG (megahit assembly) | ecosystem: Environmental > Aquatic > Marine > Intertidal zone...
CATGGAAAACATCAGAGACGTGATTCCATTCCCGAGATGGCCGAAAAATTGCTTAGAAGGGCATTAACGTGATCAAAGTTATCACGATAGAGACATACACACAAAGAGAGAGGGAGAGAGAGAAAGGGTGAGAGTATCGCGTCCTTCTCGAGCGCGTATTTTCTCAAACGAAAGAAGAAACGAGCGACGAGAGAGAGAGAGAGAGAGATTCTTTAAAACGTGAAATGCAAGAGATCACAACACCACCACTACTAATACTACCATCACCGATGAACGCGTAACCTCGTTCGTTCGTTCGTTTTCTTCTTTCGCAAGTACTTTTTATTAACACGTGTGGGGATTTTAAAAACTTTTTTTCTCCTCAAAAAAAAAGAAGAAATAATGGAAGCGACGCTGAACGCGACGACGGAACCATCGGCGACGACCGCCGCTCCTCCTCCTTCTTCTCTTCCGCCACCATCGCAACCACCCGTCGTCGAGAAAGAGGAGAGAAATATAGACCCTCTGAAATCCATCAAAGACCAAATCGTCGCGTACGACCCGATCGCCGGCGAAGAAGAAGAAGAAGAACAAGAACAACAACAAAAACAAATTCTGACGAAGAAACAAGAATCGGAAGCGTTACCGACGCTGAAAAACGGGGAAAAATACACCTGTTACACCTGCCAAACGCAAGACTCGTACAAATGGTTCAAGAGCAAGATGGAAGAGACGCTCGGGAAAGTGGTTTGTAAGAGGTGCTATCACAAGGAGCTCGTGGAAATGAGCGATAAGATTTGCGCGGTGCGTCTCGGTCCCTTTTCCTCCACACGCATTGCGCGAAGAATTTTTTTATTTAAACTCCCCGAAGACAAAATTTGACTAACAAAAAATCTCTCTCTCTCTCTCTCCCTTTTACGGGCACGGATAACAGGCGTGCGGTACATCAAAAACGTCCGGTTGCTGGTACCGATCGAAAAAAGACGATTCAAAGTGTTTGTGCCAAAAATGTTACAAGAAGGAGGCGAGAGCGATGGTGGATAAAACGTGCAGAGCGTGTTTGACGACGAAGAGCAGCCAGTGGACGCGTTCGAAGATGATCCCGGGGGCGAATTTGTGCACGCAGTGTTACAGGACGGAGACGAAGATTAGAGAAGGTAAGATGGACATGGAGCAGTTGAAGAAGGACGCGGGGATTACGGAGTTGAAAAAGAAATCTGATGAAACCAAGGAGGCGGCGACTGGGGCTAGCGATGGCGCCGCGGCTTGTATCGGAGGCAACAGAACGCACTTGCCGCACGAAGTGGCTCCGCCTCAGGCAAAGAAGCCGAAGAAGTCGTATTATCAGAAAAAGAGACCAGTCATCCTTCCGGATATCTCTCCCGAGGATGCGCAGAAGTTGCTGCGCGCGGCGGTGACCCCCAAAACGGAGGAAGAGTTGGAGGAGGAGAAGAAGTTCCGTCAGTTGTCTTCAAAGTGTTGCGTCTGCAACTCGGAGGATTTAGACAACAGATGGAAGGAGAGCGTCTTGCACATGGAGGGCAAATTGTGCGACATTTGCTATTTCAAGGAGTTGTTGATTCGAGGAGGATTGCCGCTCGCGGCATCTAATTGAGGAGATCGAGGAAGTGAAAAGAGAAAAACAGAAGTTGAAAGGACACTTCGTTGCGCGCAAGTAGAGGCAAGTAAAGAAACACACGCGCATATTACTACTATATACACTGTTCAAATGTTAAACTATGAGGGATAAACATCCCAAACAACTAATGTGAACTATGATTCTCTGCTAAGATGTACTAATTTTTATCATTCGAGGCGCATTTCTTGAAATTCGTTGTTATGTGCCTCTCCGTTTTGTTGAAAATTCCGCTGTCCTTCTCCGGTGTGGGTAAAGGTTGACACGTAACGTGCCCCAACGTTGGCACCTAATGAGTTCGGAATACCACCGCTCCTGTAGTAATCAACACCCGGTGCCATAGTTGGCGGTGGAGCAAGCGGGGGTGGTGCCTCAGCAGCAGCAGCTGACTGCATTCCTGTGCTGCTTTTATCGACCCATTGTTTCAAATTTTCATCGTAATAAAACGTGTTCTCGGGCAAACCGCCTGCAGTTTCTTGCGGCGACACTTTCGGACCTTCATACGGCTTGTCCGGTGCGGGAACTGCCGCGGAGAATAATTTGGAAAATGATTTGACCAGCTTGAAAGGAACACCCGTTTGTTCTTGCTGTTCTTGTTGTTGTTGTTGTTGTTGTTGTTGCTGCTGCTGCTGGTGCTGCTGATGATGATGATAGTGCTGTTGTTTCTGTTGTTGTTGTTGGCCAGAGTATGTCATTTGTGACGAGGAGGGATAAATCTCCCCTGTGTTATTACTACTTCCGTGTTCATCCAGGCTCGCCAGTGAGTGAGATCTCGAATGATTCACACTCTCGTATGCCGCTGGTTGATGCTGGTGGTACAGATTTTGTTGAGGCGGCGGCTGATTTGACACGCTTTCCAAACTCGAATTCGAACCGTATCTTTGATGCTGGAATGCAGTGTCTTGACTGCTCGATCTTTTATGAAACTGCTGAGTATCTGACGGAGTATCGAGGCCATGACTACCGATCACATCGCCATCGTCGCCACCAAACAGCGCATCAACTGTTCCTCCTACGAATCTTGACAGTCCCCCCGCTATCTTTTTACCAACATTGGCAATTTTTCCCTTGATGACGCCTTGACCGAGCTTTTCTCTGATTCTTTTTTCTAAATCAGTTGCTTCTGCTAATATGACATTAACGCTCTCCCCTGAGTCGCTGCGAGAATCGTCTCGTAGTAGCTTGAGATTTTTCTGAACGTTCTTGAGCGTCGCGAGAGCGACATGAAAGTGACCAAGATCGGCTAAAAGCACACAATAGCAAACTTTCATTCTTTGATGAGGTATTAGCGTCGACAATGAAGCTTTTAAAGCTTCACCACCTTTGCTTTCGGCAGAGGAGAGCATGATTCTTTCTGCAATTAAAGAGCGGTGATACGCGCGAGGGTCTCGACAAGGACTTTCATTACTCCCGATTAAACGAATACGCTTTGTATCGTTCGGCCAAACTTCACCAGAGAGAAGATAGCATAAGTGAGCGATACCCAAATAATTGTTTTCTCGGCAAGCATCGCCGAGAGCAATTAATCCATTCGTTATCGTTTTATCTCGCTCGCTTGAGTTTAAGGAAACCATGGCGATCACTTCTCTCCATTTTTCAGAGAGTGTGACGTTTTCATTGTTTCTCACTATTACATCCTTGACGGCAACGTCCGCTCGACCAATTGAGAGTAACTCGAGCACTCGCAAAGGTGTTCCAACTTGCATAGTTTCTTGAATCGCTCGCAAACAAGTATCTGATATGATCGTCTCATCGCGAGTTAATCTGGCAACTTTTACAGCCACGTTCCATAACTTATGCGAATGTGCAATATCTAGGGCAGCGATAGCGTTTCCTATCGATATCTGCCGTTCTATCTCCAACAGTATTGCAGGCGATGCATCTCGCTCCGAAGCAGAAGTAGTTGTCAATGATGAAGAACCGTCGGCACGATTCTGAATGTGGAGAATATTTGCCACTTCAGCTTTAAAGGCAGCTTCCCCAAAACTTCGCAACGAGTCAAACGTTTTCTTTCTCGACAGAAAGAGAGACAAAAGTCTCCACAACTCGCTCTCTCCCATTGTTCCAGATGCGTTATTTGCCAAATGCTCACACCTGGAGCATAAGCTCTCATCGTTAGTTCCACTGTCGGAGTTGTTCAACAAAAAAGTTTCATCGCTCGCAACTTCGACGAAGTCACGGGCACTGAAGTCATCGCTAGATCGAAGCATGTCATGAACAGAATGTGTGCACAAAGAAAACGTATTTTCGTGTGTTTGAGACACCGTCGCAAGCGCACCACCAAAACCAAAGGCTATGCAGCGATAGGGAGGTTTTCCATCCGGAGAACGAGCAGTTCCAGGTCGCGCTCGAGCGTGCATTGAGCTATTACTAACATAACTAGTATCGCTGTATTGCTGAAATTGTTGCGGCTGATTTTGTTGAGGTGGAATGATTGGTGGTGGCGCTCCGAAATCACTAGGAGGCTCATACGCTACAGCCGCTTGAGGCGGTACCGGAGGAGGCGCTCCGAAATCACTAGGAGGCTCATACGCTACAGCCGCTTGAGGCGGTACCGGAGGAGGCGCTCCGAAATCACTAGGAGGCTCATACGCTACAGCCGCTTGAGGTGGTACCGGAGGAGGCGCTCCGAAATCACTAGGAGGCTCATACGCTACAGCCGCTTGAGGTGGTACCGGATGACTAACCTGTTCTTGGGCCATCGGTAGATTCGAAATGGATGCTGGTGGAGGAGGCGTAAACATTCTTGGCTGTGGAACCCCATACTCAGAAGGTGGCTCATATGCTTGAACTGCGGGTTGTGTCACCGATGGTGGAGGAATCGGAGCCACCGCAGCCTCCGACGGCGGGTATATGTGTGTGGAAGGATTTGAAACCTCAGCAAAATCATTTAAGAAGTCATCATCAACAGCAGGTGCAACCGTTGATGCCATGCTACCGCTACCGACGCCTCTATCTTCTACGGGCTGTGCAGGAACGGGCAGTGGTGGCGCCGATACCTCCGCTGCCGCAGCTGCTATCGGTTCTTCTGAATTACCCAACGTATCAAAAAATGCCGCATCGTCGTCATTTCCCGCGAATAATCCGTTAAAGTTTGAATTATTTTGAACCACCGTTGATGATGATGCCGCTTGCGAGTGGTAGTCTCGTTGATGATTTTGCTGTTCCTGATGCTGTACTTGTTGTGCGCCTCGTTCTTCTCCACCTTGTTGCTGAATGTAAGAATGAGGTTGTACTATCGGCGCTGTTTCCTCATTCAACCAATCGTCTACGGTATTCTCCGACGGTTTAGACGCCGATGACGGTCTTTCCGTGACTTTAATATCGTTGCGATTGTCGTAAATGTTGGTATTGGTGTAACTGTAGTTCTCATCATTCTTTGGTGTCATCGTACCTAAATACGATGCCGGCGTCAACGAGGTATCCTGGCCTCCGTTGTCGTAATCGTCTATGTATCCATTCATCTTTGGTGGCGGCGTCTCTTCCGCGTACCGCGAGACCGACGCAGCAGCAGCAATATCCTTCTTGACTGCCGTCTTCACGATTGGCGACGGCGCGTTTGCATCAAACGTCGCGTCGTGATAATTCTGATTGCTATTCTGATTGTGAAGATTATGATAATATTCTTGCTGTTGATGTTGCTGTTCCTGCTGCTGTGATTGCGTTTGCGATTGTTCCGACGAGTGGTTTTCGTAGTAAAACTGGTGCTCTCGTTGTTGTTGTCGGCGCGACTCCTCACCGTCCCGACGTTCATCACCCAATCCTCCTCGTTCTCCCTCGCCGTTGTCGCCCCGGCCGCCGCCGTTCATCTCCTTCGTCGTCTCCTTCTCCCCGGCGGGCTCGTCGAAATCGTTCAACCAATCGTCGTCGTCGCTCTCCATGCTCGTTGGATGTTTTCTCGGTTTTAAACGTTGATGATGATGTTATAATACTACGCCTCTTCTCTCTTCTTGCGTTCGTGCGTAATCTCTATAGAATAATGATATAAATCTGTTGTTTTTCGCAACCTGCGCGCGTAACCATCAGTGAGAGAGAGAGAGAGACAGAGAGAGAAGAAACAGATGAGATAAAACGCGTCTCTTTGTTTTGAACGCGTGCGGCTGCGCTGTTTTTTCTCACGAACGCGCCCGCACGGATAGCCACAGATAGAGTAGAGTGACTCTCTCTCGCGTTCCGACCTTTTTTTTTAAGGATTTGCTCTGAATTTTGAAAGAACTTTTTGGAAAAAGTGATGAAAAAAGCTTCAGAAACACCGCACGCACGCGAGCGCGCGCGCGAGGCCCCCTCGGACAAAAAAGAACCTCGCGACGACGACGAAGAAGAAGAGGAAGAAGAATTTTACTCGCTCGCACGCAACTCGCGCGAAGAATCGATATAATAAATCATCGCGGCGCGCGTATACGTTGTTGTAGTTTTTGTGTTAGTGTGTCTGTCTTAAAATGACGACGAAGACAAATCAGTCGTCCGATTTGTTCAACAACGGCGAGTTTAGCGGCGACGAGGAGGAGGTGGAGGAGGCGCGAATTCGCCGCAGGTTGGAACGAGATGATCGAAGTTATCAGCAACACCACCATTCTCGTCGCCATCATCATCGAAGTCGTCGAGAGGAGGAAGAAGAGGAGGACTACCACTACCGGAACAGAAGATCGGCGTCGCCGCCTCCTTCTTCTTCTTCCTACGGTCGTCGGCGTCGTTACCGCGACGAGTACGACGGCGACGGCGACGATCGGTACTATCGTCGCGACGAGAGAGAGCAGCGCTATTACGGAGGGCGAGAGAGGGATCGAGACGATCGAGATTATCGGGACTTTGACAGAGGAGGAGGAGGAGGACGGGCGAGGAGACGAGAAAACGACGACGAGAATGACAACAACAACAACAACGCGAGACCAAAGTTTGGCGTTCCAGAGGAGATGGAAAAGTTTCACGAAGCGGAACTGCCGAACAGCAAGAAGAAGAGCAAACGAAGTTTTGATCGACCACCGATACCGCCGCCGATGTCGCACGGTAACGAAGGGCGAGGACGACAACACGGGAGAGACATCGAAAGGAACGCGCAAAATAGATTGAACATGGCGCAGCAGTGGTTGCAATCGAACGGGTACGAGGAAACGCAAAAACAAAACGAGATTTTAAGAAAGCGAAGAGAAGTGTACGTGGGGAATTTAATTCAAGGCGTGGTGACGCCGAACATTTTAGCGGACGTTTTCAACGCTCTTTTGAAGAAAGTGGCGCCGAAACTGTGCGAACGCGAAATAGCGGGGAATCCGGTGGTGAATGTCATCATGGATTCGCAAGGCTCGTTTGGGTTTGTCGAGTTGAGATGCTTCGAGATGGCGCAGATCGCTTTGAGATTTGATAAAGTAGACGTGTGTGGCAGACCGATGAACGTCGGGAGACCAAAAGGATACATTGAAGACCCAAGAATTGGAGACGATTGTCCGCAAGAGGTGGTGGATAACATGATCGAATTTGGCGGAAGTTTGGACGACGACGAAGCAAAAGCAAAGGAGAAGGAGTTGGCAAAAGCGAAAGCAGCGGCGGCAGCAGCGGCGGCGGCAAAAATTGCGGCGAAGATGAAAACGAGCGGCGGAAGTAACGGAACGGCAACGACGACGACAGAAGAAAAGAACAAGAAGAAGAAGAAGAATGATAGCGCGATAAAATCGGTAAATATGAGATTAGAGAATTTGCTTTCCTTGGATGAAGTCGAAGCCGCGGAAAAGAAAGATAAAGATGGCGCCGAGGCAATATTAGAACAACTTCTGCAAACGTGTTTAGAAGAGTGCGAAAAAACAATCGGAATGGTCATGGCTCTCGCTGTTCCGACGCCGACGCAAGACGTGTTCAATAATCCAGAGCTGCGCAAAGGGGGGGCGAGGTGTTACGTAAAATTTGACACCGAAGCCGACGCAGAGAAAGGCGTTTCAAAAATGAATGGACGCGAGTTTGGTGAGGAAAACGTTATCAAAGCTACGCTAGTGACCGACGAGGAGTTCGAAAAAGCGTCCGAGAACATCTGGGTTTAGTCTTAGGAACCTATCTATATATAATACATGTATAAATGAAATCAAAAGCGGTACACTATTCATTCTTTCTCATTTCTTCGCCTTGTGCTTTTTATCAATCTCCTCGAGCGAGTTTGTCTTGAGAAGAAACAATCGGTTCGCGCGTTCTTCTAAAGAACCACCGCATTTCAGCTTTTGACGCGTCAGCTCTATTTTTAAATGATCTAAACCGAACCGCTCTAGTTCTTGCGCCGTGTTTATAACGCTCAAATCGATTGGTTCAAAGTTTTCCTGTTTCGGCGGCGACGAGCTCGTCGCCGCCGATGAGAGTTTTTTCTCGCTCGCAGCCACTTTCTCTTCTTTTCTCTGCTCTTTTTCTTCGACTTCTTTTGGTTTCTCTTCTTCTTTGCGTTCTTCTTCTTTCTCTTTTTCTCCTCGGTCATTCTTCGTGGTCGACGTCTTCTTCTTTTTCTTTCGAAAATCATCCTCGTCGTCGTCCTCCTCCTCCTCCTCCTCGTTGTCGTCGTCGTCCTCTTCGTCCCGCTTACTTCTCTTTTCGACCGATGAGGACGCCAAAGTAGTACTAATCTTTGTCGCATTTGTGGCCATTTTAATCGCCCTTTCCATCCTTTCTTTCACTTCTTCCGAATCCTTCCTAAACCGTTCCTCTTCTTCTTCCATTTTCGCTCTTTTTCTCGCCTTCTCCCCCGTTTGCTCCTCGATGTACCTCAGCGCCAACGCCTCTTCCTCTCGCAAACTTTCCTCCTTCTCCCATTGCTCCATCTTCTTCGCGTTTTCCGTCACGTGATACCTCTGCCCTCTCAAATCTCGACACAACTCGTTGTTATTCGCGCCGCTGTTCCTCCCTTTTTTCTTCCCGGTCGAGCGAAGCAACGTCCCGAAACCGCCTTTGCCTCCTTGGAGCCCTTTCTTGAGAAATAACTGGTACGTCCCGTTCGGCTCGATTCTTTTCCTTCGACTGAGAAAGTTCTCCTCGTCGAGCGAAGAAAACGAAGAAAACGAAGACGAAGAAGAAGAACCAGACGCGGAAGAAGCGGCGTCTCTCTTCTCGCCTTCGCTCTTCGCGAAGAAGAACGTCGTCTCTACGCTCAAAAAAACCTGCGCGTCTCTCGGAATCCCCTCTCTCGTTTCCACGAGCGCTTTCAATCGATTCAGAAGAACGTTTTGCCCCTCTCCTTTTTTATAATCATCGTAATCGTTACGAGAAGAAGCATCGTCAGAGAGTTGGTAACACCTCGTCCGCGTGGAGTTCACCAAGCGAACGAACACGTTGAACGACGTCATTTTGTTGTTATTATTATCGTCGTTGTTATTATTATTGTTCTTCTCTCTCTCTCTCTCTCTCGTCTCGGTGTGTGTCGTCGTTCCCTCTTGTGGTTTTCTTTTTTAGGTAAATTTTTTAAACCCTAAACCCTAAAAAATTTCCATTCTCTCCCGATGAGAAAAAAATCACCTAGAGAACCTCACAACATTAGACTCTCTCTCGTTCGTTCGTTGGTGTCGTTGAACGCGCGAGGTGTTAGGGGATTACACACACGCGCGTATATAAATAAAGAGAGAATAGAAAAAGGTTTTTCTTCTCTCTCTCTCTGTCATCATCGTCATCCAAACGCGAACGCGTCCCCCCTTTTTTTATTTCATCGATTCTCTCTCTCTCTCTCTCTGCGATTGATTTTCTTTCGCAGCGAACGGATGACGACGACACAGACGAGGGGAATGTTTTCTTCCGCTCCGTTTTTTTCTGCGATCGCGTGCGCGATTCTGATCCTGTGCTTTCTCGCCGTGTTGCCGTTTGTGATCGCGCCGATATCCATCGCGGGAGTTTTGTTTGGTTTGTATAAGAAGAAGAAGATGAAGAAGAAGACGACGACGACGACGACGATAAAAACGGAGACGAAGAAGGAGATTAGTGGTCAAAAAGACGAGACGACGACGCCAACTTTGGATAAAAAAACCGTCGACGACGCTACCGCCACCAACGAGCTTCGACAGAGAAGAAGCGCTAATAGTAATAGCAGCACTAGTGGTGGTCATCGCGATAACAACGGAGAAACTGATGCGATGCCAACAACAAAAGTAGCGCTTACAGGTTCGGCGGCGTTGATGGCCAACATGCGACGGTCGGCGGCGAATACCATGGGAGAGAAACGCGCGAAGATTTCGCCGTCGTCCGCGGGAGGAGCGAATGGAACGACGACGACGACGACGACGACGACGAGTAAAGAAACGGATAAGAAGAGCAACAGTAGCGAACCTGCATGCAAGAGCGAACAGACTTTTTACGTCTTGCACGGTGGCGAAGCCGCGCAGCAAGTCGCCAGAGACATCAAAGAGGCGATGGAGGAGGAGTTTTTGAAGAAGCGGGGTATGAAAGCGAGCGATGTGTGCGTGATGACGGCGTCGATGGAAGATTTTAAAAAGACGCTCGAACTATACGGTAGCAGCGAGAATGAGAACAACAGTAGGAAAAGACGAGCAATCTTTGTCGTCGAAACGGTAGAGAACGCACAACCAGCGGAAGAGGCTGGAAGTTGCATTCGGTATTTCAACAAGTTGAGGAAGAAGTTGTCGGCTGAGGCAGAGGGGGCAGATAAAACAGTTCTACCGTTCGATGAAAACTCGTTTCAGTACGCCGTGATGGGTTTGGGCGATACGAATTTACTTTTAGATCGTCAAACGACTACGGCTAAGGATTGCAATCAAGCCGCGCAGACGTTAGATAATGCGTTAGCTGCATTAGGCGCGCGCAGATTGTGCGAAAAAGGACTGGCAAACGACGCGGTTGGCTTAGAGGAAGGCGTGCTACCGTGGTTGGAAGAGAATTTGTTACCGAGCGCGTTCAAAGCTGTCAAGGAAGAGAAAGAACGAGCGGAGAGAGACAAGCCTATCGAGGTTGTTTTCGCGTACGGTTCTCAAACTGGGAACGCGGCTGAAATCTGTAAAAATTTAGCCGCAGAAGCGACGGAAAAGTACAAGAAGGATAAATTGACGACGCACGTCGAATGCTTCTCGTGCAACGAACTCGACGCGGAAACATCTTTGAAACCAGGAACGGTTGTTTTGTTTTGCGTTTCGAGTACAGGCGATGGGGATGCGCCGGATAATTGCGACATGTTCCTCACGAGATTAAAGCGAAGGGTGAAGAAGACGACAGCGAGCAATCCCGTTCTTGCCGGTACGCAATACGCTGTCCTAGGTCTCGGCGATCAAAATTATTCCGCTTTTATGGCGATTCCGAGGATGTTCTCGACGACTATGGAAAAAGGCGGTGCGACGGCGTTTAAGAAAAGATTAGAAGCGGACGATACGCTCGGTTTATACGAACAAGTCGACGCATGGGTAGATACGCTATGGGAAGATTTAGATAAAGCCATCGCTCGAGCGAAAGCAGCCAGAGAGAATCCAAAAGATTTTCTCGCCAGTACTTCCACAGACACCGATAGCAAAAGCGTGACGACGAAGACGAGAACAACGGCCGAAGAAGCGGTTGTGCCGTCTTCATACAAAGGTATTCCTGCGTTGCAACCGGCGCGCGTGAAAATGTCGTTTTCAAAGAATGAACCGGTAGAAAAATCAACATCTTCTGTGGAGCTCGCGAAAGACGCGCTCGCGACGAGAGAAACTCCATTTTACGCGAAAATCGCCGCGAAGAAGATTCTCACGAGCACGTCATCCGACCGAAGAGTCGTACATCTCGAATTTGATTGCGAGAACAAGAACGACTCGGTTGAAAATTACGAGCCGGGAGATTCGCTCGCGGTGTTACCGAAAAACGATAGCGCATTAGTGTCCGAGTTAATGGCTCGTTTAGGAGTAGTAGATGATGCGAAAACTTTCAATTTAGAATGGATAGAAGGAATGGCACCTCCAGGGAGTGACGTCGCGACGGCAACGAAGCCTCTTCCGCACGTGATTACCCCCTGTACTGTTCGTGATGCTCTAGAAAAGTTTATCGACATCACCTCGATTCCGAGAAAATCATTTCTCCGCGCGCTTGCCGAGTGCTGCACGGACAACGCGGAGAAAGATCGTCTCCTGTTCCTTTCTTCTCGCGACGGAAAAGAACGCTTTCAGGCGGAAATCAGCGAGGAACGACCAACTCTTCTGACGCTCTTACGAATGTATCCGAGCTGCTCGATTTCCTTCGAACGATTACTCGATATCTCGTCGCCCTTGTTGCCTCGAATGTACTCCATTACGAGCTGCAAAGACTCGCAAAAGAATCCATCCGTGGCTTTCTCTGTGGTGAAGTACGAAGCCCCGGAGAGCAAAGAAACGCGATTCGGCGTCGCCACAAATTGGCTCGACCGACTTCCTGTGGACGATGACGAAGTCAAAATACCCATCTACAAAGTTCCCACGAAAACGTTTGGATTACCAGAAGATATTTCAAAACCGATCATTATGATTGGGCCAGGCACTGGCGTCGCGCCATTCCGAGGTTTCTTGCAAAAGCGAGAGGCTTTAGCGCGCGCGGACCCTTCCTTACGATTTGCGGAATCCTGGCTCTTCTTTGGCTGCCGACGCAAAGACGAAGATTACTTGTACGAAGCCGACTTCAACGCCTTCCTTGAAAACGAAACGCTCACTCACCTAGTCCCCGCATTCAGTCGCGAAGACCCGCGTGGAAAGAAAGTCTACGTCCAACACAAACTCGCCGAGCGCGAGGAAAAGATGCGCGACTTGATTCTAAGTGAAAAAGCGTATGTCTTTGTCTGCGGCGACGGCGCGCACATGGCCAAAGACGTCCACAGAACCTTACTCTCCATCATCACCGGCGGAGGAGGAGAATACGAAAAGGAGGCAGACGCCGAGGCGTTGCTCAGGGAGATGACCAGAGAAGGCAGATACGTTCGAGATATTTGGAGTTGATGCGAGACTTTCTCATGGAACAGCGTAGAGCCGCAGTTTTGATAATAAATAATTTTCTAATGACCACCCGCAAAAATAAATCAACCAAATTTGAGGACAAATCTCAGCCACGAACTGTCGAATTCTTCAAAACAAAAAAAAAAGATGCAAGCGTTATCGAGTCGCTTAGTCTCTTTAGCGCTGCTGAAAAAGTACAAGGCGACGCCGCCGGTCAGAGCGGACAGTGGCGGCGTTTTTGCTTCGAGCAGCGCGTATTCCTCCTCGTCGCTTTTTTCGAGAGAGAGGAAAACGAACGCCATCGAGGTGTTCACGTTTCAACAAAAGAATCATCAAAATCACGTTCGCGAAGCGAAGAGTAAAGACGTGGTTGTCATATTCGCGTGGTTTGGAAGCGATAAAAAGCACGTGGCGAAGTACGCGCAAATGTATAAAGATAAACAGGAGAAGGTCATCGTGGTTGCACCACCCGCGTTAGCTTCTCTTTCTCCGAAACTGACCACACAAATTGCAAACGATTTCTTAAAATTTTTCGACGACGATATCGAGGGAGTACACGTTCACTCGTTTTCCAACGGCGGCTTTTTGTTCGCCGGGAACTTGTTTCACCACGCCAGCGATGAGAAAAGAGCGGACGATTTGCCGGTGAACAGAGAGTTGGCGAAGAAATTTAAGAAGAAGATTAAATCGGTGACTCTAGATTGCGCCCCAGCCAGACTGAACGCGGATGTCATATCGAGAGCGTTTGCTTCGGTATTGCTAGGAAGCCGAGTCGAAGACATATACGATAACAATAATAATCTAAAAGAAGGAGAAAGCAGCATGGGTGGTTTGATGAAATCTGCGTTGGATGCTTTGGCAAACACGTTGTTATCAGATGAGAACTTGCAAAGAAAAATAAACAACGCGTACGCGGCCTGGGAAACGGCGTTGGATACAAATGTTCCATTGAAGATGCTCTTCTCCGAGAGCGATAAGTTAGTTCCAGTGAATGAAGTCGAAGAATTTGCGCAACGACAAAGAGCTAGAGGGAACGTCGTGTTTACGAAATCGTGGAAGAACGTGCCGCACTGTGAGATTGGACGTTGGCACCAGGATGAATATGTAAAAGCGTTGTTTGACGAGAATTATGTAAGAAAGAGTTCGTAAGGAAAATAGAGTTAGCGCGTCAAATTTTAGTTTTAGTTGCAGCAAAAAGGCATAGAAATTAGCACGCATAAGTACAGGTATATATATACAAGTCTACTCATCTAGTAGTAATCTATTTCATTTCGGTACGTTTCTGCCGCTCTCAAAGACCATCTTCTTGAGCTCACCTGTTAACTGCTCATTCTTCTTCATGTCTTCCAAAGTCGTATGAAATCGAAATCTCCAGTAATGACGCGAATTGGTGGGATCGTTGATGGTCTCCTCGTTCGGGTCGCGTTCGTTTATGTACTTTTTGTCCATGGCTAAGACATCTGCGAGTGCGAATATCGCCAACGCGCTGGGCGACTCTAAGTGCTGTTTGACGACTTTACGCATGGTTTCCGTCGTGCATCGTTTTGGCGTCGTCGAGATGTCTTCACCAAGAACCTGTGAGTAGTACTTTCTGCGACGATTTTCGTCTTCTTCGAACCAGGCTCGAAATGTTGTCGTGTCATGACAGGAAGGAGAGCACACTGTATCATACGGGTATCTACTTGGAATACCGAATTCGCTGTTGTTGTCGTCGTCTTGCTCAGGTGCTGGCATCCGTTGAATGCGCAAACCCAAAATGCCCAAATTTTGCATCTCTCCGGGAACAAAGTCAGGAACCAATCCTAAATCTTCGCCACATACGAGCATATTTGTTGAGTTTGTAATCGCAGGTATCGTCGTGTGCGCGTTTTGGGTCCATAAGAAACGTTGCCGCGTCGTGTAATGCTCGTGACTGATTCGAGAAAGTGTGCTACGTTGCCAGCTCTCGAGCTTTTGAAACAGTCGAGTTCGTTCCATATCAAACCTTGGATAAAACGCATCTTTATCAAGCATCGCACCGATATGAGCACCCTCGGTAGCGTTTGGATCGTAGGCCGATCTCAGGAGACAGACATTCCTGGTGAGTTCGAGTAAACCATTCTTAATTTCGTTCGTTTCGGCGACGAGCCAATCCGGGGACCCTTCTCGAATTTTCAACTGCTCGCACTTTAAAATTTGGACCTCTGTGGAAAACTCAGGTTTGAACGTCCAATACTTATTTTGCAATCGTTTGGTAAAGGAAGGATCTCCTCCACCCCCTCGATTAGCGTTTGAATCGCCAGTGTTCGAAAAGAGCTCGTTTTCATCAAAAAATCGAGCGGCAACCTCCGCTGCTCTCGTGCCGAAAAAGAACTCTAAGTCAGACGCGTCTGCTCTAGGAATCGTCAATCGATCGATGTCCCAAAGTCCAACCGCTTCGAGCTCTTGCCTTGATATCGGGACAGATGGACGAAAGCGTCCCATAATACCTGATTCGCAGTGCGCTGGTAGTTCCCATATGCGAAAGAATCCAAGGATATGATCCACGCGAACGAGGGAAAAGTATTTCTCCATCGAGTGTAATCTCGAGCGCCACCAACTGTAATTTCCATCCCGTTTCATCTGTTCCCAATCGTAGGTAGGAAACTTCCAATTTTGCCCGTTCTTATCGAACGCATCGGGGGGTGCACCCGTATTCGTATAGAAGCGAAACAATTCTGGTTTTTTCCATACGTCGACGGAACGTTTATCGACACCAATTGGTAAATCGCCTTTAAGTGCGATGCCAAACTGTTTCAAATACGTTGAGGCTTCTTTCAACTGCGTGTGCAAACGCCACTGCAAATAGTACACGAAGTGAACACCTTCAGAATAAATAGGAGATGATTCCGGATCGGTTAGCTTTTCGATCAATTTATCGTCACACTTCGCGAGGTGACCCCATAACCAATGCTCGGTAGTTTGAAAAATTTCAGCCAACGCACAAAATACCGCATACGGTTTCAACCACTCCTGGTTTTTGCTCACGAACCTCTCGAACGACTCTATTAAGGCTTTTTTACTGTTACTACTCACAGGCGCGTTGATCTTACTCGAACTACTCAGCCCGTTCGTATAACTACCGCTTTCAAGTGGCATCAATGCAAGAAAGCGCTTGTGTAACTTTCGAGCGACGAGCATTTTCACTCGAAGCGTCTCTTCGTAGTCGACATCTTTCAGCTCTTGAAGTTCACGACGTTTTGCCTCGATAAACTTCGTCATCTCTTCGCTTCCAGGAAAGTTTAACTCCTCTTGATCGAGTTCAGTCACGCGCAAATACATTGGGTGTAACGCATGAACAGATAATGAGCTATAAGGATACGAATCCCACCACATTCCGTGCACTCTCGTGTCGTTGACTGGGAGCAATTGTAAAATCCGGAATCCAGATTCGCGACAGAAATCTGCCATCAATTTAAGATCTAAAAACTCACCGCAACCGAGGGATTTCGCGGATCGTAAAGAGAAAACTGGCACCGCAACGCCCGCGCAGCGAAATGGTCTCGCGTGCGCAAAGTGTCCGTCGGACGCGACGATGCATTTCGGTGGCTCGTACGAAGAAGATGCAGACATCTTCTTTTTGCGCGGCGTCCCTCGAGTCTTCTCCGCATCCTCCTCGCCGTCGTTTATTTCTGTCGATGTGTCTTCAACTTCATTTCCATCTCTATTATTGTAGCTGCTGTTGTTCATTTTCTGTTGCTCTTCATCAAACTTTCGTTTTTCCAGGTCCCAATCGATACCAATAGTTCGCTTGTATTCTTCGCTTTCGATGACTTGGTTGATATCGTCGTCCCAAATTTCGTACTTGTATCTCACCGGAAGCTCGCTCGAAGCGCAAGCGACTTCCAAGTGCCAACAATACCCGTTGTTGTTATTATTATTGTTAATAGTGGTGCTAATGTTTGTGTCGTTATTCGTGTCTTCTGACGCATCGCTTGACACAGAAGACGATGCCTCGAAGCACTCGTCGTTTCCCATGCGCATCACTCGTGAGCGATCCCACTTTCCGAGCGATTGACAACTTCCCGTCACTCTCACGGAAACGTTACTTCCCGGCCGTTTACTCGGCATTCGCATCGCTTTCACTTGGAAGCGTAAAACAACAATGCGTAAATTCGTGTCATTGCTCGCGTCATTCTTACTCCCAGACAAAATGCCGCCTCGCAAAAATTCGCACGGTTGAGGCTTCACGACGTTTATCGCACTCAACGCTCCTTCTTGTCCTCCGCCTAACGCTTTATCCAAAACCACCTCGGCAAATCTTCTCCTCGAAAATAGCGTCTCCGCGTGATTTTTTCTCTCGAACGTATCCATAAACTCCACCACGTTCTCGCCGTTCCCAGCTCCTCCTCCTCCTCCTCCTCCGATGAGCTCTAGAGATTGCGAAGTCTGCCGTTCTAGTTTCGCTATTCGAATAGGCGCGTCCCATAAAATCACCGACCCGTGCGAATCCACCACCGCGTACCTGTATTCCAACGGTTCATCCCAACGCATCGTTTTCGTTGCCGTCCATATCAGCTCGTCTCCTTCGTATTCTTCATCTTCGTCGTCGTCCTCGTCCTCGTTCTCGTCTTCGCGTTCCTCTCCGTTATTTTTTGCGTGATAATCGTTTTCGTATTCATCCTTCTTCTTAAACGCGCTGCCATCACCTCTGTCTTTCTTTTTCCTTCTCCTCTTCCTCTTCAAAACGTGTTCGCAGCTCATCCACGCCCCTTTCGTGGCGTCGTACCCTCCCAACGCGTGCGATTTCCCGCACACGACCACGTTCTCTCCCCATTTGGTGTAAAATTTCACTCTGAATTTGAAGGTGATTTCTTTTCTCAAAACAGAAGCGCTCGTGGTAGTAGTAGCAGCGGCAGAACGAGCGTTCGCTAACCGCACGGACCCGAGCCTTCGTCGAACGTCTTCTTCTTTTTCTTTTTCGTTCATCTCCTCCTCTTCCTCTTCCCTGTTGTCGTCGTCGTCGTCGCGAGCCGCTCTTTCAAAAAACGCAGAGTCGGTAGTTTTATTATTCCATATGGCGTGTACGACTCACAATTTTTTTTTTTTACGCGGGAAAAGTAAAGTCGCGTTTGTCTCTCTCTCTCTCTCTCTCTGGGGGGTGTGCTTTGCTGCTTTGTGCGTGCACAAAAAAAAAAGAACAACGATTCAGACGACGACGATTCAGACAAAACGACGATTCAGACGATTCATCAGACGACGACGAAAAGAAAAAAAAAGCGAGAGCGCTCTCTCTTGTTCTCTCTCTTCTCGTCTCTCTGCATTATTTTTTTTTACATCAAGCTTTTGTGCGTTGTTTGAACAAGATTAGTCGCTCAAAACTCCCGCGCTTTTCTTCGTTCGGAAGAGTCGTCGTCGTCGTCGTCGCGCCGCCGTCGTCGTCGTCGTTCAAAATGAGCGACGTCTTTTCTCTTCTTCGTCGCGGCGTTTTTTGCATTCACCGCCACCAACCGCCGGCGGCGTCGTCACCCGCGACGACAACACCAGCGGTGGGGCATTTTTATCGTCGGCGCCGAGGATTTGCAACGAGAACGTTATCATCGTGTGGAGGGATGGAGAGCGCTTTTACCGCGACGACGAGAGCGACGAGAGCGCGACCTTCGCTGGTATCGTTACCGTCTCTGCGCGCGTTTGGGCGGTCGTCTTTTTCTTCTTCTTCTTCTTCTTCTTTTCGCGCGATAAAATTCGTCGCGAATGCGGCGGCGACGGGCTCCTCCTCCTCGTCCTCCTCCTCCTCCTCTTCCTCCTCCGCGGGGAGAGAGGGAGACTTTGAGAAGAAAAAGACGAAGAAAAAGACCACCGGAAGCAGCAGCAACAGCAGCAGCAGCGGCACTAAAATCAGCAACGACAGCGATTCGAGCGAAGTAGTCGTCGAGCTCTCCTCGAGAGAGCAAAAAGAGATGGACCGAGAGGCGGCGAAGTTTGCCTCCTCTTGGGCGAAGGAGTTAGCCAAAGCCTCGGCCGAGAGCATGGAACAGTTGGAATTGACAAAGACGGTAAGCGACGAATACGCCGCGGACGACGAGGAGGAGGAAGAGGATAACTCGAAAAAGATATCTCCAGAAGATCACCAAAAAACCAGACGACGACGGACGAGGAGAGATTGGGGGACTATCCCGCAAGAGTTGTTGCCGAAAGTCGCCGTCGTCGGTCGACCGAACGTGGGGAAGTCGGCGTTGTTTAATCGCTTAACTGGAACGAAAAGAGCGATAGTTTTTGACGAACCAGGGGTTACGAGAGATAGAATGTACGTGAGAGCGTTTTGGGGGGACCACGAGTTTATGCTCGTGGATACGGGTGGACTGGAAAATTTACCCGGAGACCCGAACGCGGCGCCTTCGATTGATAGAATTGGAGGTGTTGAAATTTTACCCGGGATGATCGAAGCCCAAGCGGCAGAAGCAGTGAGAGAGGCGGACGTTTTAATCTTTGTCACGGACGGTCAGGCTGGATTAACTGCCGCGGATAAAGAGATTTTTCGGTGGTTGAGAAAGCACCACGCGAATATTCCGGTGCATTTAGCCGTGAACAAGTGCGAATCGAGCACGCGAGGCGAAGAGATGGTTTTGGATTTCTGGCAGTTGTCCTCGAAAAACGTGGCACCGATCGGGGTTTCTGCGATTAGCGGTACGGGAACTGGAGAATTATTGGACGCAGTTTGCGAAAGTTTACCGGAACCACCGACTATGGAGGAACAAATATCCATCGCGGAAGAAAATAAGGAGAAAGAGGATAAGCCGTTGCCTATTCAAGTCGCCATCGTTGGACGACCAAACGTCGGGAAGAGTTCTTTACTGAACGGTTTAGCAGGAACTCCGAGATCGATCGTGTCTGATTTTTCCGGAACAACTCGAGATACGATTGATACGGACGTGACCGATAAGAACCATCCGGACAGAGAGTTCACGTTGATCGATACGGCGGGTATTCGAAGACGAACGCAAATTAAAAGAGACACGAAAAGTATCAAAGGCGACGAGAAAAAATTTGGTTTAGAGCAACAATCCATCGGTAGAGCTTTACAAGCGATGAAACGCGCCGATGTTGTCGTTTTAGTCATCGATGCGACGGAAGGTGCGACGCAACAGGATTTTGTATTAGCCGAAAGAGCCGTGCAAGAGGGATGTGCGCTCGTTTTGTGTTGCAACAAGTGGGATTTAGTAGACAAGGATACGTACACGATGAACTCGTACACGGACGACTTGCGTTCAAAGTTGCGAGTGTTTGAGTGGGCGAGTATTATTTACACGAGCGCGTTAACCGGGCAGAGAATTTCTAAGATTTTAGACGCTTCTTACGAGGCTTCCGTGATACACAAGAAACGGTTAACGACGGCGACGTTAAACGCCGTCGTGCAAGAGGCCACGTTGTGGAAGGCACCCCCGGCCAAGGCGAACAAGAAGGGCCGAATCTATTACACCACGCAGGCGGCTATTCGACCTCCGACGTTTGTATTTTTTTGCAACGACCCGAAACTATTCTCGGATACGTACAAGAGATACATGGAGAAACAGTTGAGGAAAAATATAGGATTTGACGGGACGCCTATTCGCTTGTTATGGCGCGGGAAGAGCAAAGGCGGCGGTCTCGCCAACGCCACCGGAGGCAACGCGGTCAAAGCCTCGAAATCGTAAAAATATGTATGAAAATATACGCGTCCCCGCGCTTGTACCAAATTCTGTAGATAGTTTTGCGCGTCGATATGTGTGTTGTTATTAATAAAAAACGAGTAGTGTATTTATTAGTGCTTTCGAGCGTGTTTGTGTGTACGGCGATGTGTGATTTATCTTATACGTCTTTGTTTTGAGTTGGTGAAGATAAGAATCTTCAATTTTTGTTTTTGATTTTTTTTGTGCTTTCGTCGAGCTCTGTGCGTTTCGACGACGAGGACGACGAAAGACGGACGGATTTCTCTCTCTTTTGAAAAAAAAGGAAGGAAACGCGCGTCGCTTAACCGCCGAAGCCGTACAAGGTCTTGCCTTGTCTCTTCAACGCGTAGACGACATCCATGGCGGTGACCGTCTTGCGTCTGGCGTGTTCAGTGTACGTAACCGCATCACGGATA
>Ga0181607_10001548_pt1 | contig 20539 bp, 10 predicted proteins | sample 041ome_9_FD_132420 | JGI IMG/M metagenome (GOLD analysis project Ga0181607, IMG submission 132420) | Coastal salt marsh microbial communities from the Groves Creek Marsh, Skidaway Island, Georgia - 041413US metaG (megahit assembly) | ecosystem: Environmental > Aquatic > Marine > Intertidal zone...
AGGCAAGCAGGCCTGCGCGCGACGCTATTGCGCCAGCTTCTCGCGCTCCATTTCGCGGATCATCGGCTGCAAGTGCGGGTTGTAATAGGCGATCACGTCCCAGTCGCAGACCTTCTCGTAATGGCTGACCAGCCGCGTTCCATCCCAGCGATGCAGCGCATAGCTGGGCGGTTCGGTGGTGATCAGCGCGCGGGCATCGGGCCTGTCGGCCGAAATCGGGCGCAAATCCATGCTCACCAGCGGCGCGACCGACGGTGTGACACTCAAGGGGATGCCGCAGAAATCCGTCACGATCTGGCGGTGGAGATGGCCGCAATGGATGGCCTGCACCTGGTCCATCCCATCAAGCGCGGCGGCAAGGTTGAGGATCCATTGCTCATCGGCCCGCGGGTCCATCCAGCCGATACCGGCCACAACAGGCGGGTGATGCATGAAGATCACCGTGGGCGTATCGCGATTGGCCTCCAGCTTGCCGCGCAGCCAGTCCCGCCGCTTGTTGCAGAAGGCGCCGCCATGACGGCCCATTTCCAGCGTATCGAGCAGGATGATGAGCAGGCCGTCCTTCTCGAACGCGGTCTGGATGAAGCCGTCACCTTCGTGCCTCGTATCCGGGAAGGCAGCCAACAGGCCTTCGCGGCTGTCATGGTTGCCCACCATCACGTGTACGGGGAAAGGACATTCGGCGAGCAGGTTCGCCGTCTTTCGGAAGCTCTCCTCGTCACCGCGGTCGGTGATGTCGCCGGAACAGATCAGCAGGTCCGGCGTGTTGGGCTGCTTCAACAGGCGGTCGAGCGTGGCGCGGAACCGCTGGCGGTTCAGCTCCTCCGGATGGGCGTCTGGTTCGAACCCGATATGGATATCCGTCATTTGCGCGATGATCATCTGCGCGCTCTCCCGTGGCGAGCCTGTTGCCAGTCTCTCTCTAATTTCGTTCCCGCAAGGAAAGGTTACCTGCGATCCGCGGGGGTGCCGCGGCTGCGCCCTCGCGTGGGTGATAGGAATGGCACATGGCGCAGCCCGAGGGGACTTCGGCCGTCAGCGAATTCTCGCCCTCGTGACAATCGCGGCAGGAGGACAGGTTGGGCAACAGCAGGTCGCTTGCATCGCTGGAGGTATCGGCGGCGTGGCAGGTGGCGCAATCTTCCTGGGTATGCGCGTCATGGTCGAACCAGCCATGCATCATGAAGCGGGCCGTCTGCGTGACAGGAGCCACGGACAGGACGCCGCCTGCGCCATCGCCGGGATAATGGCATTCGCCGCACAACCCGTCAGGCTCCAACGCGTTTGAGCGCAACACGGCTGGGGCAACGCTGCTGAAATTGCCGTAATAGAGGCCGCCTTCGGCAAATTCACCCGGCCGGCGGCGCCCGGTGGTGATCGGGCGACGCGGGCTGCGATCGGCGGCCATCAGGTCTGCCTCGATCTGGTCGATATTGCCATGGCTCAGCGTGCGGAACGTGGTTCCGACGCGGTCATAGACAAGGCTGTGACAGGCCTCGCAGTTGTCCTCCATGTTGACCGGCAGGAAACGCACGCCGTCCGCCGTGGGCGTGTGGCAGCTGCTGCATTCGAGCATATCGCCATAACCGGCCTGTTCGCCAAGCCGGCGGGCCATCTGCGTCACCCCGCTTTCCGGATCGAGGTGCAGATCGTGCGGGAAGCGCAGGCCGTTCCAGTCCCTCGGGTTGGCGGAAAGCGATGTGCGAACGGTTTCAACCGCTCCCTGCCGGGGCAGGACGGCCACCTTGAATTCGGGATGCAGCTCGCCAAAGTCCGCCGCATTGCCCAGCTGGGTATCGGTTAGGCGGCTATCCAGCGTGTCATGGCAATCTGCGCAGAACTGCTGCGCCGTCGGCTCCATGCGGCCTGCACCTTCGTGTTCGGTGTGGCAATCGGTGCAGGCACCCGGACCGGGCTTGTTGAAGGCATGGGCGATATCCCACAGCAGCGCGTCCGCGCCGTGGGGGGCAGGCATGCCCAGCGCCATCCGGGTATCAGCGGCGTGGTCGGCAATGCCTTCATGGCAGGTGAGGCAGGTCTCGTCGCGCACCGCCACGAAAGGCTCGGTGTGGCAAGCCTCGCAATTGTCCTCCAGCCCGTGGTGGACGGAAGACAGATCGCCCGTGCTCCAGCTGGCATCCATCAGCACGGCGCCCTCGCCTTCGATGTCCGGCTCCTCTTCCACGCGGGTAAGATGGGAGAAGACAGGTACGGCGAGGAATAGCAGGAGTATGGCGGTCAGCGCGATCCATGACATGGCGCGCTTGCCGGGCAAGGCACCGCCAAGCGAGAAACCGCGCAGGCGGTCCTTGCCCTCGCCCTCGTCATCGGCGCGCTGGCGCACGGTGATGGCAACGCGGCCATCGTCCTCGCGCGAGAATTCGAGCAGGTAGGAGCCGACACCCAGCTCCGCACCCTTGGCGGGATCGATGCTGGCAGACTGCGTGTTGCGGCCATCGATGGTGAAACCCAGAGAGGCGCCTGCATCCAGCTTCAACCCCCCACCCGGCGTGGTGGTGATGCGCACATGCTGCTGTTCCACCGCAAGGTCGGGCAGGTGGATCGCGCAACCGGCATTGCGGCCGACCAGAACCTCGTCGGCAGCCACTTCCCGTTCCCGGACGATCTCTCGCCCGGCTGCCGTGAAGTCTATGCTGCGTATCCGGAAATCCATGCGCGCCCTCACCAGTAGTAGAATACGCTGACGATATGCGCCGTCAGCGCGCCGAGCAGCGCGATGGTGACCGGCACATGGATGTAGAGCCAGATTTCCAGCAGCGCCTTGATGCGCAGGTGGCGGCGGATCTGGTCCAGCTGGGCCTTGCGCTTGCGCAGCAGGGAAAGGACCTTGGCGGTAGCCGGATCGCCTTCCCGATCAGCCAGCATGTCGAGCGCTTCGGTGGTGCGGCAATTGCGATAATTGCCCGAAAGCCGCGCCCCGAGCCCGCCTGCGAACGTATCCTGCTCCAGCGCGGCGATCACGAAATCGCTCTCCGCGCGGCCGAGCGGCTGCGCGGCCTTTTCCAGCTGCCGGTCGATCGCATCGAGCGCATCCAGCATCTGGCCCTTGGTCATTTCGCGCCGGTTGTTGGACAGCGCGACCGGCAGGTTGGCATAGACCGAGATGCCGTAGATGCCTGACAGGATCACCACCATCATCAGCGCGTAGGCCAGTGTGTGGACGTTCCAGCCGAACTGGAATCCGGTGTGCAACGTGGCGATCACGATCAGTGCTAGGCCAAGGTAGACATGGGCGGATGTCCACGCCTTCAGCGACCACTTGCCCGCCGTCATCTTGCGCTTGCGGATACCCAGCAGCGACAGCCACACGATCAGCAGCGCGCCGATGGTGCCCAGCGTATAGCCATACCAGCTGCCCCCGTTGTGGCGCGGTTCCACGTCCACGAAGGCATAGGAGACGATCGCCACCAGGCACAGGATAAGCGCCAGCTTGAGCCAGCGCAAGCGCTTGTGCGAAAGGAACCCCTCGTGGTCGCTGGCGCGTTCGCGGCGCGGGTTTTCGTCTTCGGCGACAGTGGCCATCAGTCGATCCCTTCCTGCGTTACCGAGAGGAACTTTTCAGGCGTCACGCGTATAGCGGCACCCGTGGGACAGGCGCGGACACAGGCCGGCCCACCTTCGATGCCCAGGCACATGTCGCACTTGATCGCCAGCTTGGCGGTAGTGGTGCCCTGCTCTTCCGCCTTTTTCTTGCGCCAGCCATAGCTTGCCTCGCCCGGCCCCGGGCCGGTGCCGAACAGCAGCCAGCTGAGCAGGCCCGGTTTTTCCGGCGGGCGGGCATCCATGCGGATCACGCCATAGGGGCAGTTGCGCTGGCAATTGCCGCAGCCGATGCAGGTGTCATCGATGAAGACCTCGCCGTCCGGGCCGCGCTTGATCGCATTGGGTGGGCAGTCGGCCATGCAATGCGGGTGTTCGCAGTGGCGGCAGCTGGTCGGCACGTGCAGGAGGGCATAGGTTCGCCCGGCCTCGCGATCGAGCCGCGAGAGGCCTTCGTGGCTGTCTGCACAGGCCTTTTCGCAATTGTCGCAGCCGACGCACAAGGTCTCGTCGATCAGCAGCACGTCGGTCGCTTCGCCGATTCCGTTGTCGACCAGGAACTGCGCGGTTTCGGAATACATGTCCGCTGCCGAACCGAAGCTGTCCTTGCGCGCCTCGACAAAGGCCGTCACCTCGCGGCGGCCGGCCATGTCCTGCAGCGCCTTCTCGCGCAACTTGGGCTTGGCATCGAGCAGGGCGTTGAACGCCTCGCCCGGGAAACGCACCACCTCGCTCTTGATCGCGGCCTTCACCGTAGCGGTACGCTTCGACCCGTCGATCACCGCCATTTCGCCAAAATAGGAACCGGCCGGAAGGTAGGATAGGAATACCGGCTTGCCGCCGATGTCCTTCTCGACGATCATCGAACCGCGACGGATGACGAAGAAGTCCTTGTCGTCCGCCCCTTCCTCGATGACCTTCTGGCCCGCGCGCACGTCCATCACCTCCGCCGCCTCGACGAGGGTTGAGACATCCTCCGGCATGAGACCGGAACCGAACATCTGCAACAGCTGCCGCTCGATACTGATCTGGTTGACCACACGGCCCGCGCTGGGAACGGTGGCGATCAGCTTGAGCGCCGCCGTGCGCGACAGTTCCACTACCACCAGCGGTTCGGCAGCGCGAATGGTGGCACCGCGGCGGCGGCCGGAAATCAGGCCGACTTCGCCGAAGATGGAGCCTTCCTCGATGGGAACGGTGATGGATGGATCGTTCGGGTTGACCTCCACCGCGACCGAGCCCTGCGCGATGGCGAACATCGATGAGCCCGGCTCGTTACGGGTGAACACCACTTCGCCCGGCTGGAAGTGATGGACGGTGGAATCCAGCAGCAGCTCGCGAAGTTGCAGCGGCGAGAGTTCCTTGAAGATGCGCACGTTGCTGCCGAACACATCCAGCCAGTGCTCCACCGGCTTGTTGCCGGGCAGCCGAGCGAATTTCTCTTCGAGGATCGGCTGGTCGGCGGGCTTGAGATCGGCGTTCCCGTTGAGGAACTCGATCACGTCATAGCCCTGGTTCATGCAGTGCTTTATCAGCGGATAGCCGGCCAGCGCACCGATCACGTGGATGCCGTTCTTGGTCGTCTCGAAAGTGGGCGTCAGCGCGGGGAAGGCATCGCGCTCCTCGCTGGTGAACTGGATTCCGATGGCCTCTACGAAACCGCGCGGCGGCTGCGAGCCGGTACGGGCGATGATGCGATCGCACCTAATCACCTCCTCGCCATCGCGGGTGTCGAGCACCAGTTCGCCGCCATTCTCGCCCATGCGGACTTCCTGCGGGGAGGTCTCGCGCCGCACCGATATGCGGCCATCTGCCTCCGCCTCTTCCAGCAGCTTGACGTTGGCACCCTTGGCGCGAGCGAAACTGTCGCGCCGGTTGAGGATGGTGACTATATTGCGCTGCGCCGGGTCTGCCGCAAGGCCCAGCGCGTTCTCGATCCCGGCATCTCCCGAACCGATGACGGTGATATGCTCGTCGAAATACTCGTCCGGATCATCCAGCTGGTACTGGACCAGCGGCATGTCCGCACCGGGAATGCGCAAGAGGTTGGGATTGCCCTGCGTGCCTATGGCCAGCACCACGTTTTCGGCAATCACGGGCTCGCCGCCCTTGATCTCGATGGTGAAATTGCCCTGTTCGCCGGTGATTGCCGTCACTTCGGCATTGAAGCGGACATTCACCCCTTGCGCAGCAACCTGCTCATCCCAGATGCCGAGGATCTTCTCGCGGCTGCCGGCGTCAAAATCCAGGTCCGATCGCAGCACGAGGTTTGATGGCGTGGCCATCACGTGCTTGCCCTTCTGGTATTTGAAGATCGTGTCGGACAGATGGTCTGTCTTCTCGATGAGCAGGTGGCTCATCCCCAGCCGGGCAGCATGCCCGGCGGCGCTCAGGCCTGCAGGACCCGAACCGACAATCGCCACTTTAATACGGTCTTGACCTGATGCCATTCCCGTCCCCCCTCGCGATCCTTATGCATGAAAGATGCCGCATTGAAAACAGTGCGCAGCAATGCTTTTGTGTCCGGGACGGTTTGAACCGGATGGATCAGGGGCAATTTCTTGGACGACAACGACACTTCCACCCTGCCGCGCGGCGCATGGCTGGCCATCGCCGCCGTGGTGGTACTTGCAGGCGCATTGACATGGCGGCTCATGGACGATCAATCGCCACGTTCCCCCTCCGCTGACAGCACCATTGCCGCCCAGGGAGGCGCGCCAACGCTGGAGGACATGCAACGCGAGGCAGAGGCTGCCAATGACGCGGAGGCCTGGCAGCGGCTGGGCCTGGCCTATTTCAATGCCAACCGCTTTGCCGAAGCTGCCTCTGCCTATGAACAGGCGACGCAAGTGGCGCCTGACAGCGCGGTCCTGTGGTCCGCCCTGGGCGAGGCACTGGTAATGGCCAGCGAAACGGACCCGATGCCCGACGCGGCAAGCGCGGCCTTCCGTCGCGCCGTCGAACTCGATGCGGCCGAGCCGAGGGCGCGCTATTACCGCGCGGTCGAGAAAGACCTGGCACAAGACCACGAAGGCGCGATTGCCGACTGGCTGGCCTTGCTGGCCGACACCCCGGCAGGTGCGCCCTGGGAGACGGACCTTGTCCGCACCATCACCCAGGTCGGCCAGATCAATGACATCGCCGTGGCCGCAAGGATCGAGCAGGCGATGGGCACGCGCAACATTCTGCCTGCCCCGGTCGCAAGCGGGATACCCGGCCCCACCCAGGAGCAGATGGCTGCAGCTTCTTCCCTGTCGCCCAACCAGCAGCAGGACATGGCCGAACAGATGGTTTCGCGCCTTGCCGCGCGGCTGGAGGACGATCCGCGAAATGTCGATGGCTGGATCATGCTGATGCGCAGCTATCGCACGCTCGGACGCGACGGCCAGGCGCGCGACGCGCTGGCAACGGCGCTTGAAAACAACCCCGATGCGCAGGCGCAATTGCGCGCCGCGGCAGAGGCACTGGGCATGTAGGGCAAAGGCGGCAGCTTCAAATTTGCTGCCAGAGTTCATTGCACACTTGCCTCATTCGCGTCATACAGTCGTGCGTATATCGCGCGGAATTGAGGATCGTCACCCCCGCTGGATACACTCGGGCGTCGATCTGGTTTGCGGTTATTGCGCCTGTTTACGCAGGTGCCGTCTTGGTTGTTTCCTGCCGTCCGGCGGGCGCAACCGCATGGGGAAGGACGGAAAAGCCAAGGTGAGTAACTCTGTCAATTTGTCGTCCGTTGCCGATTCGGCAACATCGGGGGGAAAGCATGACAAACGGGACGCAAGGGCCGGCTGGCTGCGTTCCGCCGCGATGCAGGGGCTGCTTTTTGCCGGCATCGGCGCAATAGTCCCGGCCACCACCTATGCCCAGGCCAATCCCGTCGCGCCGCCCACGCGCGATGAACTGGTGGGCCAGACCTCTCAGCCTGACCTCCGCCAGGGGCCGACGCTCACGATCGACGGGCAGATGGAGCGCACGCCCTGCGCGCTCGACAATCCCGATTTCGCGAACATCCGCGTCACGCTGAGCGCGGTGAATTTCGTCGGGGCGGATGCCGCCTCCGATGTCGACCTCGGGGCAGCCTATTCCTCCTACATCGGGCGCGAACTGCCGATTTCGGTGCTGTGCGACATTCGCGCGCAGGCCACCAGCTTGTTGTCCGGTGCGGGATATCTGGCTGCGGTGGAAATCCCGGAACAGCGGCTGGAGAACGGGTCTGCCGAATTCCGGGTGATCCTCGGCCGCCTCACGGCGCTGCGGGTGCGCGGCGATGCCGGGCCTTCCGAACAGGTGCTGGCCGGATACCTCCAGCCGCTTGTGGGACAGGAGGTATTCAACACCCGTGATGCCGAACGCTACCTGCTGCTGGCAGACGACATCCCCGGGCTCAACGTGCGCCTGTCGCTGCGCGCTGCCGCCGGTGGCCAGCCGGGGGACCTGATCGGTGAAGTCGCCGTCCTGCGCCGCAGCGCGGTGATGGACTTGAACGTCCAGAACTACGGCTCTTCAGCGCTCGGTCGTTTCGGCGGCCTGTTGCGGGCACAGCTCTTCGACCTCACCGGCATGGGCGATGTCACCACGCTTTCGCTCTACAGCTCTGCCGATTTCGACGAGCAGCAAACGCTGCAACTGGGGCATGATTTCCTGGTTGGTTCCGAAGGCCTTTCGCTTGGCGGGCAATTGACGCTGGGCTGGTCCAATCCCGGCCTTGGGATTCCCGACTTCAACGTGAAGTCGGACACGGTGTTTGCCGGCGTCCATGCCAGCTATCCCTTCCTGCGCACACAGTCGCAAAGCGTCTTTGGCGGCGCCGGTTTCGACCTAGTGGACCAGGATGTGAAGGTCAATGGCATGCTGCTGTCCACGGACAGGGTCCGCACCGCCTGGGCGCGCGTTTCCTATACCGAGGCCGACGTGGATTCGATCGCCCGTCGCGGCGGCTACACTCCGTTCGAGCCGATGTTCCGCGGCGGGGTCGGACTGGAATTGCGCAAAGGCCTGAGTGTGCTGGGCGCCAACCAGGATTGCCGCACGCCGGCAGGTCTGGCCGGCTGCATTGCCGCCAATGAACTTCCGAGCCGCTTGGAACAGGACGCGACACCGTTCCTGATCCGCGCCAACATGCAGGCCGAATACCGGCCCATGCCGGTGGTCACGCTGGCCGTGCGCGTGGCGGCACAATATTCGGACGATCCGCTGCCGGCTTTCGAGGAGATGTCGAGCGGTAACTATTCCATCGGCAGGGGCTATGATCCCGGCTCGGTTACCGGCGACAGCGGCATCGCCAGCACGCTGGAGCTGCGTTACGGCTCGCTCGCGCCGCGCACGGTCGATAGCTTTGCGCTCCAGCCCTATGCCTTTGTCGATGCCGCCAAGACGTGGGATCGCGATCCCAGCCAGCGCCTGTTCAATCCGGACAGGCTGGTTTCGGTCGGCGGCGGCCTGCGCTTCACCCATGGCCGCGGTTTCCAGGGGGACATGACCCTGGCCGTGCCGGTGACCCGCACCGATGACCAGCGCCTCACCGGCCAGCCGCGCGGCGATTTCCGCTTCCTGATTTCCCTCACCACCCGCCTGCTGCCCTGGAGGTTCTGACGTGACCATCAAAGCCCAACGCAAGTCCGCTTTCCTGCACAGCTGCGGCGGCGCAGCCATGGCGCTTGGAATGCTGTTTCCTGCCTCCCAGGCGGCAGCCCAGGCCGTTCAGGCATCCCCTTCCGTGATCCAGGGCAGCGCGACGATCGACAGCTCGATCCCCAACCAGGATACGGTGACGGTCATCGGCCTCGACGCCGTGATCAACTGGACGCCGACAGAGGACGAGAGCGGCAATGCCCTGACCTTCCTGCCCGCAGGCGGAACGCTAACGTTCCAGGGCGGGCCGGGCGATCCGATATTCGGAGTTGTCAACCGCATCTTGCCAGCTACGAACGGCAATGTCGCGGTGATCGACGGCAATGTCGTGTCACAGCTGCGTGATGGCTCAGGAGACGTTACCGGCTCGGGCGGTTTCGTGACCTTCTATTCGCCCACCGGCCTGCTGATCGGCAGCACCGCTACCTTCGACATCGGCGGGCTGCTGCTGACAACGCTCGATCCCGATATCGGCAGCTTCTCCCAGTTCGTGACTGGCGACGGCGCCATCAACCTGGCGGGTGTGACGAACGACACCACCTTTATCCAGATCGATCCCGGCGCGCAGATCAGCGGCCCGGCGGAAGGCAGTGCGCTTGCCGTCATATCCCCGCAGATCTTTATGAGCGGCACTGCGGATCTGAACGGTTCGGCTGCTTACATCGCGGCCCAAGAAGTGAACCTGTCCTATTCCAACGGGCTGTTTGATATCGCCATTCCCATCGGAACAGCGGTCCAATCTGCCTTGTTTCATGACGGGACAACTGGCGGTCCGGCGAGCACAGGCCCAGGAGACAATCACGTAATCTATGGAGTGGTACAGGGCCAGCAGAACTTCGTATCCGCTGTATTTAGCGGAAACCTCGGCTTCCAGCCGGCTACTGATGCCTCAATAGAAAATGGCGTTATATTGTTAGCTACAAATTATGAAATATCAGGAAAAAGTATATTAAATGATTTTACAGAATCTAGCAAAACTGCTGATACTCAGGCCAGATTATCCTTAGAAAATTCGTCTGTAAGTAGTAGCATCGAGATGCATAGCTCCGATGTTGCGGAAGCAATTTCGATTTTCGGCAGCACAAATATCGATGGTGATATTTTTATTTATGGCGGAAATAGCGCACAGCTAGTTTCAACCTTAAATTCAAGCTTTTTCGTTAGCGGCGATGCTGAAGTATCTTCGGCTAGCAGAGGTAGCAGCGCAAGCACGGCTGAGGATAGTTTCCTGATCAACGCAAACGCTGGTTTTGCAAGCGTCGGCGCCTATGCTGGCAGCATTCTGAATATTACCGGGAGCCTCACAATCGACAGTTCTGCGAAGGCAGGGCTAGATACGGCCGCCCTTATGGCTGGCGATGCCTTAGCGGGGGAATCCGTCTTAATAGCCGAGAACTCAACGTTGACGGTCAACGGAGACCTAACTCTTCTTGCCAACGCAATTAATACGTCATCGACGAGCGTTGGGGGCGCCGCACTGGCTGGCTCGATAAGTGTTTCAGCAGAGAACGGCGGTTTTTTGCAAATTGCGGGTGATGCCAAGTTAAATGCAGACGGCTTACAGGGAACCTCTTCCACAACAGAAGATTCCGATGATGGCTTTGGCTATGGAGGTAGTATCTCCATTTACTCCAACTCCTTAGGACAAAGCCTCATAGGCCCCCCCTCAGAATCGATAGACGATCCGTCAATCTCAACTGTCAGCCCATCATTCGAATTTATTGACGGCTCGTTGGACAGCGGACCCATCCAGGTTTCTCAGCTTATTTTCAGCGGTCGCGTGGAGGCTAATGCTCGTGGAAGGGGGGCAGCCACAAGCGGTGCCGTTGGCGGCAAAGGCTTTGGCGGATCTCTGCTTATCTCTGCCCAGAATAGCGCCCAGCTTACCATGGATGGCGCGAGCAATATTTTCAGATCAAGTGGCAGCGGTGGCGCTTCTACATCAAGTAGTGGTGAAGGAGGTGCCGGAATTGGAGGTGCCATCGAAATTACAGCAAATTCGGGCGGTTCCTTAGATTTTGGAGATTCCTTTGCAAGCGCAGATGCGACCGCAAATGGGGGCAAGGGAGCTTCAGGGGGATTGGGTCATGGTGGTATCGTCAGTATCGCTGCTAGCGGCAACAGCTCGATAGCGTTTCCATTCATCATTGGCGTAAGCGATGGAAGAGGCGGTCAGTCAACTGGAACTGGACCGGGCGGCAACGGTATCGGGGGCTTAGCCTCTCTGAGCTCCTTGGACGGTAGCTCTATCGAGGCAAGGTTTGGTGGCATAACTTTGCTGGCGAGCGGTTTTGGCGGCGCCAACCAATCTCCTGAGATAACAGGCTCAGGCGGCTTTGGATCTGGAGGCACGACCAAATTACTTAGCGACAATGCCTCAGTGAGCGCGTTTAATTCGACCAGTCTGATAAGCAATGGTTATGGGGGGAATGGTACCGGCGCAAGTGAATTAGGAGGAGGCGGCGTAGGCGGGACAGTCGAGTTGGCCGCAGCAAACGGCGGTACGCTGATTTTTGCAGGCCCAGAAATCCAAGGGACCTTAATCCAGCCAGCACTTAGGCTGGAGGCAACAGGCCGTGGCGGCGAAGGTGAGGCCTTTGGTGGAACCGGTACTGGCGGTCAAATATTTGCTGATATCGCGGGAGGCTCGGTTTTGGATGCCCAGAGCGATAATGTCGAGCTTAATGCGTCCGGCTTAGCTGGATCCGGGAGCGAACAGGGAGGAGACGCTATCGGAGGAGACGCTTTACTAATTATCACCGACAGCACCTTGGCCGATAGCGGCCTAACCATTAGCGCCAGCGCAAAAGAAAGCCCTCTTGCTAATGCCAATTTTGCAGCCAGCTCATTCATTGGTGGGGTCGCAACGTATAGAATATCGGGCCAATCTTCCCATGAAACAACCGATCTGTCGATTGTATCCGCTGCTTTATCAAATTTTAGCGATGTCGGCACAACGGTATCAGCCGGATCTGCATTTTTTTCGGCTTATGCAAATAGTCAGAATTTAAGATTCTTGTCAGACTCGGTTTTGCTCGATGTCGATGCGAGTGGCGGTGAGGCGACCACAGCAGGGACATTCCATTTCGATATAACAAATCCCTCGGGCGATAGTGTTTTCGAAATAGCGCGCCTCGACGCTCGCGGCGTCGGAGCCGGTGCACTAGACTTCTCCAGCTTCAGCATTAGCGGAGCCACCCTTAAGATCCTCGAGCACAAGAGCGTCCTTCTTGCCAGCGACCTACTAATCCAGATTTCCGACGGTGGTAGCATTTTGGGCGGCACAGAACTTGAAAATCTAAGTGCGGATTTCGAAATCCAATCTGCTGGAAACGTAACAATAACAGGTGATAGTTCTCCGGGTTCGTTATTTTCTGCGTTCGAATTACTCATTGATTCTAAAGACATCGCGATCATTGGGGGTGCGCGCCTCAGTGCCTCGACGTTAAACTTAAGATCAAGTAATTTGAACGACGCTGCCGTTCTAGGAGGCACTTCCGATGGTCTTGGATACTCTCTAACCCAGGACGAAATTGAGCTTCTGGATGTTAACAATTTTATTTTCTTTGCTCCGAAATCAATCTCTTCATCTTTTTATGATGTTATCATCGACGACGTTGATTTATCCGGGTCTCTAATCGGCGGAGCAAGCAACATAAAAGTTGAAACAGATGGAAACGTCGGTATTATTGGAAATATTCATTATCAATCTGCGTCAGAAAATGATAAATTATATTTATTTTCTAATGGAGAAATTGAAATTGATATTGATAAAGGAGGTTCTATACATATTTCTGACGACTTGTTCAATATCTCCGGAAGTCTTTTCATCGAAGGCAAGGGAATTTCTGCGGTATCGGGTGATGCTATTGCGCTAATTCGGAATAACCCGAACGATCCGATTCTGCTGGAGCTACTCAACACTGTTGATGACTCTAAAGTTGTCACAAATTTCGTCTCGGCAGGCTCGGTCGAGATCTTCGCAGAAAACTACATCTTGATGAAGAATGCAGGAGTAGACGGGCTTGCAGGCGGGATTGCCGTAGGTTCAGGTGGACTTACCGTCGGAAGAACAGGGGGAGAAGCGACAACAGCCTTGCTCGCTGTCGTCCACGGCCTGCAACAAACAGGCGAGACCCAAATTACCAACGAGGATTTCTTTGAATCTGTCGACTTCGGTCCCAATGTTGATGCCAACTTCACCAACAATTCCACCCTGAACGGTTGTAATATCGTAGCCGCGAGCTGCGGACCCACAGCGCAGGAATTAGTTGAAGAAATCCTCGCATTTGCGCCGGTCGTAGGTGTGAGCGTCCTCGAAACCACGCAAACCGCCGACCCGACAAGCGAGGCGGAACAAACAGCTGAGCAAGTGATGGAGGATGCAATCGAAGAAGCCGAGGCGGACAGCAGCTTCGGCATGGATTTCCCGGGCATGTTCAGCCCGCCCGCGGTTTCCGAACATGGCACGGTGAATGACCCTGTCACCAGTGGCGGTGACAGTGCCGTCTACGCCAGCGAAGAAGAGGAGGAGTAGGATCATGGCAAACCGCAAGCGCCAGCTGCGCAGCCTCGCACTTCCCCTGATTGCCGCGCTGGGCTTCACCGGCGCGCTGCATCCGGCAACGGCCCAGAACGCTTCGGTCGCGTTGCGCGATTCCGTGCCGATAGGCAGCAACGGCCTGTGCGAGGCGCAGATCCAGTCCCCCAGGGCGGGAGACGGGCTGTTCGACCGTCATTATGTCATCGTCTGCCGCGATGCCGCTGCCCCGGTGGGCGAGCTGCACGTGCTGGGCGAAGGTTCCCTCGATGCCACGTTCGCGGAAGTTTCCGGCACCGATGCCCAATGCCGTGAAGGCACGCTGTCCACGCCGGCACAGGGCATGTCGGACAGCCGTGCCTATGTCTGCTCGTCCAGCACAAGCTCCATCGAGGAACTCGTGGTAGTGGGCCGCAGCGGCAAGCGCCTGCTCGCCGCCAAGGGCCTGGCGGTCTATGAAGACGCCTTGCGCCTCGGCCTTGCCACGCTGGCGACGGACCGGTTGGCCGATGGCGTGGTGGAAGTGCCGCTGACTCAGGCCGGGGATTCGCAGGCCTTTGCCCGGGCGCAGGCAGAAGCGATCTCGGCGGAAATCGCCCTGGCGGAAGCCTATCGCCGTTCGAATGCCGGCAATTTCGCGGAAGCAGCGGAATTCTTCGCCACTTCGGCGAGCACCCTTCAGGGACCGAGCGCGACCGAAGCAACGCTGAACGCGGCACTGCAGCAGTCCAACCTTGGAAATTACCTGGAAGCCAGCCACCTGTTCGGCGCGGCGCAGGATGCGGCCATGAACGATCCCGTGCTGGCCCGCTTGTCGCGCAATTTCCAGGCCATCGATGCCCTCAACCGCGAGCGGCCTTCCGAAGTGCTCGAAATTCTCGCCACGCCCTTGCCGACGGTGGCGGACAGCGTGGAATCGACGCTGCAACTCCAGATCGACAATGCCCTGGCAGAGCGGCTTTCCGCCGAGCAGGGTAATTCGATTTCCGGCATCGGCAGCGAGTTGACGCTGATGGAGCGCACGCAGCTGCTGGACGGGCAGAGCGAATACCTGCGGGCCACCGCCATGCGCCAGCTGGGGCAGGTGGAGCAGGCCGAAGCCGCGCTGCTTGGTGCGCAGGAAGACATTGTATCGGTGCGTGATGGCCGCGTGGTCTCGATCCTGTGGCTGCGCGCCCAGATCCTCTCCGAACTGGCAGAGATGGCCGAAGCCCGCAGTGACGCGGCCCAGGCGGAAGCGTTGCACCTGCAGGCGGTGGACGTGCTGGAAAGCAACTATCCCGGCTCGCCGGCCCTGGTCAGCGCAAGGGCCCAGCTTGCCAGCCTGCTGGCCCGCACCGGGCGCGAGGAGGAAGCGATCGGCCTCTATCGCGAGCTGGTGAGCGCGGCCGAGGGCAAGGCACCGACATCGCTGCGCCGCCTGTTCGCACCCTATTTCAGCATCCTGTCCCAGCGTGCGGGCGACCAGCAGGCCGCGGCAGACATGTTCGCCGCCAGCCAGTTGCTGCTGCGCCCCGGCCTTGCCCAGACACAGGCAGTACTCGCCCGCGAGCTTTCTGCCGGAAGTGACGAGGCATCGCAGCTATTCCGCCAGGCGCTCAACCTCAACCGCGCGATCGAAGTGGCGCGCGGCGAAGTGGCGCAGGCGGAAAGGCGGGTGCAGGAGAACGTGCCCAATTCCGAGACCGAGCTTGCGGCAAAGTCGCAGGAACTGTCCCTGCTGCAACAGCGGCAGCTGGAAGTGCAGCAGCGCCTTGCCGATTACCCGCGCTATCGGGTGGTCAACGAGGACCGCATGGAACTGGACGACCTGCAGGCGGCCTTGCGCGATGGCGAAGCCTATCTCAAGCTGGTGATGCTGGGGCAGCGCACCTATGCGATCTACGCCGAGCCGGGCAACGCCACGGCCTATCGCATCGACGCATCGCCGGACGATATCGGCGAGATGGTGGATATCCTGCGCGATTCCATCGCCATCGAACAGTCAGGCCAGACGATCACCTATCCTTTCGAGATCGGCCTTGCCCGCCAGCTTTACACGACGCTGTTCGGCCCCATCGAGGGCGAACTGGCATCGGTAGACCACCTGGTGTTCGAGCCTGATGGCGCCATGCTGCGCTTGCCGGCCAACCTGCTGGTGATGGATGATGCCAGCGTTGCCGGTTACGAATCGCGCATGGAGGATCCGGAGGCTGATCCCTATGACTTCACCGGCACCGTCTGGCTCGGTCGCGCTATGCAGGTGACTACGGCCGTTTCGCCCTCCTCCTTCCGCGATGTGCGCAACGCCCGCCGCTCGAATGCGACCGGCGAATACCTCGGCCTTGGGCAGAACCTGCCGGTGGCGCAAGGCTCCAGCGTGGTTGGCGGCACAAGGTCAGCGCAATTCTCCGAACGTTGTGCCTGGCCGCCGCTGACATGGGGCAACCCCATCCTGGCGGACGAGCTGCGCAGGGCGAGTAGCATCCTGTCCGGCGATGGCTCCGGGGTGACGATCCTGACAGAGGGCGAATTCACCGACAGCCGGCTGAAGCAGATGGACGAGCTGGATGAATACCGCATCCTGCACTTTGCCACCCACGGCCTGGTCACCGGGCCAGACCTCGATTGCCCGCCGCGCCCGGCGCTGCTCACCAGCTTTGGTGACGGGGATTCGGATGGCCTGCTGACCTTCGCCGAAATCTTTGACCTGCGTCTGGATGCCGACCTCGTGATCCTCTCGGCCTGCAACACGGCAAGCGTGGGCGGCCTGTCGGCCAGCCGCGCAGCCGGCGTGACCACGGGCGGTGACTTTGCGCTGGACGGCCTTGTGCGCGCCTTCGTGGGTGCAGGCGGGCGTACGGTGGTGGCCAGCCACTGGCCGGTACCGGATGACTATGACGCCACCGGCAGGCTGGTATCGGGCTTCTTCGAAACCGATGCCGGCACCGGCATCGTCGAAGCGCTGCGCCGCTCGCAACTGTCGCTGATGGACGATGCCGATACCTCGCACCCCTTCTACTGGTCGGCTTTCGCTGTGTTGGGTGACGGTACGATCCCCGTGAAGCGCTAAACCCGCGCCTCACGCAGGAGCTAAAAAGGAAAGGGCGGCTTCCCGGGTTGGGGGAGCCGCCCTTTCCTGTTTCCGATGTCCTGACAACGGCGGATTTCGCTGCTGTCAGCGCCCCCAGTCCTCGTTCGCGCGCGCAATCACATAGGCATGAATCGCCTCTGTCTCTTCTTCGCTCAGAATGTCCGAGAAGCTCGCCATGCCCTTCTCGAGATAAAGCCCTCCAAGGACGATCTGGTTGAACTTGCCGTGGGTGTCCGCATCCATGTGGCGCAGGTCCTTGACGCCGCCGATGGCATTCTGGCCGTGGCATACGGCGCAAGTCTGCTGGAACAGCAGGCGGCCCTGTGCGACCACTTCTTCCGACGCCCTTAGGCGCGGCGGCTCAGGTGGGGACGATGCCGTTTCGGGCAGTGGCGGCAGGGCAAGGTTGCCGCCCAGCCTGAAAACCAGCAGCCGGGCAGGCGCACGCGGCATTTCGGTGCCCATGCCGCGCTCAATCTGCGCCGCGCCGCCGCCCCATCCCGCATTGATGGCGATATATTGCACGCCGTCCACCATGTAGGTGATGCCGCCCGCCACCGGGGCGCTTTGCGTCGGGTATTCCCACAAAATATCGCCGGTGCGCGCGTCGAAGGCGGTGAAGGTCTGCTTTGTCGTGCCTTCGAACACGAGGTCTGACGCGGTAACGAACACGCCGCCATTGCCGTGGCGCGGCAATTCCACCTGCCAGGCGGCCTGCTGCTTCACCGGGTCCCACGCGGTGAGCCAGGCTTTTTCATACTGCGCAGCTTCGGCAAACATGTTGCCCTGGGCGCGCGTGGCTTCTTCGCCAACCGCACCCCAGCCGCTGTTGGAGCGCATCGGTTGCGGCTCCCACCCTGGCATCACGGCATAGGGAAAGGCGGACTGGTACGCCGGGAAATAGGCAAGGCCCGTGCGCGGGCTGAAGGCCATGGGGAACCAGTTGTGCGCCCCGCCCGGCCCCGGCGCGACCAGCGCGGGCATATTGGTGTAGCGCACTTCGTCACGCACGATGGGGCGGCCATCAGCCTCGAACCCCGCATTCCAGTTCTGGAACACATGCGCTTGGGCAGAGATGAACTCACCCGTCGCCCGGTCGAGCACATAGAAGAAGCCGTTCTTGGGTGCCTGCATCAGCACCTGCCGCTCGACCCCGTCGATGGTGAGGTCTGCCGAGATCATGCTGGCGGTGCAGGTCCAGTCCCACTCCTCGCCGGGGTTCATCTGATAATGCCAGCGGTATTCGCCGCTTGTCGCATCAAGCGCCACGATGGAACAGACGAAGAGGTTGTCGCCTTCTTCATTCGAGCGGTAGAAGCGCGAATGCGGCACCGAATTGCCCGTGCCGACATAGACCAGATTGAGGTCCGGATCGTAAGCGATGGCATCCCACGGGTTCGCCCCGCCGCCCAGCTGCCGCCACAACCCCTCGTCAGCCCAGGTGGCGCGCATCATGGCATTGGCGCTGTCGGACGCTGCGCCGTCGGGCATGTCTTGCGGGTTGGGGGTGAGGAAGAACTTCCACACTTGCTCACCCGTCTCGACATCAAAGGCTGCAGCAAACCCGCGCACGCCAAGATCACCGCCAGACTGGCCGACCACCACCTTGTCCCCGAAGACGCGCGGCGCGCCAGTGATGGAATAGGCGTATTCCGTGCCCAGCGGGAACGCGCGCGAGGTCCAGATTTCCGCGCCGCTATCCTTGTCCAGCGCGATCAGGCGACCATCCAGCGTGGCAATGATCACCTTGTTGCCGTGCATCGCAAGGCCGCGGCTGACAGGCTCGCAACAGGCAAAGCGGCCGAACTCGCGCGGGGTTCTGGGATCATGGGTCCACAGCACCTCGCCCGTTGCCGCGTCATATGCCGTGGTGATGTTCCAGCTGAGCGTGTTGTAGAGCACGCCATCTGCAAACAGCGGCGTTGCCTCCACCCCGCGATAGGTATCGAGATCGGCATACCACGCCAGGCCAAGCTGCGAGACATTGGCGGCGTTGATCTGGGTGAGCGGGCTGTAGCGCTGCGCAGTATAATCGTGCCCGTCGCTCGTCCATTCGCCCGGCGCGGGATTGGCCAGTGGGTCCTGCAAGGCGGCAGGCGCTACCTCGCGTTCAGGGCTTTCCCTCGTGGTGGTGGTGCAGCTGGCCAGCGTCACCGCGAGCCCTGCGAGGAGGGCTGCTTTCAGACTTGCTTTCATGTCTCTCAATCCACCGGAGGCAGCGCGATGGGCTGCGTTCCGTCTGCCTGCCTGCCCACCTGCAGCGCTTGCTGCTGTTCGGCGGTGCCCGGCGGGCGATGATAGGCCCCAACCATGCCCGTGTCCGGCGCAAAGGCCTCTCCCGTCACCGGATTGGGGTAATGGAAGGGGATGATGTAGTAAGCGGGATAGGTCAGATAGACCGTGCTCGGCGGCAAGTCCGGCGGCGGGTCGAACTTGTCGGGCCAGGTGTTGTTGAGTGCATTCTCGCCCCAGCCCTGCCAGTTCGTGTACATGGTGAAAGGCCCTGTCAGGCGGCTCATCCGCCACACGCCGTCCTCGCCCTTTTCGAACTCGTCCTCATACAGCGGCAGGCCCCAGCCGCTCGATGCCATCACCCACGCGCGGCTGCGGATCCACCCGGTTCTGCGATCGGGTGCGATATTGACGATGGGCTGGAACTGCATGTGGTTGGTGATCATGCCAATGTTCGCGCCATCGGGACCGAAGGCGGTCTGCATGTATTCCAGCACACGGTCCTTGCCCAAGAAGATGCCCTTGCCGCCAATTTCCAGCGTCGCATCATCGGTGAACAGCTCGCTCAGATGCGTCCACTGGCCCTTGTCGACGAAATAGCCATAGGTTCGCTGGACACGCTCGATATCGTTCATATCCTCCAGCCGGGTGATCCGCGCGTCCAGTTCGTCGAGCGCAGCATGAACATCTGCCGTTTCCTGTGCGAGAGCAGGGCTGGCAAGTGCCAGCAAGGCGGCGGCGGAAAGTAGCGTCTTCATCATCACTCCCTCCCCGAAATATCGTCACGCGGCTGCACCACGTCGATGGGTTCGCCCGTCACCGGATGCGGGAAGCTGAACGGCGGGATGTAGTTGGACGGAAACGCGCGATAGCGTTCGCTGGGCGGTTCATCGGGCGGGAACAGCGCGCTCATGCCTTCCATGGGCACAAAACTGCGCATCCAGCCAGCATCGTAATCGGTCATGCCAGTGACGTAGAAGTGAAGCTCGGCGATCTTCCAAACGCCGCCTTCCTTGACATAATCGTTCTCGTAAATGCCCACGCCCCAGATGCCGTTGGCGCCCGGTTCGGACAGCATGATCATGCCCTGCCAGCGTGCGGTGGCGGTGCGACCATCCTCGGCCACGCGGATCACCGCCTGCAACTGCATATGGTTGTTGAGGTGGCCCGGCGCGAGCCGTTCCGGCCCGAACAGCAGCAGCGCCCGCTCGATCCTGTCACGCCCGATATAGACGCCACGCGCACCATATTCGAACCGGCCATTGCGGGCGAAGAGGTCTGCGACCTCCGGCCACATTCCCTTGTCGAAGTAATAGCCGTAGCTTACCTGCAGCACCTCGATATCGTTCTGGTCCTCCAGCCGCTCCACACGCTCGCGGTAGGCAGCGAGGCGTTCTTCTGCCGATTGCGCGAATGCAGGCGTGGCAGCGCCAAGTGCCAGGGCAGCGCTCAATGCAAGACGCAAGCTCACTGCACCTTCCTCCCCGTTACCGGATGCGGCG
>Ga0181607_10001575_pt1 | contig 20356 bp, 23 predicted proteins | sample 041ome_9_FD_132420 | JGI IMG/M metagenome (GOLD analysis project Ga0181607, IMG submission 132420) | Coastal salt marsh microbial communities from the Groves Creek Marsh, Skidaway Island, Georgia - 041413US metaG (megahit assembly) | ecosystem: Environmental > Aquatic > Marine > Intertidal zone...
AGACCTAAAAGATCTTAAGTTGTCTCTTAAATAATCAAAACAAAACTCATTATTATTTCCATATACAACATGGCTATTATAGGTTTTAATTTTATCTTCTAAGGGTTGGTCATTTTGAATGTAACTATTTGAAATATTTAAATATTGATAAATTGGACCCATCCACAAAGAGTCTCTTTTAGCAAGATAATCGTTAACAGTAATAAGATGAACTTTCTTATCCAGTATAAAATTTAAAATGATGGGTATAGTTGCTACTAGAGTCTTGCCCTCACCAGTTTTCATCTCAGCAATTAAGCCGTGATATAAAGCAATACCTCCAATAATTTGTGAGTCAAAGTGCCTGAGGCCCAACGTTCTATTAGCAACTTCACGAGTTATTGCACAAATTAAACATATATCTAATTCATTTAATTCCTGAATTTTGTCTTCACTATAACTTTTTTTCAAATCATAAATTTTATTAATTAAATCATCTTGAGAAAGGCTTCGTAATTCATCCTCAAAAGAATTTACTTTTTGAAGATACTTGTTAGAAATTTCATTAATTAATTTAGAGTTTTTTCTAGATGATAAAAAATCGTTAATTTTTTGAAACATTGAATAAGAAATATACTAATTTGATATTATTTCCATGATGTAAATGTAGCGATTTCAAGCTCAATAGGAATACTTTCATGTTGTTGAATTATTTTAGAAAATAGCAATTCTGTTTTTTTTAAAAAATCCCGTTTAAAGATTTGGTTTTGGTCATAAATATTAATTAAACCAAATTGTTTAAAATCAGATCTTAATTTAGAAAGTTTTCTATAATTTAGTTCAATAAATTCAGTACTAACAACTATATCTTTAAACCCATTTTTATTTAGAGCATCAATAACATTTGGAACCTCATGAAAAGGGCCAAAACGAGTATATGCTCCTTTAAATACAAATTCATCAATTTCATTGAATAATTTACGAATTGTTACCATTGAGTTGTTCGTAATAAGATTGAAACAAAAAAAACCATCATTATTCAAATGCTGTTTGATGGTATTGAGATTTTCACTCATATTTTGAATTAAAGGTATGTGAACTTTGAAATTAGACAATATGCCATCAAAGGAGTTTTTTTCCCCAATTTCCTCAAATTCACTATATTGATAATCCAAAATTTTAGGATGATCTTTTAATTCGTAATTATCAATTACTAATACTTGCTCTAGATCTTTTTTAATAAAACTAACTTTGTCAAAAATTAGTTCATTTCCAATTTCTGAAATAATATTATTTTTATCAAAAAAAAATTTTTCCCTAGTTTTTTTCTTTTTTAAATTAAATTGAGTCATTTTGTGCTAATATAACTTAGCATGATTTCAAGATTTAATTTAGATCAAAAAAGATTGAATTATTATGACGATATTGAAAAGTTTAATAATGATTTTATTCTCTCAACTTCGTCTAATAACGAAATTGACCAAAATTTTGAATTAGAAAAACCTACTGTTTTAATTAATAAAGATAAAACTTTAAAAATGACAGTTATCAGAAATGAAAAAGAGTTTAATTATATTCTATTTTCAAATCATAGTATTTCTTTACTCCCTATTGAAAAAATTATTATTCATAAAGCTTTAAAAGATATCTCTACTTTTGAATTACATTATTTAAAAAGTGAATGAGACTCTCTTTAATCCAACTCACTGTCGGGTCTGACTTTATTGATAATTTTGAAAAATCAAAAGATCTTATTCAGGATGCTTTATCTTACAACCCAGAATTAATTCTCTTTCCGGAATGTTTTTTATATTTATCTAATTCAAAAAAATACTCAATCAATCAAAATCATGAGTCTATTATTTATTTTCAAAATTTTGCAAAAAAAAATAATGTAAACATATTACTAGGGTCACTTCCAATTAATGACAATAAGAGTGTTTATAATAGATCACTTGTTGTTGACTCTAATGGCTCTATAATTTCAAAGTATGATAAAATTCATATGTTTGATGTTATTCTCAGAAATAATGAAATCTACAAGGAAAGTGATACTTTTAAATCTGGAAATAAGTTAGAAACTTTTGATATAAATGGTTGGAAGTTTGGACACTCAATCTGCTATGATCTAAGATTTCCTAAATTATATAGATATTTAGCTAAGCTAGGATCTAAGGCTATTGTTATTCCCTCTGCTTTTACTTATACAACTGGGAAAGCACACTGGCATACTCTAGTTAGAGCAAGAGCTATAGAAAATGGAGTCTTTATTTTGGCTCCAAATCAATGGGGCGTTAATAATGAAAGAAGATCAACTTTCGGTCACAGTTTAGTTGTTGATCCATGGGGAGAAATAATTGCTGAAGCAGAGGATAAAGAAATAATAATGAATTGTGAAATTGATTTAGATAAAGTTGAAGAATATCAAAAATCTATACCAGTTCTAAATCATGATATTGACTTTTAATATAAACTTGAAAAATTTGAAACTACTACTAAATAATCATTATGATTAAATTTGATCTTATTTGTGAAAATGAACATATCTTTGAGGCTAGTTTTGACGACTCCCGTTCTTATGAAATCCAAAGAAAAAAGAAATTAATTGAATGCCCTTTTTGTATGTCTCATAAGGTAACAAAATCAGTTATGGCCCCTAACGTATCTTCTAAATCAAATAAAACTAATAAAATAAAAAAAAATCAAGATAAAATGTTTGCAAATTATAATAAGCAAATGACAAAAATTAAAAAAGAAATTGAAGAAAACTTTACTTATGTTGGAAAAAAATTCCCTGAAGAGGCTAGGAAAATTCATTATGGCGAGAAAGATGAAAAGCCTATTTACGGCGAGGCAACTGAAAAAGAGAGTAAAGAATTAGTCGAAGAGGGCATATCATTGGTTAAATTACCCTTTGAGACAAAAGAAAAAAGTAAGAAAAAAAATTAGTTACTAATTGTTGCAAAATAATTAATTAGATCAATATTCGATAATCTAAATGATTTTAATAATGGATTATAAGAGATACCTTGGGTATTTTTTAAACTTAAGTTATTTTTTTTAGCTAAATTTTCTAGTTCTGAGGGTTTTAAAAATAATTCTGGGTCATGAGTATCCTTAGGAAGGAGTTTTAAAAAATTTTCTGCAATATTAATTGAAAAAAATTTTGAAATAGGGTTTCTATTAAGTGTAGAGATAAAAATGACTCCATTTGAATTCATCATTTTACGTAAATTATTAAATAATATTTTCCTTTGTTTTTGTGTAAGATGTTCTAAAAATTCAAATAAAAATATTACGTCGAATTTCAATCTATTTTTTTTTAAAAAATTATTAAAGTCTAAATTTGATAATTTAAATTTTTCTTTATTTTGAATAAAAAAGTTATTTGTAATATCAACACCTACGCAATCTGATCCTAATTCATGATATCCATGAAGAAATTTCCCAGTTCCACAACCCAGATCTAGGACCTTTTTTCCTAAAAAAAAATCATATATTGATATACCAAATTCATTTTGTATTACTTTTGCCATATAGTTGTGCCTGATTGCCATCATTTGCTCTAAAGGCTCGTAATATCTTTGATCTATTTTCTTCATAATCTTTACTTAATAATACTTAAATGTATATTACCGTAATTCATGAAATTAAAGGTTTTAAAATTTGGAGGAACTTCAGTAGGATCAAAAGAAGCTATTATTCGGTCTGCTTCTATTATTTCTAAATGGTCCAAAAAATATAAGGTCTTAGCTGTTCTTTCTGCTATGTCTGGAGAAACAGATCGTTTAATAAATTTAACTAAGCTATTTTCTAAAAATCCTAATCCCTATGATTACGATAATGCTATTTCTTCTGGTGAAAATGTATCATGCTCTTTGATGTCTATTTATCTAAATAGTATAAAAATAAAATCAAAATCCCTAATGAGTTGGCAAATACCAATATTTACATCTGATGAGCATATGAAGTCCAGGATTCTTAAAGTTGATAAAAATAAGATTTTAAAAGAATTAAACAATAACGATGTCTTATTAATTCCTGGTTTTCAGGGTATTAATTCAAAGAACGAAATAACCACTCTTGGAAGAGGTGGTTCTGATACTAGTGCAGTTGCTGTTGCTGCTTCTCTTGATGCAGAATGTATAATTTATACTGATGTGGAAGGTGTTTTTACCACTGACCCAAATTTAGTCAAAAATGCAAAAAAAATTTCTCAAATTTCTTATGAGGAAATGCTTGAATTAGCATCACAAGGAGCTAAAGTTTTACAAACTCGTTCTGTAGAGTTAGCAATGAGAAAAAAAACAAAATTAAGTGTTAGATCTTCAATTAAACCGAATAGTTCTGGAACAGTAGTGACTGAAGAAAATAGTAAATTAGAAAATAATACTGTTAGTGGTATTGCGTATTCTAAAGATGAAGCAAAAATAACACTTTCAAGGGTTTTAGATAAGCCAGGAGTCTCATCTAAGATCTTTAGCCCTTTAGCAAAAGGCAATATTAATGTTGATATGATTTTACAAAATGTTTCTCAGGATGGAAAATATGCTAATTTATCTTTTACACTTCCTAGAAATGATCTAGAAAAAGCATTAAAGATTTTAAAAAAGGAAAAATCTAAAATAGGCTATAAAAGAATTAATTCATCAAATAATATTTCCAAAATATCTGTTATTGGTGTTGGAATGAGATCGCATGCTGGTGTTGCTCAAACCCTTTTTGAAACTCTTGGAAAAAATAAAATAAATATTCAAGTAATTACAACCTCTGAAATAAAAATTAGTATTTTAATTGATGAGAAATTTACTGATTTGGCTGTCCAAAAACTTCATAAAGCTTATAAACTCCATATATAATATTTGAATAATCTAATTTCGATTGAACAAGCAAGAAAGGCAAAGGGCGTTTCTATAGATGAATTATCAAAAGCTCTCAAAATAGATAGATCAATTATAAAGTGCCTAGAGGAAGGTCTTGAGCTTCCAAAAAAATTTAAATCTTATCAAAAAAGTTATACATCAAGTATCTATAGATATTTAGGTTACAGCGTAGAGCACTCTACAAATCTTAAAGCTATACCGGAAGATAATACTAAAATGATTTTAACTATATTTTTTTTCTTATTTTCTTTTTTTATTTTAATTTCATTATCAATTAATATTTATTCTAACTTCAATAGTAAAATTTCAATTAAAGTATTTCAAAAAGATGAAATTTATGAGGAAGTTGAGAGACATCTTTTATCTCAATCATTAGAATATATTGATCATAAAAATTTTCTTCAATCTTTAGAAATTAAAAATAGAGTTGCTTATAATAATAATGTTATATTTGAGGCCAATACATTACCTATTTATTACAAATTACATCATTTAGATAATGACTCTATTCAATTTGGTGAAATTTTACCTTCTAAAAGCTTGATTTTGGATTTAAATGATAATTTTTTAATTGATATATCAAATATTAGTTATATTGATAAAATTATATATGAAGGAGTAGAGATTAAGTTGAATAATAAACAAAACCTCTATTTAAAAGAATTTAAGATTAATGAAATAGATCAATTATTATGAATTACTCCCATAACATAAAGAGAAAGTTAACAAAAAAAATTAAAGTTGGTAATGTTGAAATTGGCGGCGACTCACCAATAAGTGTTCAAACAATGACTAATACACTTACTCATGACATTGAGTCTACCTTACAACAAATTCATGATATAGAAAAAGAGGGTTGTGACATAGTTAGAGTTTCAATTCCAGACGAAGCATCATCAAAAGCTTTAAAATCTATAATTCCAAATATGAATATACCTTTGATTGCGGATATTCATTTTCATTATAAAAGGGCTTTAGAGGCAGCAGAAAATGGTGCTCATTGCTTGAGAATTAATCCTGGAAATATTGGCTCTAATGAAAAAATTAAAGAAGTAATTGAGGCGGCTAAGCAAAACAATATTCCAATAAGAATTGGTGTAAATGCTGGAAGTTTAGAAAAACAAATTTTAGATAAGTTTAAAAGCCCAACTGCTGAAGCTTTATTTGAAAGTGCAAAACTGAATATAAGACTATTAGAAGATTTAAATTTTGATAACTTTAAAATAAGTGTAAAAGCCTCAAATATATTCACTAGTGTAGAGTCATATAAAATGCTTTCGGATTATTGCAATTATCCACTTCATTTAGGTATTACCGAAGCAGGTAGTTATTTTAGTGGCTCTATTAAATCATCAATAGGATTAGGAATGTTATTGTACAATGGAATTGGTGATACAGTAAGAGTATCTCTATCTGATCACCCCACACAAGAAGTAAAAGTTGGTTTTGAAATGTTAAAGTCGTTAAATCTTAGAGATTATGGTGTTACCATTATCTCATGTCCATCTTGTGCAAGGCAGCAATTTGATGTTATAAAAACAGTCAAAAGTGTTGAGAGTAAATTATCACATATTAAAAAGCCTATAACTGTTTCAATTATTGGATGTGTTGTTAATGGTCCAGGTGAAGCTACGATGACTAATATTGGAATTACCGGTGGCGGAAATAATACCCATATGGTTTATGTTGATGGAAAAAAAAGTCATAGAATTCAAAATGAAAATTTAGTTGATTACCTAGTTGAAAAAATAGAAGAAAAAGTTGAGCTTCTTTATCAATAAAAAATGAATAAAAATATATTACCAGTAAAAGGAACCCATGATTTATATGGCCAAGATATGGAAAAATTTAACTATGTTGTGGAGCTTTTTTATAGCATTGCAAATAAATTTAATTTTAATGCTATTCAAACACCAATTATTGAAAACCAAGAACTTTTTTCGAGGTCTGTTGGAGAGCTTACAGATATTGTTTCAAAAGAAATGTATTCATTCGTTGATAAAAATGAATCAATATTATGCTTGAGGCCAGAAGCTACTAGTGGCATTGCAAGATTTGCTGCAGCTAATTATCAATCAGGATCATTAAAATTTTCTACACATGGTCCAATGTTTCGAAGAGAAAGACCCCAAAAAGGACGATATAGACAATTTTATCAAATCAATATTGAAAACATTGGTGAAAAATCTCCTTATATTGATTTTGAAATCATTTACATAGCCTCAACATTTATAAATAAACTGGGTATATCTAATGATAAATATAATCTTTTAATTAACTCATTAGGTTCTGCTGAAGATCAGAATAATTTTTCAAAGCTTTTAAAAGATTATTTATCACAATTTACAAAAAAACTCTCTGAAACATCTCTATCGCGTTTGGATAAAAATCCTTTGAGAATATTAGATAGTAAAGACGATGGAGATAAAGAAATTTTAGTTAATGCTCCAAAAATAAATGACCATTTATCTAGAGAAAGCAAAGATTATTTTTCTAAAATTAAAATGTTTTTATCGGATAATGGAATATCTTTTCAAGAAAATGATAAGCTTGTTAGAGGATTAGATTACTATACTCATACAGCTTTTGAATTTCAAACCAATGAAGAAAAACGACAAAATGCGATATTAGCAGGTGGTAGATACGATAAACTTATCAATATGATCTCTACGAAAGATATACCAGGTATAGGTTGGGCTGCTGGCATAGAGCGATTAATGGCATTGATACCTAATGTGAATAAAGGAAATAACTCAACTAAAAAAATTCTTTTAGCTTTACAAAAAGAAGAATATTTAAACTCCCTAGATGTATTAAAGCAATTATACCAATCTGATTTTTCCCACGAAATTAAAATTAGTAACAATATAAAAAAATTATTTTCATACGCAGATAAAAACGATTTTGATTTTCTTTTATTGATTGGAGAGTCAGAAATTCAATCTAATGAAATTTCTGTTAAAGATTTAAACAAGAAAATTCAAAAAACACACTCTTTAACGGATTTTAATTTAGAAAATGAAATTAGATAAACAAATTTTAGATTTAAAGAGCAAATATTCAGAGCTAAATCAAAAATTGATGAACTCTGAAAGTCTTGATAATAAACAAATCATTCAAATTAATAAAGATTTATCAAAGTTACAGCCTATCATTGAACTATCAAATATGATTGAAAAATTAGAAAATGATATAAAAGGGTACAAAGATATTTTAGAGAATGAAAATGATGAAGATTTGAGAGATCTAGCTAAATCAGAATTACCAGATTTTGAAAAAGAATTAGAAAAAAAAAATAAAGACTTGCTTATAGCCTTATTGCCAAAAGATGAGGCAGATGAAAAAAATGTTATTTTGGAGATTAGAGCTGGGACCGGTGGTGATGAAGCAGCTCTTTTTGCTGGGGATCTTTATAGAATGTATGAGAGATATTCATCATTAAAAAACTGGAGATTTCAACCAATGGAAAAAAGTGAAACTGGTTTAAAGGGAATTAAGGAAGCTGTAATTGAAATTCAGGGAGATGGTGTATTTAAATTTCTAAAAAATGAATCTGGTGTTCATCGAGTTCAAAGAATTCCGGAAACAGAGTCTGGAGGAAGAATTCATACTTCTGCTGCCACAGTGGCTGTCTTACCAGAAGCTGAGGATCTTGACGTTGAAATTAAAGATTCTGATTTAAGAATTGATGTATATAGATCTGGTGGAGCAGGGGGTCAGTCAGTAAATACCACTGATAGCGCTGTAAGAATTACTCATATACCTACTGGTATAGTAGTTACTCAACAAGATGAGCGCTCTCAACATAAAAATAAAGCAAAAGCTCTAAAAATTTTACGATCTAGAATTTACGAAGAAGAAAGATTAAAGAAACAAAAGGAATTATCTTCAAATAGAAAAAATCAAGTTGGTTCAGGTGATAGGTCTGAAAGGATTAGAACTTACAATTTTCCGCAAGGGAGAGTTTCAGATCATCGTATTAACTTAACTCTATACAAATTAGATCAGTTTCTTACCGGTGAAGCACTAGAAGAAATGATCTCTGCTTTATCTGCTAGTGAGCAAGCAGAAAAGCTTAATCAATTGAATGTTCAATAATCAATTATTAAATAAATCAGATTTACAGAAAAAATTAACTGAATATTTAAGCTCATACGATGTTCCGAATAGTGATGGAGAATCTCAAATTATTATTGCATACGCTGCAAATAAAAATTTATTTATAGATGTAGATTTTAAGTATATTGATTTTAAAATTTTGCAAAAGGTTGTATTTGAGAGAGTATCTGGTAAGCCACTTTCAAAAATTTTGAAACAAAGAGGGTTTTGGAATCATATTTTTTATACCAATCAATATACTTTAGATCCTCGTCCTGAGTCTGAAATAATCATTGAAAATATTTTGATTGATTACAATAAAGTAAATAAATCAAATATTTCTTTTATTGATCTTTGCTGTGGTACCGGATGCTTAGGAATATCACTATTAGATGAGTTTAGATCTTCTGAGTGCAATTTTATAGATATTTCAAGCGAGGCTATTGAAGTATGTAAAAAAAATATTTTGAATACAGGTGTATATAAGCGATCAAAGGTCTATAAATCAAATTTGTTTCAAGATTTCCCCAAAGAACATTTAATAAAATCTGATTTTATTGTTTCTAACCCTCCATATATTCCCTCAGGTCATATTAAAAATCTTGAAAAATCAACCCTTTTTGACCCAATATTAGCTCTAGATGGAGGTGATGATGGCTTGTTTTTTTACAAAGAAATTACAAATTACTTATATGATATCGAATATAAGGGAAAACTTTATTTTGAAATTGACCCTTTAATTACTGATCAATTAATTAAATTTTTATTAGAAAAAAATGTTAAAATAAGTTATAAGAAAGAAGATTATCTTAAATTAGATAGATTAATAAAGATATCATTCCCATTTACTGACTGACGGGTTTTTAGAAAAATAGATAATCAATAACACAACATATGAAAAATTTTACAAAAAGAAAACCATTTGGTTCTTCAAGAAAAAATTCCTCCTCATCCAGAGGTGCTGCTGACTCGCCTTACCTTCAAGCTAATGGTAATTCCAATAACTACAAAAGAAACGGTAAAAATCCAAAAGATCAATATAATGATTTTTTGAATAAAGCTAAAGACGCTAAAGGACAAGGAGATGAAATATTAGAACAATTCTATTTACAGCACGCTGAACATTATTATCGACAAATTGATAACTCTTCTAAAAATAATTTTTCTCGAAAAATTATATCCAAAGACAAGTCTGATAAAATGTCTGATGATAGTGTGGTTATAGAAAAAAAAGAGCCTACAACAGATTTTGATGATTTAGCTAGTCAATTAGCTTAATTAAAGACCCCTCAGTTTTTCAAGTTCTATATTTTTTTGACTTACTAATAAGTTAAAATCAATAAGTTGTTGCTCATTAAGCTTTCTGCCCGAGGGTAATTTTAAAGTTGCTGGGTTTATTTGCTGACCATTAACAATAATTTCATAGTGTAAGTGAGGTCCAGTTGATCTTCCAGTTGATCCTACATATCCTATTATGTCCCCTTGCTTAACTCTTACCCCATTACCAATGCCTTTTTTATAGCTATTTAGATGAGCATAGGCAGTCTTATAGGTACCATCATGTCTTATCCTTATATACTTTCCGTATCCTCCATTTCTGCCAACATATTCAACTATACCATTACCAGCAGCAAATATTGGAGTTCCAGTAGGAGCAGCAAAGTCAACGCCCTTATGCATTTTATTATATCCAAGTATGGGGTGTTTTCTCATTCCATAGCTTGAACTTAACCTTGCCCCATTTATTGGAGTTTTCATTAAACTTTTAGTCATACCTTTACCATTTTCGTCAAAATATTCATTAAACTCCTCTGTAGAATATAAATAATAGGGTAGTTCTGTCCCTCTTGAACTGAGCATTAAATATTCAGGATCTTTAATTGATACAGTCTCATTTTTTTCATTTTTTTCTCTTGTAAAATAGATTTCAAAATTATCTCCAGCGTAGATATCTCTCTGAAAATCAACATCAAAACTATAAATTCTTATAATTTCATTAATTATAATCTCAGAAAGACCCTTATCTTTCATTGCTTTATATAGACTGGTTTCAATCACGCCAGATACAAATATCTTTTCGGAAGTAATAGGTATTTTTTTTATTTCATAAATAAATTTATCTTCTAAAAAAGATATAAATAATTCTTCTATTTTTGAAAAACGATAAATCAATTCAAAATTATTCAAATTTTTATTATCGTCATATTTGCTGAATATCTTAATTATATCTCCTTGATAAATTTTAGAAAAATCATACACATCACCACCATTTATAATTAAGTTATCAATATCTCTTCCACGAAGACCACCTTTTTTTAGTATTTTTGCAAAATTATCACCTTTAGAGACATTAATGTCTTGATAAGAAAATTTTTCTTCTTCGATAAGATCATTTACTTTCTCAATAATTTTTTCTTCTTTCAAATTATCATCAATTACTTTAGGAGCACTTTCTTCTAATGTTTCATCATCAAATAAACTAAGTAAATTGCTAAAGCTAATGTCCCTAAAATAATTTTTTGATTTTTTTTCATCAAAAATTGGATCTGTAAGATTTTGAATTTCTATTTTTTCATAATATTTTTGAAAAGCTTTTTTATCAAAATAATTTATATTTTCTTGAAAGCCCAAATCATAATTTAATTTAATTCTACTAATTTCTTGGTAGCTTATTGAAAAACAAAATAAGCTAGTTAAAAACAATAATAAACTAAATGTCGATTTGACTGTAAAACTATTTCCTCTTATCATTAATTTGTTATAAAAGACTAATTCTTTATCTTATTTATAAATGAAAAATTTTCAAAAAATACTTCATAATATATTATCTGAAACTTCTAAAATATTTTGGATACTCTTTAAAGTAATTTTGCCTGTAGTTGTAATAATTAGATTTTTAGAATTAATGGGTGCGATTCCTTATTTAGCAAAATTTTTAGAGCCTTTAACTGGTTTTATAGGGATAGATGGATCTCTTGGGCTTGTTTGGATGGCAGCTATACTTGTAAATATTTATGCTGGTATGGCAGCTTTTGCCAGCCTTCAGGCTATATTTGATTACTCAGTAGCAGAAACAACAATATTAGGCTTAATTATATTGATCGCTCATAGTCTTCCCATTGAGGTTGCGATAGCAAGGCAATCTCGTGTTTCTGCAATTTTTAATTTATTGTTTAGATTTATTAATGCAATAATTGCTGGGAAAATTTTAAATCTTATATTCACTAAATATGATTTATTTAGTGAAAAGAATATATCTTTTTTAAAAGCTCCTAGTACAACGGTATCCAATATTGATTGGGCAATTCTTCAAATTCAAAATTTTCTAATCATTTTTTTAATTATTTTTTTCATTATCACAACTATCAATATCCTTAAGTATTTAGGTATTTGGCAGATAATCATAAATATTTTAAGGGCCCCTTTATCTTATTTAGGTATGTCTGATAAAGTAGCAAATATAATATTAATAGGTCTTACATTAGGTATATCTTTTGGAGGAGGTTTTTTAATTGAAGAGTCAAAAAAAAATAATATATCCAAAAAGGATATCTTATTATCTTTATCATTTTTAAGTCTTTGTCACAGTATAATTGAGGATACAATTCTAATATTATTATTAGGGAGTCATATAAGTGGAGTATTATTTTTTAGATTTATTTATACTGTAATAATAATATTGTTAATGAGATATCTTTTGGATACCAAATATCAAAAATTTATTTTAGAAAAAATAACATATGACTAATTTAGAAACCGAAGCTCTTTATTCTATTGTCCTACAACCTAACGAGCTTTTTTATGAAGAGTGTAGTGTATTTTTAAAAAAAAATAATTTAGGTCTTAATTTATTCAATAATCAGATTAATTTTAATTTTCTAATTAAGGCTCCTTTTTATTTAAGTCATCTTTATTCAGAAAAAGATATGATTGATTTCATTAAAAAGAATAATACTCCAGAACTAAAAGACATATTTGATAATAGATATAATTTCATATCAAACTCTATAATAAATAATCAATTTGTATTGCTTTTTGAGGAAGATCAAAAATTAAATTTTTTTAAAAATAATATTATGAGAAAATTTGATATTTATAGAAAAACTCTTGATCCAATAGAAGTTAAAAAGGACATTTCTAGATTTAATAATTTATCTGAAAAAGAACTGCACTATTATCAAATCTGGGGATATCCTTATTATTTTGAGTGTTCAGCTCATCATATTCCTATAATTGAAAATAAAAATATCAATTTTTTTGAGAGTAATTTTATCCAAGTACAATATAAGTCTTTAAAATTATTGAAGCAAAAAAATGTCAAAAATGATGAATATATTGAGTTAATAAGTATTTCGTGATTAACTGAAATTCTTACAAAATAACAATTTTTATTCAATGGGAATTTATACAAGAAAGAAAAGAAGAAGCGGTTTAAGAGTAATTTTTTATTCTACTATAATTATTTTTATTGTTGCTTTTGTTTCATATTTTTATTTAGAGCAAGATATGGACTACAATTTATTAAGTATTCAAAATCAAGAAAATAAAGAATTGGAAAATGATATTGAATTAATTAGCAATAATGAACCTGAAAGTGAAAATTATGTAGAACGTTCTGAATTAGAGGAAATTATTCAAAATTTAATTAATAATAGCTCCATCAAAGAGGCGAATAATAGTTTTGTTGAATATGAGGAGTTAGACAGCATTATAGAAGAGTTCATAAAAAATAATCCAAAGATAATTTTAGATGTTCTAAGAGACTTTCAAAATAAACAAAATCAAATCGAACAAGAAAGAATAAGTAATGAAAATCTCACAAATATTGAAAATATTTATTCTTCAGAACATACTATGTTCATCGGTGATAAAAATGCTGAGAAAAAAATTTTTGAGTTTGTTGATTATAATTGTGGCTATTGTTTAAAATTTCATAATGAAATAATGAAAGTTATAGATAATGATCAAAATCTGCAATTGGTCATAATACAAATGCCAATACTTGGTAGTATGTCATATGATCTCTCCAAACTTGCTTTAGCTGCTAGTTTACAAAACAAATTTGAAGAAGTTCATAATTATCTTTATTCATCAGATAGAAAATCTAAGATGGACGATATTTTAGCAGATTTATTTTTAATGAATGTTGATTTATCTCAGCTTGAATTAGATCTTGAGTCTGAAGAAATAAAAAAACTTTTAGATATTCATAAAAATTATGTAAATGATTTCAAATTTTCAGGCACACCAGCTATTATAATTGGTAACAGCATTATTCCTGGTTTTATTAGCTCTGAAAAAATTTTAGAAATTTTAGAAAAAGAATTTTCTTAGATTTTTATGAAATTCAATAATTTTAGTAAAATTACTTCTAATATTTTAAGCTCTAGATTAACTGGATTTTTTAGAGATGTATTATTTGCTAATTATCTTGGTGCTAACATTTTATCTGATGCTTTTCTTTTTGCCTATAGGCTCCCAAATTTATTTAGAAGAATATTTGCTGAAGGCGCAGTAAACAGTGTTTTAATACCAATGTTTATAAATCAAAAAAAAGAAAACGAAGATAGAGCAATGGAATTTTTTTGGAGTATTTTCTTAATATTCCTTTTAGTAACTTCAGCTCTTTCAATTTTTATTTTTATTTTTAAGTTTGATGTCATAAGCATATTAGCACCAGGCTTTATCGATAATAAAAACCAATTTATTTTTGCTAGTCAATTATTACCAATAACTTTTCCATTTTTGATTTTTGTTACTCTCTCAGCAGTTTTAAGTTCTATTTTAAATATCAATGGAAAGTTTTTTTTACCTTCTTTTTTATCAGTGATTTTAAATGTATGTATGATACTAGCTTTATTTTTGTTTAAATCTGATGCTCATTTTGCACTAGCTTGGTCCTTAATAATTGCAGGTATAATCCAACTTTTATTACTATTTATTAATTTAAGATCTTTAAACTTGATATTCAAGTTAAGTATTAACGGTATTATTTCAAATATTTATTATTTAAAAATCTTTTTGAAAAGACTTTCTTATTCTGTTTTTGGATCAGGTATAGTTCAATTAAATATATTTATTTCAATGATTTTTGCCTCTTTGGTAGGGGAGGGTACAATAAGTTACATATATTATGCAGATAGAATCATAGATTTTCCGTTCGCTTTAGTTGCAGTTGCTATTTCCGTGACTCTGTTGCCTTACTTAAGTAAAAATATTTTAGATGAAGAAAAAAACGTTAATGCTTTCAATCAAACTATCATTTTTTGTCTAATATTCTCTATACCTAGCGTATTTGGCTTACTCTATTTAAGTCATGATATCGTTAATGTTTTATTTGGAAGGGGTGAGTTTCAAGCCTCTGATGTTTTAATAACATCGAAAATCTTAATTGTTTATTCTTTTTCATTGCCAGGATACATGTTTGCAAAAATATGCAATCAAGTATTTTTTTCAAATGAAAGAGTAGATTTGCCAGTAATTGCATCAATTCCTACTTTCTTATTAAATCTATTATTGTGTTACTTTTTATATCAATCTTTAGGTGCCATCGGTCTAGCAATAGCTAGTACATTAAGCGTATGGCTTAATGTTGTAATTCAAATATTATTTCTCAAAATGTATTTTTTAAATTTTTTTAAAAAAATTAAACTATTTGATCATGTTAAAATTTTTAAAATTTTATTTTGCTCTTTGATAATGTTTTTGACTATATTATTGATCGAATATCTATTCTCTTTTAGTCTCTTTTTAGACCTTTTTGTTAAAATTCTTTTTGGGGCTATAATTTATTTTATTTCTTTAAATTTATTACGTTTGGAAGAATTTAAATTAGTCTATAAGTCTAAAAAATTTAATTAGTTTTAATTATTTACTAATTTTATAATTCAGATATGAATAATAATTGCCTAAATTAATAAGGGCGTGTAGCTCAGTTGGTTAGAGTACTTGCTCGACACGCAAGGGGTCACAGGTTCGAATCCTGTCACGCCCACCATTTTCTTTTAAATATGGTGGATTAGTGTAAAGTTTGATAGTGATTAAGTTATTTTCATTAGTATTTGGTCTAATTTTTTTTCATAATTATTCGATGGCCAATAGTTTATCTCTTTACGGAGGTACATATGATTACGATGATGACAATACGAGTAATTTAGTTGGGATAAATTATCATCTTGAAAACAATGACTTTAATTTAATTGAGAGTATTAAACTTAACCCAGTTATCGGTTTATTTGTGACAGGCAAGTCTGCATCAATGATTTACAGCGGATTTGAGACAAATATAGGTCAAAATAGGTTATCTCTAAATATATCTTCTGCTGCTGGTATATATGATAATGGAAGCGGTAAAGATTTGGGAAATGATTTACAATTTAAATCTGAAATAAATATTTTTTTTGAACTAGACAAATCTTCGAAGATTGGTTTCGGCTCTCATCATATATCTAATGCTGGTCTTAGTTCAGTAAACCCAGGCACTAATAACTATTTTCTAATATTTAAGCGAGGTTTTTAATTACTTATCAAAATTATCTATTTGTTAAATAATTTAAATTTGTTTATCTTAACTCATGGTTAAAAATTTTCTAGCTTACTTGCTATTTTCTGCAATTCTTGTAATTATTTTTGTTTCGGGATACGAAACTATTTCTCTTTATTATAAAGCTAATCCTTATATTAATGGAATTATAATTTTAACTCTTATCGTTGGCTTTCTTTTATACACAGTTAAAATTATTTCATTAAGTTCTGAGTATAGATTTATGAATTCAGTAGCTTTTGGAAAATTAAAAATTAATGACTCATCTTTGAATAGTTATCCCATTACTAAAAGTATTGCCAAAAATTTAGGTATTATTTCGTCTAGCAATACTATTTCTAAAACTTTAGATGAAATATTGGATGAATTACTATCGAATATTGAAAGTGGAAAAGATATCTCTAAATATTTAATTAATTTAGCTGTTTTTCTTGGATTAATTGGAACCTTTTATGGACTTTTGCTTACAATAGGTAGTGTTTCAAATGTAATTGATGGCCTTTCTATTGAACAACAGGATTTTGGTGTATTTTTTAATACTCTTCGTGATGGTTTAAAATCACCTTTGTCTGGTATGACAATAGCTTTTAGCTCTTCTCTTTTTGGGTTAGTCACTTCTTTAATTTTAGGGCTTTATGAGATTATTACTAGGGGTGTAAAACAAAATTACTTTGAGTTTTGTGAAAATCAAATCAGGTTATATTACCGTTCAAGTACTAAATTAAAAGCTGACTCAACAAATGTAACACAAGTATTAAACTCTAAATTAGAAGAATTGGTTGATGGAATAAATAAGATTAATGATAATCTGAATAATTCTAATAAAGATCTAAAAAAAGAAATAGTTTCTGAGCTCAAAACAGTTGGCAAGAGTATTAAAAATCTTGAAAACAAGTGAGCTACTATACTAAATCTCAAAATAATGATGACACCAGTCTAATTTGGCCAGGATTTGTGGATGTTTTAGCATCTACATTGATGGTTATTATCTTTATTGTCCTTCTCTTTACTGTTTCTCAAGTCTACCTAGGAGATTTAGTCGTTGGTAAAAATGAACAAATTCAAAATTTAGAAAAGACTATTGAAATACAAGACGAAACTATTGTTGAACAAGACAGCACATTAACAGATAAAGAAATTACTTTAATTGAAAGACAAGAGTTAATTAATCAGTTAGATAATGAACTAGTTATTTTAGATGAAGAGATTAAGCTAAAACAATCTGAGATTGTAGATAAACAAAATTTATTAACTTCAAAAGACCAAGAAATTTCCTTACAGGAAGCGATCATTGATCAAAAGGAAGATGCTATTATTACTCTCGATACTTTAATTGAGGAGCAAGCTCTTGACATCGGAAAATTAAATCAAATGATTGCTCAATTAACCCAGGAACTTTCTTTGTCACTTGAAGAAAAAGAAGTTCTAAGAGGGGAGTTAAATCAACTAAATCAAGAACAAGAAAATCTTAAAAATACGCTTACAAAATTAGGCGGTAAGAATGAAGAACTCGTAGGTAAGTTATCAGACTCTCAGACTAGAATTCAATCACTTCTTGAAACTTTAAGCTCTTCAGAGATAGAAAATAAAGGTCTTCAAGGAAAAATTGCTGAGATAAAAGACCAAAATTTATCACTTCAAGGTCGAATAGAAGATTTAGAAGGTGAGTCTTCTATCAAAAGTGAAAATCTTAACGATGCACTTATCAAAATTTCAAGACTTTCTGAGGATATAAAAATATTAAGTAAGGAAATTCAACTTTTAAATAATTTACTAGACTCTAAAGAAGCAGAAATTGCTAATAATAAAATTGAGTTAGGGGAATTAGGTGATCGATTAAATCGAGTACTTACTAGTGAACTTTTTAAGCTCCAAAAATATAAATCTGATTTTTTTGGAAAATTATCTGAGGCTTTAGGGGACAGAGATGATATTCAAATTAAAGGAGATAGATTTATTTTTCAGTCTGAAATTTTGTTTGAATCTGGAAGTGTAGAGATACAAAATTCTGGAAGAATAGCATTATCTTTAATTGCTAAAACTATTATTGATTTAATAGATGAAATACCAACAGAGTTAAATTGGGTACTTCAAATTGATGGTCATACTGACAAAGTTCCAATATCGACTTCTCAATTCCCATCTAACTGGGAGCTCTCTCATGCAAGAGCTTTAGAGGTGGTTAAGTTTTTCATAGGTCAAGGCGTACCCGCAGATAGATTGTCTGCAAATGGGTATGGTGAATACCAGCCTATTAACTTAGGTGATACTAAGGATGATTTAAAACAAAATAGAAGAATTGAATTAAAGATTACTCAAAAGTAATTATTCAATCCACATTTTAATTATTTTATCAGGGTCATCTACAAGTCCATTCTTTATAGGATCTCCTCTTTTTATGGAGTCGACAAACTCCATCCCTTCAATAACTTCTCCCCAAACAGTATACTGTCCATCTAAATGTGGAGTGTCATCAAAGCATATGAAAAATTGACTATCCGCACTATTAGGATCTTGAGCTCTAGCCATACTTAGTGTTCCTTTTTTATGAGGCATATCATTAAATTCTGCCTCTATATTTTTTCCTGAACCACCAGTTCCTGCTCTTCTTAAATCAAATTCATTTGAATTAGAGTTGCCAAACTGTACATCACCAGTTTGAGCCATAAAACCATCTATGACTCTATGAAAAACAACCCCATCATACTTACCATTTTGAACGAGTTCTTTTATTTGTTTAACGTGCTTAGGTGCCTTATCTTCAAAGGTCTTAATTTTGACGATACCGTCTTTTAATTGTAAATTAATGACATCCTCCTTGGAAAATAGATTATTAGAATAAAATAAAAATAAGATCGAAATAAAAATTTTAATCAGATTCATAAACTCAAATTAACACACTTTAAATTGATTAAAATTAATTTTTTTGCAATTCTGTCGCTAGATTTTTTATTTGCTTTTTTAGGGAATTTAATCCATTTGCTCGAGACGGTCCAAGATGAGAGGATAGTCCTATCTCGTCAAAAAAATCTAAGGGTTCACTAATAATTGTTTCTGGGTATTCATTATCAAAGACGTATTTAACTAAATAAAATAAACCCTGCACAATCACTGAGTCACTTGCCCCTAAAAATGTGAGCCTGTTATTGTGATATTTAGGCACAACCCAAAGATTAGAAGTGCAACCTTGAACCCTAAACTCATGTTTTTTATATTGACTCTCTAATGCAGGTAGTTTTTTGCCTAAATCAATTAAATATTGGTATTTATCCTCCCAATTTTCAAAAAATGAGAAATCTTCTTTAATTTTGTTGATTTTTTCTTCAATTAACATAAATTCCCAACTTATTAAATTTACTTAGAAAATAAAGATGAAAATTAAAAGCTCACTTAAAACTGCTAAAACTAGAGATAAAAACAATCAATTAGTTAGAAGAAAAGGCAGATTATACGTTATTAATAAAACAAACCCAAGAATGAAGGCCAGACAGGGCTAATCTTAAACGTCTTTTACTCTAAATATTTCTCTACTTCTAGAGCAGCCATACAACCCATTCCTGCTGCTGTGACAGCCTGACGATAGATTTTATCCTTTACATCGCCTGCTGCAAATACGCCACTTAAAGATGTTTGAGTACTATCAGGTTTTGTTAAGATATACCCATTGTTATCCATATCAATTTGATCTTTGAAAAGCGATGTGGCTGGATCATGACCTATAGCGACAAAAACACCATCAATTTCCATATTAAATATTTTATTTTCTTTATTATCAAATACTTCAATTGAGGTTAATTCTATATCTCCATGAAATTTTTTTACTTCAGAATTCCATAAAAAATCAATTTTTTCA
>Ga0181607_10001585_pt1 | contig 20291 bp, 15 predicted proteins | sample 041ome_9_FD_132420 | JGI IMG/M metagenome (GOLD analysis project Ga0181607, IMG submission 132420) | Coastal salt marsh microbial communities from the Groves Creek Marsh, Skidaway Island, Georgia - 041413US metaG (megahit assembly) | ecosystem: Environmental > Aquatic > Marine > Intertidal zone...
CCTGTTACACTGGATGCGGCAGGATGCCCGGATCAGTCATTGGTCGCCTTGGCCCAAAAAGCGTGGGACGATGCTTTGGCTTTGGGTGAAAAGCATGGCTATCGCAATGCTCAGGTCTCCGTCATCGCGCCCACTGGCACGATTGGTTTGGTGATGGATTGTGACACAACCGGCATTGAACCTGACTTTGCCTTGGTGAAATTCAAAAAACTGGCCGGTGGTGGGTATTTCAAAATCATCAACCGTTCGGTTCCCGCCGCGCTTGAGAATTTGGGTTACTCTTCTTCCCAGATCGAAGAGATCATTTCCTATGCAGTGGGCCACGCATCACTGGGCAATGCACCTGTGATTAACCCAACCAGCCTGATCGGGAATGGTTTTGGTCCGACGGAAATCGCTAAGGTCGAAGCGGCTTTGGCGCAGGCATTCGATATTCGTTTCGTGTTCAATCAATGGACGCTTGGCACCGAATTCTGCACCGATGTTTTGGGGATCCCGGCAGACAAGTTGAACGATCCAAGTTTTGATTTGTTGCGTCACCTTGGGTATTCACGCGCTGAAATTGATGCCGCTAACGATCACGTCTGTGGCACCATGACGCTAGAAGGCGCGCCGCATCTAAAACCTGAACATTTGTCGATCTTTGACTGCTCTAACCCATGTGGGAAAAAAGGCAAACGGTATTTGTCGGTCAATAGCCACATTGACATGATGGCTGCGGCGCAATCTTTCATTTCTGGGGCGATTTCCAAAACCATCAATATGGCAAATTCCGCGACCATCGAAGATTGTCAAAAAGCGTATGAACGGTCTTGGGCATTGGGTGTTAAAGCGAATGCGCTTTATCGTGACGGATCCAAGCTTTCACAACCATTGGCGTCGGCATTGGTCGAGGATGATGACGATGCCGCAGATATTCTGGAGAGCGGTACGCCGCAGGAAAAAGCCGCTGTGATTGCCGAAAAGATCGTCGAAAAAATCATCGTCAAAGAAGTCGTGAAGTCACATCGTGAAAAGATGCCGGAACGCCGCAAAGGTTATACGCAAAAGGCCGTTGTTGGCGGACACAAAGTATATCTGCGCACGGGGGAATATTCTGACGGTTCGTTAGGCGAAATCTTTATCGATATGCATAAAGAGGGTGCAGGTTTCCGCGCCATGATGAACAACTTTGCCATCGCGGTATCCGTTGGTCTGCAATACGGGGTTCCACTTGAGGAATTCGTAGATGCCTTTACCTTTACCAAATTCGAACCTTCGGGCATGGTTCAGGGCAATGACAGTATCAAGAATGCAACCTCTATTCTGGATTATATTTTCCGTGAACTCGCGGTCAGCTATTTGGACCGGACCGACTTGGCACATGTCAAACCACAGGGGGCAAGCTTTGATGATTTGGGCCGTGGCGAAGAGGAACGCCTAAGCAACGTGGCCGAGGTTGCCGAAGGGTCGGCGCATAAGTCATTGGAAATGTTGCGGTCTATTAGTTCGACCGGATATTTGCGAAAACGTTTGCCGCAGGAATTAATAGACCTGCAAACGTCATCGTTAGCCTTTGGCGCAGCTGATGTTGCGCTGGTTCAATCGTCCGTTGCGGTGGCCGAGGCGATTGCGCCCGTCGACGAACGGACCAAGGCCAAAATGCAAGGGTACGAAGGCGATCCATGTGGCGATTGCGGCAACTATACGTTGGTGCGCAATGGCACTTGTATGAAATGCAACACTTGTGGCGCGACCAGCGGGTGTAGCTAAGTCACGGGGGGATGGTGCGCTGTCCCCTGAACGACGTTCAAGCCGCAGGCATGAAAATTCCGAGCGGTTAATGATGAGCTTGGACGGCGAAACTGGGTCCCCATTTGGGGACCTTTTTTTATCGGCAACTCGGTTGTTGCCTTAATCTCTTCCATTACAAATGACGCAGAAACATCTGAAAAGGATAGATTTTTTGTAAGGCGCTGGTAAAGGTGATCATAAGATTTCATATCGCGGACCCACGCATGGATCAAGTAATCCAAATCGCCAGACATTCTGTGCACCGCAGTGATTTCAGGCAGACTGCGTGTGACTTGTGCAAATTTTGCTGCCCAAGTAATTGAATGATCAGAGGTTTTTACGTGGATAAAAACCTGAAGGCCCAAATCCAGCGCGTCGGGGTCCAACAGCGCCACACGTTTTCGGATAACGCCGCGTTCCTCCAACAGTTTCAATCGTCGCTAACACGCGTTTCGCGAAAGGTTTACGCGGTCTGACAAATCCTCTAGCCCGATTGTAGCATCCTGTTGAATAATGCGAAGGATGGCTCTGTCTTGTGTATCAAATCCCATTAAATCCTCGTATTACGGGAAAAACATACATTTACGATCGCACATTGTCGTAAAAATGAGAAATCATTTCAGCATCGCCTTGGTAGTATTTTTCCAACAAATAAGGAGAGCCCACATGTTTTACCGCGTATTTAAACAACATCCTGACAGTGTTGATGAAACCTATTTTGAACATACGATTTTCGCATCCAAATTTGCCTTGAAACTTGCTGCGGCGGCGGGCGCGGCATTAGTACATGCTTTCATCCCAGCAATATTTGAAAAAACAGCCAGCCGGATTATCGCAGATTTATACGCCAAAACCCACAATCGGGGCGCCTAGGATGCTGTTCGTTCTAATCTGGATAGCTTTTTAATCATCGCAAAGACACAGAGAGTGGCCAGCAAAACACCAATGATCATTGGAAAAAGGGTTGCGTTAAAAAACTGACCAATAATCGTTGCAAACAATACACCGCCAAAAGTGGCAAGCGCGTTAATTGTGCTTGCCGCCGTTCCAGCGATATGTCCCAAAGGTTCCATCGCAAGCGCAGTGAGATTGCCAATGCTAAATCCGATCATAACAAAAATAGACATAAGCCAAATATAAAAAACCACGAAATGAAGGCTTAAATTGTTGTCTGCAAATAGTTCAATTAAAAGCGAAATCACAGTTGTTGTTAGCAAAAGGTAAGTTGCGTATTGCGTCAACAAACGCATGCCCAAACGCATCACCAAACGAGAATTAAACACACTTGAAATCCCAACACAGATCGATGCTGCCGCAAACCAATAGACAAACGTTTCTGGCATCGCAAAAATCTGTCCAAATGCCTGCTGAACCAAAAGCAAAGTCACAAATAGAACTGCGTAACATGCAATCAGCGCATAGATTGAAAATCGCACGACCGGCAATTGAAACATATGGTTTACAGATCGAACAACATGGGCAAAGTTTATGGTTGCCCTTTGGTGTTTTTCTAATGGTTCTGGAATGCGCAGTCCAACCCAAACAAAGTTTAAGATCCCGAATAAGAAAAAGCTGGCAAAGACGGCACGCCATCCGAATGCGTCTATTACAAATGATCCAACCAGTGGTGCCAAAGAGGGTACAAGTGCAAAGATCATCATAATAAATGATGTTATTCTTGCCATTTCACGCCCGGAATAAAAATCGCGGGTTAATGCCTGAGCAATAATTCGGGGGGCTGCTGCGCCAAGACCTTGGATAAAACGGGCCGCGAACATCATTTCAAGATTGGTGGCGAGATAGGATAAATACGCCCCAGAGCAAAATAAAACCAATCCGCCATATGTTGTTAATTTGCGGCCCAGCGCATCTGAAATTGGACCTGAAATAAATGTTCCTAGCGCCAATCCCCATATGAAAAAACTCAGCACCAATTGCGATTGGTTTGGGGCCTGTGGGCTAAGTTCTGACCCGATTTGCGGCAAAGCCGGTAACATACCGTCAATCGAAAGTGCCGCAGTTGCCGACATAATTGCCATAATCGCGACAAATTCGGCGCGCGAAATCGAGAGTTGTTTTGGGCTCATCCCGCTGATGTATCCCGTTGTTCACGCAATTCACCGATGACTTTGCGCCACAACTCGGTCGATTGTGCACCGGGGACAGCATGTTGCGAAGCAACGATAAAGGTCGGAACAGAATTCACGCCCATGTTGCGTGCGTGTGCATCACGGTCACGAATATTTTGGGTATCTTCGTCGGTCTTCAACAAACGACGCACCAATGCCGCATCCATGCCTGCCATATCTGCAATGTCTGCCAAAACATCGTGATCGCCGATGTCGCGCCCTTGTTTGAAATAGGCACTGAACAATGCTGCGACGACTGGGGTCTGGCGACCTTCGATGCCGGCCCAATGGATCAAGCGATGTGCATTAAGTGTATTTGGTGTACGTGCAATAGCCTCAAGATTAATATCAAGGCCCACTTTCTTGGCATGTTCAACGACGGGTAAATAGGCTTGGATCGCCCGATCTTTGCCGCCAAATTTGTTTTCCAAATAGGCCCTGCGATCCATACCACCGACAGGCATTTCGGGGTTTAATTGAAATGGATGCCATTCGACGATGAACGAATGATCCGGTTCGGCCTCAAGCGCACGCTCTAAATTGGCTTTGCCGATGTAACACCATGGGCAAATTGGATCAGACAGGATATCAAGCTTGACCATTTAAGGGGTCCTTTAATTGTTTTAACGCGCTTCGCGATATTTTGCCGTTTGGATTGGTGGGCAAAGCCGCAAGGCGCACAAAATCGCGTGGTTGCTTATAACGGGCCAGACGTGCTTCACAAAAGCTTGCCAATTGTGGCTTATCCAGTTCTGTTTGACCAGTGTAGAAGGCTACAATTATTCGTGTATCCTCTTTTATTTCGATATCGGTCACGGCCACCGTTTCAATATCAGGATGGGTCATCAATTGTGTTTCCACCTCGATCGGGGACACGCGAAAGCCACCTGCATTCATCATATCATCCCGCCGACCTAAATAGGTGATTGATCCGTTCCCGTTTTCGTAGCCATAATCACCAGTTATGAACCAATCGTTTTTATATTTTTCTGCAGTCTCTTGCGCTGCGTTCCAATAGCCCAACATTAACCCGGGGTCTGATTTGTGGATGGCAATGACGCCTTCGGTTCCCGTGGGCACTGAATGGCCGGTTTCTGGATCGACGATCGCAACCCGCCGACCGATTTGCGCAAAGCCCACGGCATCCGCTGCGACAGGGCGCTGTGGAGATGCGGAAATAAAGGTTGAACATTCAGACATACCAAATGCTTCGTAAATGTGCCGGCCCGTTGCAGTAAACCATCCAGCCGCAGTGCGTGGCGCAAGCTTTTCACCAGCCGAAAGCGCATGACGTAGGGCGGGCAGGTCATAACGTTGATTTGGGTCTTTCAAAAGACGGCGATAGACACCTGGCGCGGCGGCAAAGATGGTGGCGTCAAAGCTCTTCATCAATAATGGCAACATTGCGATTTCAACACCCGGAGCGGCAATCAATGCGGTGGCCCCAACTGTCCACGGATCCATAAGCCCAGTGCCTAGCGTAAAGGTCCAGTTAAATGTGCCAGCGTGCATCAACCGATCGTCTTGGTGTAAATCATACCAGTCTTTGATCATCATTTGTCGGGCCCAGATGGCACGATGGGCATGCATAACAGCCCGCGGGCTACCTGATGTTCCAGAGGTATAAACGATATATCCCAAACGATTTGGGTCGCCGTATACAAATTTAGCTGGCGCAGTTTCATAAAGTGCGCCCAGCGCGTCCGCCATAATGACAGGAATAGATGTGTTTGGGCATGCAACATCAGGCGCCCGAACAATTAATGCAGGATCAAGGTCATCAATTATGTTCTGGACTTCACCCGCGCTAAGTTGCGATGATGTCGGCACTGGGACAAGATCAACCGCAAGAGCCGCAAGATAGGTCAATGGGAATTCAACCGAATTGCCAAGACGAATTAAAATCCGATCCCCAGCGCGTAAACCCATATCTAAAAAGTTTTGCGCCAATCCTAAAACTGCGCGCTTGATCTCGCGATATTGATAGCGCCGCGCCCCTTTATTTGAAACGACAGATAGCGCGACCTTGTCGGCCAAATCATCGGCACGGCCCAACACATGAGCGGCCAAATTAAACTGTGGCGGGCAAAGGGAAGAGGTTGTTTCCATCATATTATTTGCAATATTCCCAAGCGGATAGAGTTGCAAGAGTTATCCCTAGCGCCTATAGAGCAGGTATGTCACAGTCTGATCCTAAATCTTTGATCCGCATAGCGCGCGAAAATGGGTCCCAAGAGGCGGCAGAGCCCTTGGATTTGGGGACGCGTGTGCGCGATTTGCGAAAAGCGCGTAAATGGACGCTTGAACAGGCGGCTCAGCAAGCGGGGCTGGCACGCTCTACGTTGTCCAAAATCGAAAATGGACAAATGTCGCCAACCTATGATGCGCTTAAGAAATTGGCGATTGGGTTGGATATCTCGGTGCCTCAATTGTTTACACCGCCCGTAAAAGGCCAAATCAATGGCCGCATGTCGGTGACGCTAAACGGGCAGGGTGCAGCACACGCCACGACCACATATGAACACGAGCTTTTGGCGGAAACACTGACAAAAAAGCAAATGTTGCCGTATCGCGCCCGCGTTCGCGCCCGCAAGGTCGAAGAGTTCGACGGTTGGGTCCGCCACGACGGAGAAGAATTCCTTTATGTTCTTACAGGGGTAATCCGGCTTTACACAGAATTCTATGAGCCCATCGATATGCGACGGGGCGACAGCGCATATTACGATGCGTCAATGGGCCATAACGTCATTTCGCTAAGTGATGAGGATGCAAATATCCTGTGGGTTACATCACTTGCCTAAAATAGGCCCTGCCACCGTTGTTGAAACGCGGACATTCTCTGCCTTGTTGGACCCTAGCAATGTCATAGAAGGTGACAACTGACAGGCCCCAAGTATAGCGCATGTCATGATTGCGATGATTGTTTTTTGAATGATTTTCTCCTACTCTTCGTACCACCAAACATCTGGAAAATATCCGATGCGGTCACCGTATATCGGGGGTGTTTGAGGTTTTTTCAGGCTTCTTTTATGTGCAATGCGGCTGGGACCGTCGTGGTAAATCGGGATCACATATCGTCCTGCCGTCAGAATGCGGTCCATCGCGCGCGTCACCGCATTGAGTTCGTCCAAAGATTTTGCGATCATGATCCGATCTAGCATCGCGTCCAACGCATCTGATTTGACGCCCATCATGTTGCGCGTGCCTTCTAGATCGGCGTTATCTGATAACCAATAAAGCACTTGTTCGTTTCCGGGGCTAAGGGAAAGATCGCGTGCAAATGGCATCATATCGAAATCCAGGCTGCGTGATCGTTCGGTATATTGTGCGCCGTCGACCAAGGTTATAGTTGCCTTTATCCCCAAGCGTTCGAGGTCGGAGACATATATTTCCGCGATAGACAAATATTCCTGTGCGCCTTGACGCAATAGGATGTCAAAGGTGACAGGTGCGCCATTTGGATCTTGCAAAACGCCCTCGTTTACTTGGTATCCGGCCTCCTTCAACAACGATGCGGCGACACGCATATTCGTGCGGTTTCGCGCGGTTCCATCACTTTGGGGAAAGCGATATCCATCTAGTGTCCCTGGCAAAAGGCTGTCTTTGAATGGGGTCAATAAATCCAGAACAGCACCTGTTGCGGGACCATCGCGCATACCCAAGTCTGAATTGCCAAAGTAGGATTTTATACGATCTTGTCGGGATCCCGTTTGTGTGTCGTTAATAAATTCAAAGTTAAACGCTTCGATCAACGCTTGGCGGACGCGCCAATCTTTGAAAAGGTCCCGGCGGGTGTTCATAACCAAACCGCGCATGCCCGTTGGCCTTGCATGTGGAATTTCTGACTTAACGATGCGCCCATCTGTTACGGCAGGGAAAGTAAATTCATTTTCCCACTTTTCTGCATTTCCCTCGCGGATCAGGTCGATTTCACCGGCTTTGAAGGCCTCAAACAACACTGTTGCATCCCCGAAATATTCAATCGATAGCGTTTCAAAATTGTTTGTTCCGCGCTGGAACGGCAGATCGTTCCCCCAATAGTCTGGGTTGCGTTTAAGTGTTATTGAACGCCCTGGATCAAAGCTATCTATGACATATGGCGCAGAGGTAATCGGAATAATATCTAAACCAGACTCTGAAAAATTGCGCCCGTCCCATTGCGCTTTTTTCAAGATAGGACGCATGCCAGCCAATAACGCTAACTCGGGGTTATCTTCGTTAAATGTGAATTTGACCGATCGCGGTCCTGTTTGTACGGCCTCTTCAATCTTGCCCCATAGGCCGCGATAGCGGTAATGGCCGACAGTTCCCAACGTTTCATAGGACCACAGAACATCGTCGACTGTGATGGGGCTGCCATCTGAAAACTTCGCCTCTGGGCGCAAGGTGAATTCAACCCATTCGCGATTCGGTCCAACATCGATTGATTCCGCCAAAAGACCGTAAAGTGTGAATGGCTCGTCCCAGCTGCGGCCCATCAACGTTTCATTCGCCCAAAACCGTAATTGCCAAGGCGCGCGCCCTTTCAGAATGTGTGGGTTTAGCGAGTCAAAGCCGCCCACTTCGCCCAAAGTGACGGATCCACCTTGCGGTGCGTTTGGATTTGCATAGGGCAGGGACACAAAATCAGGTGGTAGTGCAGGATCCCCGTACATAGAGATTGCGTATCGCGGTTCTGCGACAGACATTTGAGTTGTTGTCAAAGCCACGCCCGCACATAGACCTAACACCTGCTTGATTTTTCCCAATCCCATCACCGGTTATCCTTTGTTTTTTATATTTATATCTTGGCATGAGACTAACCCGTACAAAAAAGTTTTTCAAATTTTTAACTTGGAGAGCGCAACATAAAGGAGTATAAAGAGATTACTGCTCGATAGGTTTCTTGCCTGTATGAAACCTGCCTCAATAACTTGGCGCCTGCTTTTGCAGGCGCTTTTTTTCTGCGCCCTTCCTTTCTGTGCAACTGCGGCGTAAACCTGTGGCGACACAATGTTTATTGGGATTCGGTGAAGGCTTGCGCCGTTTGAATGTAAAAGGAAAACCTAAAATGCAGCTTGGTGGGAAAACAGCAATTGTGACGGGCTCTACATCGGGAATCGGTCTGGGAATCGCCCGCGGATTAGCGCAAGCCGGTGCGGATGTCGTTCTGAATTCCTTTACAAATTCAAATGATGATCAACAATTGGCCAATGATTTGTCCAAAGAATTTGGCGTTCATGTTACCTATGCCCAAGCGGACATGTCCGATCCTGAACAGTGCCGCGCATTGATCACACAACAAGTGCGCTGTGACATATTGGTGAACAACGCGGGCATTCAACACGTCGCACCTATTGATGAATTTCCGATTGAAAAATGGAACGCGATTATAGCAATCAACCTTAGCTCGGCCTTTCACACAACCGCGGCGGCGTTGCCAAAAATGCGGGCTGCTGGGTGGGGGCGGATTGTGAATATCTCGTCCGCGCACGGGTTGACGGCCTCGCCTTATAAATCGGCCTATATTGCCGCAAAACACGGGATCGTTGGTCTTACCAAGACGACAGCGTTAGAGACAGCCGAGCAACCCATTACCTGTAATGCTATTTGTCCTGGATATGTTCTGACCCCGTTGGTCGAAGCCCAAATTCCTGACACCATGGCGAAATATAACATGGGACGCGACGAGGTGATCAAAAAAGTGATGCTTGAACGTCAACCGTCCCGTGAATTTGCGACCGTGGATCAGTTAGGCGGAACGACGGTGTTCTTATGTTCTGATGCAGCCGCGCAAATCACAGGTACGACGATAAGCGTTGATGGTGGTTGGACCGCGCTGTGAGGCGCGGATCATCAGAATGCGTTTGAGATACCGATAAAATAATCGCGGCTGTCCAGATCATAAAGATCAACAGAGCTTTCACGTTTTTGATATGTCGCGCTCATGACCGGGGTCATGCCCAAAAAGCTAAAGTTTTGATTGCGCACAGACACTGACGTGGTCAGGTCAAGATCTTGGCGACGGTTTACGAAAATTGTTTTTTTCTGATCCCAGTCTTTCCAACCGCGGTTGATTGATAGATTGACCAACCATCCCGTGTTCGGCGGATGAAACATTAGGTTTGCCTCCAAATCGGCCCGTGTTGATTGGTAATCAATGGCGTCCGATTTGGATCGGGTGCTGCCCAAAGACATTGACATGCTAACGTAAGGTGTTGAAAAAACGTCATGTGTAAGCGCAAGCCGGCATTTCGATGCCCTGATGTCGCTGCTTAAATAGCGGGTTTGATCTAATCCTATAGATACATTTGCGCGCCGTGGGCCAAAAGATTTGAATACATGGCCAAAGGTCACCCCTGTGCGTTGGGAATAGGGCTTTTGTGCAAAATCGGTCAGCACGCGTTCATATGTTAAATAGCTTTGACCGCGTTGTGTGATTTGACTGTTCGACGTAAGGCGCAAAGTTGTGGTTTTAGAGTTATTATCAGTATCTTTATATTCCCGCCGCATTTGACCCAAAGAGATATTCAAATCTGATTGTGCGGGGCCTCGAAAATGACGCGTAATCGTCGCACCATAGAATACGCCCGTGGCGTCTTTGGGTTTTTCATTACGGGTGAAATTTTGCAAAAAATCGTTAAAAACGGTTCCGATGCGCTGTGCTGTTGAAACTTTGCCTACGTTTGTCGTCGGTGCAATTCCTAAGGACAGGCTGGTTGACCACTTTTTGGTTCGTTCCACCGCACGCATAGATTGGCGCGCCAGAGCGCGTTCTGCATCGGTATCGGCCACATCAATTGCGCGACGAAATTGGATTTCGGAGGCCAGTAGTTTGTTTTGGTGGCGTAACGCGGTCGCATACAGAACGCGCGCAGCGAACGAATTTGGCACAAGCTCAATCGCGAACTTTGCAAACTCTGCGGCCTGTTCTGGTTGACCTGTATCGATCAATGCCCGCGCCATGACCAACGCCGCATCATAAGGCTGTTGCTGTGCCGACGCTTTGGCATTTTTAATTGCTGTCTCGTAATCTTTCGCCACAAGGGCGTTTTGGGCCGTTTTAATGTCACCAAACGTTTGAGTTGCAATCCCAAACGATAAAATGGCTGCAAGAGAAAGTGCAGATTTTCGCTTAGTGATCTTCACCTTTTTGGCTTTCTATCAAATTTTCAAAAATTTTTTTTTCAATCGGTAACGGTTTTTGAGGGTAAACCAAGCCTGCAGAAATCACAAGCTTGGCCGCTTCTTCGATACTCATATCTAATTCTATGACATCGGAACTGGGAAAAAATAATAAAAACCCGCTTGTGGGGTTTGGTGTTGTTGGCACAAAGACAGATAAAAGGTCCTGACCATCGGGTGACTTTTTTGCGATTTCACCCTTGGCTTGGGTGGAAATGAATCCAATTGCCCAAATTCCACGCCTTGGGTATTCAACCAAACAGGCTTTTTCAAAATTGCGATCAGTCTGCGCAAAAACAGTTTCGGCAATTTGTTTGACGCCAGAATAAATTGAACGGACGACAGGCATTCGGTCGACCCACCGTTCGCCCCAACGGATTAAGGAACGTCCAATTAAACCCTTTGCAAGCCAGCCAACAAAGGTTGTAAAGAGTAAAAAGAAAACAATGCCTAGGCCGCGTATGTTGACGTCAAAATCAGGGCCAAAAACAGTGCGCATTAACACTTCGGGTTGATAGCGGGATGGCACAAACGGCAAAACCCATCCATCGATCCATCCCATGACCGTCCAGATGAGCCACACAGTCAGACCAACTGGTGCAATCACAACGACACCCGTCAAAAAGCTGTTACGCAGCCCTGTAAAAAGCGATTTACGCACTGTGCCAGTTGAATCGTCTTTAGATGATTTTGCCATGGTATCTGCCCCGTTTGACCACAATGTAAGGACCAATCACAGCTTGCGCAATGGATAGGCAATGCAAATCGTTTTGAATGTGCGAATTATGTCATGTGACGCGCAATTTCGGCAGCAACCCGCGCATTGTTCAAAACCAATGCAATGTTGGTGGCCAAAGACCGTCCATGCGTCAATTCAAAGATTCGTCCCAATAAAAATGGCGTGACGGCTTTTGCACTGATGTTTTGGTCCTCAGCTTCTTGGATCGCTTGCGCGATGACAGGGTCAATTTCGCTTTGCGGAATTTCGGCATCTTGCGGAACGGGGTTCGCAATCAATTGACCGCCCGGGATGCCCATTGCGGATCTGAGCGTTTGAGCCTTGGCAATGTCGGCAGGATCATCCATGCGCAACGGCGCGGTGATCCCGCTTTGACGTGACCAAAATGCGGGCAGTTCTGATTGACCAATTGCGATCACAGGCACCCCCAAGGTTTCTAGAACCTCAAGTGTTTTGGGAATATCCAAAATTGCTTTGGCCCCGGCGGCCACAACGGTAACAGGCGTTTGCGCCAATTCGTATAAATCCGCTGAAATATCCATGCTGGTTTCTGCGCCGCGATGCACGCCGCCGATGCCGCCTGTGGCGAAAACTTTGATACCCGCAAGGTTGGCCAATATCATGGTGGCAGCAACAGTCGTTGCGCCTGTGACACCTTGAACAACACAGATAGCCAAATCAGCGCGCGATAACTTTCGCGCGTCGGGCGTTTGTGCGAGGGCCGTCAAATCATCGGCATCCAAGCCGATTTTAATGCGACCCTTCAATACTGCTATTGACGCGGGTACAGCGCCATTGTCACGAATGGTTTGTTCAACCTTTTGGGCCGTTTCCAAGTTTTGTGGCCAGGGCATTCCATGGGTGATAATTGTACTTTCCAAAGCGACGACCGGTTGTTTCAGGTCAAGTGCGCGTTGCACTTCGGGCGTGATATCGATTGTTAACTGCGTCATTCTATAAGCGACCCTCTACGTATTTGCTGGCCTCGGTGACAGCCCGCAAAAGGGCCGTTTCGCGATCACACTTGTCCAATTCGGCGGCCACGTGCGCCGCAACTAATGTATCACCTGCACCAGTGACACGCTGAACCTGCTCTACAGTGGGCACAGCGCAAGTAATGGTGCAGGCGCCGCGTGTTGCGTCACTTGCAGGCATTGCTCCGTCTGTAACAACCGCGCGTGCAGCACCGTGGGCAACCAATGCCTCGGCTGCGCTCTGCGCGGTGTCAAATTTTGTATCGCATAAAATTTCGGCCTCAAAGCGATTGACATAAAACGTCACGCCCGAAACGCCAAAAAATGCGGTTAGTCGATGCGCCTTACCCGGTGAGGCGGGAACAATGCGGACATCTGCGGCACGCAAGACAGGATCCTGCGCCAGCGTCGACAACAGATCTAGGGTTAAATTACCATCAATAATAACAAGGCCCAAAAAGGGGTGCTCTGAATCACCCAAGGCACCATTTCTGAGCGGGGTAAGAATGGCATCCCCTGATTGTTCTAGCGAATGGGCATCGGCGATCGCGGCGATCAATCCATTTTCGGCCTCGATGGCCATATAGACGTCTGTCGACAAAGTTGCAGACACATGAACATGTTCGGTCACCATTCCCATTTTTGCACAATGGTTTAACAATGTGCGCCCTGCGTCATCTTCTCCGACGCTGGTCAAAAGGATGGGGGTAAGATTTAGGCGCGTTAACTCTCGGGCAATGTTATAGGCCACACCGCCGGCAAGCCGCGTGATGCGCCCCGGCACGTCGTGGCCCAATCGCATGGTGCGATCTGTGCGTCCAATGACATCCCAAAGGACGGATCCAATACAAATAGGAGACTGTGAAGTCATTCAGGGTACCTTAAATGTCAATGCCGCCCAGAGCGATTGCCAATAGAGATTGTCTTGCGTGCTATCGCGCTTTGGGGCAGGGCGCAAGACGACACTGTCCAGCAGATAGGTATGACCTGATTTTACCGGCACTGTCGCGTGCCCCATCGCGTCAGTTCTGATCATGAAAGATTGTGCTTTCCCGTGTGGATCGCGTTCAAAGACTTCGATCTGTGCAAGGGCGCGTGGCGCACTGTCGTAATGAACTATGACTGGCAAGCCTTGTGTGACATCATCGGTATAGGGGTTGGCCAGCGCGGTTATTTCAATCTCCAAACCGAAAACTGTGTCGGACCCTCGTGCATTGCCCACACCTATCAAAGCTTTTGAAAAACGGATGTATTCTTCTTTGAACGCCTCGAGTGGAAAACCGTTTTCTATGTGGTCCTTTTGTGCCCAAGCCGCGTCTTTATGATTTGTGAATGCAACAAATTTTTCCCATTTCGCATAGGTCAGTGTGTCAGGATTGCTGATATAAACAACCCGCAGCAAGCCGTCGCTTTGTCCAGGTACGGTCATTGCGGGTATATCCCCCATGCGCGACGCGGCATCAACGCGTTCGGTCATGTCAAAATAAAGCGCGTTCACCCTGGTATTGAAAAAGGACAGGTTTATGCCCTTGAACATTTCACCATTTCGCAATTCAATGGGAATATCTTGGCTGGTCTTTGGGGTGAAATCAGGCGTATCAATCCACAGTTCATGTGCAAAACTGCACAGCGGGCACAATAGAGGTAAGAGGGCAATTATGATAATTTTAAAATTGCGCAACATGCGTCAGATACTCCTGCAAACGATTGTGGCCTGTATCTTATGCATTACTGCCGCTTTGCCAAGTCGCGCACATGAAGTAATTCCAGCAGTGGCCGATGTAGAGCTGTATTGGACCTATGCCAATATAAATGTTCGCTTAAATGCCGAAGCCATCCTGGCGGGGATAGACTTGGCCAATGTTTCTGATACCGATGACGCGGATCAGGCGGACGCTTACACACAGTTGCGCGCCTTGTCTGCGGCGCAGCTTAGCGAACGTGTTATGGAAAATTGGCCGATAATTTCGCAAAACATAACTGCGATAAACCAAGAGAATACGCGGCTTAAACTCGAACTTGTCGAGCTTGATGTACAAGACGCAGATCCTGAATTGCCCAGATTTACGACGCTTTACATAAGCACGATAGACGAGGCAGAGCCCCTAAGTAACGGGGCCGAGTTAGGAGTGCTTTTGGACGGTCTTAGACTCGGCTGGGCCCGTGAATACGGTGGACTTGTCGTGCGACAAATCGGTCCCGAGAATGGTCTTACGGAATATTTGGAAAACGGTGCGCTCAGCCAAGAAATGCTGCGCCTAGGGGCTGTAGAGCCCAAAACCGCATGGGAAACTTTTTTCGAATATATTCCCATCGGATTTGACCACATCATTCCCAAAGGTTTGGATCATATTTTATTTGTCCTAGGGTTATTTTTCTTGGCGGCGGGTTTTCGCGCTTTGATCTGGCAAATTTCTGCCTTTACCGTTGCGCATACGATTACGCTTGCGGCTGGTGCGCTTGGGTGGGTTGTGGTTGCGCCAAGTGTGGTCGAACCTTTGATTGCCGCCTCAATTGTGTTTATCGCTGTCGAGAACGTACTTTCAAATCGTTTGCATACATGGCGACCGCTGGTGGTGTTTTGCTTTGGGCTTTTACATGGTCTAGGATTTGCCTCGGTACTGGGTGAATTTGGCCTGCCAAGGGATCAGTTCATCCCTGCTTTAATCGGTTTCAACCTCGGCGTTGAATTCGGTCAGATCGTGGTGATTATCATTGCCTTTTTATTGGTTGGATTGGCGTTTCGCAAACGTGCCTGGTATCGTGGCCGCATTGCAATCCCCGCATCAATGATGATCGGGCTAATTGGCGCTTGGTGGTTCTTTGAACGCGTGTTTTTATGATCACGCGATTTAGTTCGCCTGCCAGATCGGATTGCTAACCGTGACGATGTGATGCCATGGCTGGGCAAGCCCCCATCGCGTTCTTTCTTACTGAACCCCAAAACGCGTTGTTTTCAATCATAGAAAATGTGTCGCGGCAAAAAAAAAGGGCCGAGACAAGCTCGGCCTTAGTCCAACAGGGAGGTATGAAAGCGGATCAAATCAACACTTCCATGAGCCCCATTTAGGATGTGTCGCTTTGATAATCAAGGCACATTATGCCGCAGCTGCATCATACCCGCTATGCGCTGAGTGCATAGCGTGAAAAATCAAGAATTTTCAAAGGCTTCGCGCAATTTACGCCGATGTTCGATGATTTCATCTTGTACAAAATCGCGGAACGCATCGACGCGTTTTGAATGCCTTAGCTCTTCTGGATAGGCCAAATAAACCGGAACCTCGACCGATTCAATCTCGGGCAGCACGCGAACAACGCCTTCAAAGTCTTGCGTTACATAGTCAGGCAAAATCCCAATGCCCAAGTCATGAATAACCGCTTGTAAGACGCCAAAATAATTATTCACTGTGAGCATTGAAGGGATATCTTGGGTCATTAGGTTCTGAACCAACGATAACCCCGCCTGCACCTGTGCTGATCTCGGGTTTTGGCAGATTAGGCGATGTTTTGACATATCTTCGATGCTAAGCGGTTCGCCATGCGTTTTCATATAACTTGGCGACGCATAAAGCCGCATCCGAACACCCATAAGACGTTTGCGTACCAAATCAGCTTGGCTGGGTTCTTTCATACGAATGGCGACATCCGCTTCGCGCATTGGCAGGTCTAAAACCCGTTCTTCCAACATCAGGTCAATTTTTAGTTCTGGATATTTTTCATATAATTTCGGCAAACGCGGCGCCAACCACAGCGATCCAAATCCGATCGTGGTTGTCACCCGCAGTTCTCCAAAGACTTCTTCTTCGCTGTCGCGTATGCGGGCGGCTGCCGCGTCCAGCCGTTTTGCCATGGACGATGTCGCATCAAACAACAATTCGCCTTGTTCGGTCAGAATCAATCCCCGCGCATGTCGGTGAAATAGCGTCGTGTTTAACGATTCCTCCAACGCTCGGATTTGCCGCGATACTGCGGATTGCGACAAACGCAGTGCATCGCCTGCGTGGGTCAAACTTCCCGCATCGGCAACAGCGTGAAAAATACGAAGCTTATCCCAGTCCATCGCGACCTCACATTGATTTTTCTAGATATTCTTATGAAACATTGCCCAATGTCACGACTTTTGTTGAATATCAACAAAATTTTCTGGCTATGTCAGATTTGTTGACCTAATATTGATAAAAAACAGGGTGGACTCAGATGACGCAGCACGCAGTTTCTTTGACCGACAAATATGATCTAGGCAAAACACAGGTTCTTTTGAACGGGACCCAAGCGCTTATCCGTTTAATGCTGGCGCAAAAAGCCCGTGACGTGGCGGCAGGCCTTAATACTGCGGGATATTGCACGGGGTATCGTGGTTCGCCCTTGGGTGCGGTTGATTTTCAGATGCGGCGTGCTGAAAAAGAATTGCTGGCCTCTGATATCGTTTTTCAAGAAGGTCTTAACGAAGACTTAGCCGCGACTGCAATCTGGGGGAGTCAACAGGCCGAACTGCGCGGCGAGGGGAAATTCGACGGCGTTTTCGGCCTGTGGTATGGAAAAGGTCCTGGGGTGGATCGGTCAGGCGATGTGATGCGGCATGCGAATATGGCCGGCACATCCAGACACGGTGGCGTGATTATGGCGATGGGCGATGATCATACTGGTGAAAGCTCGACAGTCTTGCATCAATCCGACTGGGCGATGGTGGATGCATCCATCCCCGTGATTAGCCCTGCAGGGGTGCAAGAAATCTTAGATTACGGACATTATGGGTATGCCCTGTCACGGTTTTCTGGCTTGTGGGTTGGTCTGAAAACCATGAAAGACACGATAGAAGTCACATCCGTTGTCGATGGTGATCCACATCGCATGTCCTTTGTGACGCCGTCCATTGATTTGCCCGAGGGTGGTTTGAATATTCGTCTGGTTGACACCCCAGCCTCGCAAGAAGCCCGTTTGATCAATCACAAAATTGATGCAGCACGGGCATTTGCGCGGGCAAATCGAATTGATAGGCGCGTGTTGGGCAAACCGGGTGCGAGAATAGGCATCGCGGCGGCGGGCAAAAATTGGCTTGATGTTGTTCATGCGTTATCGGCACTTGGCATTGATGCACAAGAGGCCGAGCGCCTTGGAATTACGACCTATAAAATTGTGCAAACGTGGCCGCTTGATACGGACAGTTTTCACGATTGGGCCAAAGGATTGGACCTGATCATTATTGTTGAAGAAAAACGCAAGCTGATCGAACCCCAAGCAAAAGATGCTATTTTCGATGATCGTCACGGGCGGCGAATTTATGGCGCCAAAAAGAATGGTATTGCGCTGTTCAAATCCGATATGGCGCTCGATCCGATGGAGATCGCGTCTTCGATTGGTGAAATTCTCATCGAAGAAGGCTGTGGCAATGAAAAAATAAACGGTGCCTTGCAGCAAATCGCAGATGCAAAACGCGCGGACAACGCGCCTGAATTGGCGGCGCGGCTGCCGTATTTCTGTGCGGGGTGTCCCCATAATTCATCCACCAAAGTTCCCGAAGGGTCGCGCGCTTATGCGGGCATCGGGTGTCATTTCATGTCACAGTGGATGGATCGTAAAACGCTTGGCTTTACCCACATGGGTGCCGAGGGGGCCAATTGGATTGGCGAGTCCCTGTTTTCAAAACGGGGACACGTTTTTCAAAACATCGGTGATGGGACCTATAATCATTCTGGTATTCAAGCCATTCGTGCAGCAGTGGCGGCAAACACGACGATCACTTATAAAATCCTATTTAATGACGCCGTTGCTATGACTGGCGGACAGGGCAACGACGGTGGTTTAAGCGCCCCGCGCATCGCACGAGAGTTGCAAGCAATGGGCATTAAGAATGTCGTGCTAGTCTATGATGACAAAGAGGAATTAGACCTAAACGCGTTTCCGCATGACATCGAAAAACATGACCGGACGCAATTAATGGCGGTTCAAGATCGGTTGTCTAAAACCGAGGGTGTGTCGGCGTTGTTGTATGTTCAAACCTGCGCTGCCGAAAAACGTCGCCGTCGTAAGCGTGGTAAATTCCCTGATCCTGATCAACGCATTTTCATTAATACCGACGTGTGCGAAGGATGTGGCGATTGTGGCGTGCAATCCAACTGTGTTGCTTTGGTCCCCGTTGAAACCGAGTTTGGGCGCAAGCGCGCGATCGATCAATCGGCATGCAACAAGGATTTTTCCTGCTTAAACGGGTTTTGCCCATCCTTTGTGACGTTTAAGGGCGCAACGCCCAAGAAACGCGGCGCACGTGATTTTGTTATCCCAACTTTGCCCGAACCCGTTTTGCCCTCAATTCCACAAGGAAAAACCCATAACGTCGTCATCACCGGCGTTGGCGGTACGGGTGTTGTTACAATCGGCGCGATTTTGGCCCAAGCCGCCCAAATTGACGGCAAAGGCGCAGGTATGATGGAAATGGCGGGGCTGGCCCAAAAGGGTGGCGCGGTGCATATACATTGCCGGCTTGCAAATTCCCCAAGTGATATCAGCGCGATACGCGTCGCGACAGGCGAAACAGATGTGTTGATTGGCGGCGATTTGGTGGTGAGTGCGGGTGCTAAAACCATCGGCCTTACGTCCAGCGGACGGACAGGGGCAGTGGTCAATAATCATGACATTGTGACAGGGGATTTCACCCGCAACACGGAATTCAAAATTCCTTACGATCAATTGATTCTATCGCTTGAAGCGCGCTTAAAGGACCGTGTTGCATTTTTTGATGCGTCTAACTTGGCCCGCGATATGTTAGGGGACAGTATCTATTCAAATATGATGGTTTTCGGCGCTGCATGGCAGATGGGATATGTGCCTGTTACCCGTGATGCCATCGTACAGGCTGTGACTTTAAATGGCGCACAAGTCGAAATGAATATCCGCGCTTTTGATTTAGGGCGTTGGGCTGCCTTGTATCCCAGTGATGCAAAAGCCCAAATTCATGACAGTTTGGTCGATTTGCCCAAGACACTGGACCAAAAAATTTCCTATCGCGCAGATCATTTGCTCGCTTATCAGGGCGCTGGTTTGGCAAAGCGATATTTGCGCAAATTGGATCGCATCATCGATCCTGAGATCAAGGAAATCGTCGCTAAATCCTATCACAAGGTCCTGGCGTATAAGGATGAATACGAAGTGGCGCGGCTTCATCTGTCGACCGTAGAAAAAGCTAAGGAACAATTTGATAACGTTGGCGATTTGCAGTTTCATCTTGCGCCGCCCGTTCTGTCAAAAATTGGTCCAAACGGTCGTCCGGTCAAAAAGGCCTATGGTGCGTCGATGTTAAGAGGTTTCAAGATCCTCGCTTCGCTGCGGATTTTGCGGGGGACGCCGCTTGATGTGTTTGGATACCATCCAGAACGCCGTGCGGAACGCAAACTGGTCCAGAGTTATTCCCAAGACGTCGATTGGGCTTTGAATCAGATCTGTGATGCTAACCGTCAAGATGTGATCGAGCTTTTGACATTGCCAATGACAATACGCGGGTTCGGACCAGTTAAG
>Ga0181607_10001588_pt1 | contig 20286 bp, 23 predicted proteins | sample 041ome_9_FD_132420 | JGI IMG/M metagenome (GOLD analysis project Ga0181607, IMG submission 132420) | Coastal salt marsh microbial communities from the Groves Creek Marsh, Skidaway Island, Georgia - 041413US metaG (megahit assembly) | ecosystem: Environmental > Aquatic > Marine > Intertidal zone...
CGTTAAAGGCGATAAGCCGGTTTAAGGGAACAAGCATATGCGTATCGGTTATGTCGGTCTTGGCGCCATGGGACGGCCAATGGCGATCAATCTAGCGAAAGCGAGGCATGATCTCGTTGTTTGTGATCCTGATGAAACGGCGACCAGAATCCTGGCGCAGCGCGGCGCCCAGGTCGCGAAGTCTGCGCGGGAGGTGGCGGATGAAGCAGACATCGTCCTGGCCTGCCTGCCTAACCTAACGTCAGCAGAGGCTGTCGGCATTGGCGCGGATGGCGTGATCCATGGGTCGCGCGCCTCGGCCTTCGTCAATATGGGCACGACAGGCAGCGCCTATTCCCGCGATATGGCCGAGAAATTGGGGGCAGAAGGCAAAGCGTTCTTGGACGCGCCCATTTCAGGCGGCCCTCCGGGCGCAGAAGCCGCAACGCTTGGCATCATGTGTTCCGGTGACCGCAAGACGTTCGATGCGCTTGAGACCGCGCTCAACGATATCGCCGCTAAGGTCGTTTATATCGACGAGCGGCCAGGGTCTGCGCAGACGATGAAGCTCGTCAACAATATCATCTCATTTGGCAATCTATCGGTGGCGCTGGAAGCCATGACCTTAGGTGCCAAAGCCGGGCTGGACCCGGAACAGATGATTGAAGTCATCAACGCTTCCAGCGGCAAGAACAGCGCCACTGAACGTAAAATCCCCAACCATGTGCTCACCCGCAGCTTTGACTACGGCGGTGCGATGTACATCATCGAAAAGGACCTCGACCTTTGGCGGCGTGAGGCTGAGGCCTATGAGGCGCCAATGTGGCTTGGCACCAATATCCGCACGCTCTTCCTGCAAGCCATGAACGAGTTTGGGCGCGACAAGGACATGACTGTATTGGCCAAAACACTGGAGAACTTGGCGGGCGTCGAAATCCCGAAAACACGGTGATGGCTTTGCGGGGAGCAGACAATTGAAGATCGGATATATCGGCCTGGGTGCTATGGGTCGGCCCATGGCTGTCAATATTGCGAACGCTGGCATTGATCTCGTCGTAGCCGATACGGACCAGACACGGACGGCGATCTTGGCGCAACGGGGTGCGGAAGTCGCTGGCTCCGCTAAGGCTGTCGCAGAGGAAGCAGACATTGTATTGGCTTGCCTGCCGAACCTTGCCGCTGCTGATGCCGTCGCCCTTGGCGCAGAAGGTGTGATCGCAGGTGGACGGGCCAAAGCGTTCGTCAATATGGGCACGACAGGCAGCGCTTTCTCCCGCGGAGTTGCGGAAAAAATGCAAGCCGCTGGCAAGGCTTATCTCGATGCGCCGATTTCTGGCGGACCGCCGGGGGCGGAAGTAGGCACGCTAGGCATTATGTGTTCCGGTGACCGCGAAACCTTCGATGGCCTGGAAGCGACATTTGAGGCCATTGCCGCCAAGGTCGTGTATCTTGGCGACACGCCGGGCCATGCGCAGGTGATGAAACTCGTCAATAACATTATCTTTTTTGGCAATCTGGCCGTGGCACTTGAGGCGATGACCCTCGGTGCCAAAGCCGGGCTGGACCCAGAGCAGATGATTGAGGTCATCAACGCCTCCAGCGGCAAGAATTCAGCGACAGACTGGCTGATCCCGGACCATGTTCTGAACGGCGCGCTCGACTTCGGCGGCGCCAATTACATCATCGAGAAAGATCTCGACCTCTGGCGCCAGGAGGCTGAGACCTTCGAGACCTCAATGTGGCTCGGTATGAATATCCGCACCCTATACAAGCAGTCGTTCACAGAGAACGGGCTTGATACCGACATCACTACATTGATGAAAACGCTTGGCAAAATGGCCGGGCATGAAATTCCAAAAACACGTTGAAGGACGATTGAAATGAACCGCTTGGATGGCAAAGTCGCATTGATTTCAGGGGCAGCGCGCGGCATTGGTGCGTCCGCCGCGGTGATGATGGCGGAAGCTGGGGCCAAAGTCGTCATCGGCGATATTCTGGCTGATCGCGCACAGGAAACTGTCGCTGAGATCAAGGCTGCCGGGCATGAAGCCATGTTCGCGCCCCTTGATGTCACTACGGAAGACGGATGGGCCAACGCGATCCAAGCCGCAACAAATAACTATGGCAAATTGGATATCCTGGTGAATAACGCCGGGATGTTCCTTGGCCAGGATATTGAGGATGTCAGCCTGGATGATTGGCACAAACTTATGTCGATTAACCTGACAGGCGTCTTCCTCGGCACAAAAATGGCCATCCCAGCTGTGAGCAAATCTGGTGAGACCTCCGCGCACGGCAGCGTCATCGTGAACACCTCCTCCATCGCGGGGCTGGTCGGTTCGCAACTGGATCCGCTCTATTCCATGACCAAAGGCGGCGTTACGACCTTCACCAAGTCCTCAGCGCTGAACTTTGCACGGAAGGGGTATCGGATCCGCGTAAACTCCATCCATCCGGGTGTGATTGAGACCGATATGGGCGAGCAAACCTTCGTTGCCCGCGCCGCCAAAACCCGCAGCAATGATATAGACGCCGCCCGCGCAACTGCCATTTCAACGCATCCTATCGGTCGGCTCGGTGTGCCAACGGATATCGCCAACGGCATCTGCTTCCTTGCCAGCGACGACGCCGGCTTCATGACCGGCGCTGGCCTTGTTGTAGACGGCGGACTAACGGCGCAATAAGCGGCACTCACGTTTGTGCTATAGTGGCCGTAGGAGATGCCCATGAGCAAAGCTTACACTGTCACAATTGATCTGCCTGAAGATGACGCCGCCTTCGTGGACGCGCTGCTAGCAGACGGCGCTTACGAGACTGTAAGCGATCTGGCGGCGACAGCGATCAAAGCATTACGCAATGAAGATGCAGCCGCAGATTTGACGCCCACGCAGAGTGAAGCCGTCCGGCGCACATACACATCCCTTCGTACTGCTCCATCAACGGGCGTGCCTGCAGCAGATGTTCGTGACCAGCTTGCCGCATATCATCGCGAGCGGTCATCAGGCGGCCCGTGAAACACCGCGCCGTGATCTACAGCAAGAATGCTGTGAGCGACTTACGAAACCTATACGACTGGTTTGCCAGCCATTCTGGCAATGCTGCTGCAAACCTCTATGTGGAGCGCGTTCAATCAAATGCGAGCGTTTAGCGATTGGCTCAAATCGCGGCACGTTACTGCCCGACATTGGTTCGAATGTTCGCAAAACTGGCGTGTTGGGAAGGTTTACGGTCGTCTTTGCCGTTGAACGCGAGACCGTTCTGATATTGCGAATATTTATGGCGGGCCGCGATTGGGAAACCGACATGGAGCATGGGGATAACGAATGACCACAATCAACTTCCGTCCTGCGGTCCGGGCTGATCTGGAAGCCATCGTCGCGATGTATGCGAAGGATCATTTGGGGCAAGGGCGGGAAAACCCAGACTTACCGTTGGATCAACGCTATGTCGCCGGGTTTGAAGCAGTTGATGCAGACCCGAACCAATTGCTGCTCGTGGCAGAAGATGCGGGCGCAGTGGTGGGCACGATGCAGATCACGTTCATTGCAGGCATCGCTCGGCTCGGTGTGTGGCGGGCGCAGGTGGAAGCTGTGCGGGTGCATGAAAACAGGCGTGGATCGGGGCTCGGTCAGGAGATGTTTGAGTGGGCGATTGCGGAATGTCGGCGGCGGGGCTGCGGGCTTGTACAGCTCACGTCAGACAATTCCAGGCCGGATGCACAGCGATTCTACGAAACACTTGGGTTCTCAGCCAGCCATGTGGGCTACAAACTAGCGCTCTGATGCGTCTGTGATAACGATTTGATAGACCGCCTCCGCCGCTGGTGAAAGTCGGGCACCAGCGCGACGCACTGCACCCACAGTACGCGTCACGACAGGGGTGATAAGCGGCCGCGAACGCAGCAGCGGATGGTCTGGCCCCGGCATAGCCGACGCCGGCACAGCAGTGACGCCAAGCCCCGCCTCAACCAATCCAAGCGCTGTCGACAGATGCCTAACCTCGTATGCCCACGTGACATTCTTCCGGGCATGGGCCAATGCGCTGTCGATCAGCATTCGGTTACCGCTGCCCTTCCATACGGCGATGAACTTAGACGGATCAACATCAGCCCATTTGATTGCGCCGTCTACATCCAACGCCCCGCCACGCGGTACGGCCAACACAAACGGGTCATCCGCCAGCACGCGGAAATCAAGTCCGGGCTCTTGTCCGCCAATGAAATTGATACCGAAGTCAGCGTCGCCTGATGCAACAGCCTCCAAAACATCATTCGCCGATAGGTCATTGATGCGGATGCGGCCATCAAACCCTTGATCGCGAAACGCCCTGATTGCGCGCGGCAGCAGGCTGCGGGTTGCAGTTGGCACGGCTGCGACGGTGACAATCTGGTTGCGCTGAAAGGCAACGCGGGCCGTATCATCGCCAATTGCCTGAAGGGCCTCCTGCGCTTCCTCCAACATCACTTCGGCCCGGTCCCGAAAGCTGCGAGCGGCCAGGGTTAGCTTCACGCTGCGGGTCGTGCGCTCCAGCAAGGTTGCGCCAAGGGCATCCTCCAGCTTCTGGATACGACGGCTAAGGGCGGATTGGGAAATTGCCAATGTCTCGGCTGCAGCCCGGAACGAGCCATGTTCCGCAACGGCCAGAAAGGCTTCCAGATCGCCAAAATCAAAATTGATGCGCATAATGGGATAATAATTACATTCTTTGCGTTTCTCTTATCAAGACCTCCCGCGCATATTCATATTCAACACCGTCATTTAGGAGCATCCGCCATGACCCAAATCGCCATTCCCTGCCTGATGATGCGCGGCGGCACCTCCAAAGGCCCGTATTTCAACGCGAAAGATTTGCCTTCCAGTGTTCCCGCACGCGACTTAGCATTATTAGCCGCCATGGGTTCCCCAGATGACCGACAGATTGACGGCCTTGGCGGCGCAGATAGCCTGACCAGCAAAGTCGCCATTGTCGCAAAATCTGCCCGGCCCGGTGTGGACGTAGATTACACCTTTGCTCAGGTCGCGATTGGTGCAGGCGCGGTGGATACCGGCCCATCCTGCGGCAACATGTTGGCAGGCGTCGGGCCCTACGCCATCGAAACCGAGATGGTTCTGGCAGAGGATGGCGAGACGACTGTCATCATCCACGATGTGAACACCGGAAGCCGGATTGAGGCGATTGTGCAGACCCCAGGTGGGCACGTGACCTATGCCGGTGACGCAGTTGTAGACGGTGTTCCAGGCACTGCAGCCCCAGTGCAGTTGAATTTCACGGGCATCACTGGCTCCAAGACGGGTGCATTGCTGCCAACGAGCATGGTCATTGAGGACATCCAGGGCATCCACGTCTCTCTGGTGGACGCTGCGACACCCATGGTGCTCATCCGTGCCACGGACTTGGGCCTGACGGGTGATGAAAGCCGTGAGACGATCAACGCGAATGCGGCGCTGTTTACCCGCGTTGAAGCCATCCGCCTTGAGGCAGGCCGCCGGATGGGGTTAGGCGATGTATCCGGCAAGGTCATCCCGAAGGTTGGCCTGCTGGCCGCACCAGTGAATGGCGGTGACATCCGCTCGATCTATCTGACCCCCTGGCGTGCCCATACGGCCCATGCCGTGACCGGTGCGCTCTGTGTCGCTGCAGCATCTGCGATTAATGGCACAATCGCCCACAGCTTGATGACGCCACCTGTTGACGCCAACATCCGCACGATCCACCTGGAGCACCCATCCGGCCAAATCGCCATCAAACTGGCAACCACGGGTACGGGCGCAGATTTGAACGTTATCAAAGCCGGCGTTATCCGCACGGCGCGGCTGATCATGCGTGGTGAGGTCATGATTCCGGGTGAAATAACCGAAAGCGCCGCCCTCGCGGCTTGATCCATTGCGCCCCTGCTCCCGCTTCGCCAAACTGCGGGCACTTAAGCGCAGTCTGGAGCAAGGCATTGAGCGAGCAAACCAATTCTAACGGTCAACCTATTGGCCAGCCCCAACCGGACTGGACCCCTCGGCCACACCCGCCCAAAACGCCGATTGACGGTCGTTTCTGTCGCATTGCGCCATTCGACATAGATGCACACGCGGATGATCTGTTCGAAGCTTTTGCCTTGAATACATCCGGTGCCAACTGGACGTATCTGGGCTATGAGCCGACCGATACTGTGGCAGGCCTCCGCAAAATCATGGCCGCTGGGTGGCAGGGCGAAGACCCCCTGTTTCATACCATCATAGACAAAGCGACGGATAAGCCGGTCGGCGTCGCAGCCCTGATGCGGATCGATAAAGCCAATGGTGCCATCGAAGTTGGCAACATCCATTATTCCGAACATCTAAAGCAACGGCCTGCTGCTACGGAAGCCATGTTCCTACTAATGCGCCGCGTCTTCAAAGAGCTTGGCTACCGGCGCTACGAATGGAAATGCGACAGCCTGAATGCGCCATCCCGCGCTGCGGCAGCACGGTTGGGGTTCAGCTATGAAGGCCTGTTCCGGCAAGCGGTCGTATACAAAGGCCGCAACCGGGACACCACATGGTTCTCAATCATCGACGATGAATGGCCAGCACTTGAATCCGCCTATGAGGCCTGGCTGAGCCCAGATAACATTGGCGCTGACGGCCAACAGAAGCAGCGCCTCCAGGCCCTTATCCAAGCCCACAAGGGCTAGCACGATGGTGCCAGACACAATCTCGCTTTGGGATGGCTCTGCGCTAGAGACCGCTGCGTCGACAGCCTTCCCCCAGCCGATGAGCACCGATGTCGCCATTGTTGGTGGCGGGTTCACCGGGCTTTCGGCAGCGCTGCACTTGGCGGAACAGGGCGTTGATTGCCATGTGCTCGAAGCTCAGCAGATCGGCTATGGCGGGTCTGGGCGGAATGTGGGGCTGGTCAATCCCGGCGTCTGGTTACCGCCGCAAGACGTCCGCGCCGCGCTGGGTGAAGCCTATGGTGAGCGCTTCATCACTATGATGAGCGACGCCCCCGCTTACGTGTTCAACCTGATTGAGCAGCACCAAATGCGTTGCGAGGCGACGCGCTCCGGCACCATCCACGCCGCCCATTCGCCTGCCGGGTTCAAAGACCTCGCACGGCGGTTCGAGGAATGGCAGCGCCTCGGTGCGCCGGCCAAACTGCTGACCAAAGATGAGATGCCCGAACGCACCGGCAGCCATGCTTTCTACGGCGGCCTGCTGGACGAGCGCGCCGGCACGATCAACCCGATGGGTTATGCCCGCGGCCTTTCCCGCATCGCGACAGCGGCGGGGGCAGCCGTCCACACCGGTGTCACTGTCCATGAGCTGAGGCCGGATTGCGGCAAATGGACAGTCCATACGAATGCTGGCCAAGTCCGGGCGGATCGTGTGTTGCTCGCAACCAATGCCTATACGGATGCGCTCTGGCCGGGATTGATGCAGAGCTTTACTAAAATCCACTATTTCCAAATCGCGACGGAACCATTGGGCGACTTGGCAAAGCATGTCCTGCCTGAAGGCCAAGGTCTTTGGGATACCAACCAGATTATGTTCTCCTGCCGCCGAGACGCGTTCGGGCGGATCATTCTTGGGTCCATGGGCAAGGTGATCGGCGGCGACAAAGGGCTGACAAAGTATTGGGCCGCTAAAACACTCCGTCGCATGTTCCCAGAACTGGGCGACGTGGGGTGGGAGAAAGCCTGGCACGGCCAAATCGCCATGACACCAGACCACCTGCCCCGCATCCATAACCCCGCACCGGGCCTCTATGCCTCCATCGGCTATAACGGGCGCGGGATCACGACAGGCACGGCCCTTGGCAAAGCGATGGCGGATCACTTAGCTGGCGGATCAGTGGATGAATTGCCACTGCCAATCACGCCAGTGAAGCCATTGCAGACACCTGGTGTCAAAGCACGGATGCTAGAGGCCGCGTTTAAGGCGTACCGGGTTTATAAGTCCATCTGAGCCGCAAGCCTCCCCCTCACCCGATCTCTCTCCCCCGCCATATGTTTTCTTGGAGTGGGCGTGGGTTCTAACAGGAAGAAATGCGGCGTCCGTGAGGGTCCCCTCGCCCCCCACAGGGGGGAGAGGGATCAGGGTGAGGGGGGATGACCGCCGCAAAGCCCACTCAAATCAGCGGGGCTACTTCCTTCAAGAACCGCTCTAGCTGCGGTTTCTGGTCATAGGATGCAAAGCGAATGATCATCGTCTGGGCATTCACCGCCTGATATTCCCGAATGCGTTCAGCGCAATATTCAGGGGACCCGCAGGCGGTCCACACATTCACTTTCCATTCCGGCCAATCGGAACTGTAATATTCGTCAAGGAATTTCTTGCTTTCGGTATAAGCCGCCGCCTTATCGTCATTCAGGTTGAGATTGAAATAGATGGAATTCTCCATGGCCTGAACGTCACGGCCGTGGTCTGGTGCAGCGTCCTGAATCTGTCGCCATGCGCCATCAAACTGCTCTGGCGTGGCACCGACTGTCATCCAGCCATCTGCCAGTCGCGCCACCCTATCGACCTGCCGGTTCACCATGCCGGATTTCGTATCGCCGAAGACCCAAGGGTTGTTGGCAATCCAGATAGGCGGGCACGGCTTTTGCACGGGCGGCGGGCGCACGGCAATGCCATCAAAACTGAAGAACTTCCCATGGAATGTGGCGGGGTCGTTCTGCCAAAGCACGCGGAGGACCTGAATGCCTTCCTCCAATCGACCGATCCGATCACGGGGATCAATCTTCATCGCGTCATATTCGGAATCAAACGCGCCTGCGATATTGCCCTTGGCAGGGCCACCGCCGATGCAGGCTGTCAAAATCGCCCGCCCGTCAGACAAACAATCCAGCGCCCCCCATTGTGCTGCAAGCACAATCGGATCCCGCAACGGAAAACTCGCCATGCATGCCGTTCCAAGCCGCATGTTCTTCGTCCGTACGGCAAGCGCTGAGAGCAGCGTCACTGATTCAAGCCGTGGTTTGGCTAGTAGATTATCGCCGACCCAAAGGCTCTCAAATACGCCAGAGCCTTCAGCGTGCTCCGCAAGTTCCAACAGTTCAGGCACTGTCGTTGCGCCGAACACGACGCCCTGATTGGGTAGCAATAATCCAAGTTTCATGAGGGCCGTCCTTTGCGGGCGTTCAATACATCCAAGTTTTCGCTCTTGAGCGTATGTGCAAAAGATCAGCCGTTCAACGCACCACCTTGCCAAAACCAAAGACGGCAGCGCTGAGATTGTCTACTAATACGGCTAGCACAATTTGAGTCTGGACATGGAGCATCACTTATGAGCGACAAAAACATCGCGCTTATCACCGGCGGCGCCCAGGGCATTGGCTTTGCCTGCGCGGAAGCGTTAGCGGCAGATGGCGCGCAGATTGTCATCGCGGACGTAAACGGTGAGGGCGCGATCGCAGCGGCGGCCAAGCTGGGCGGCAAAGGCTATGCCTGCGACATGGCGGATTCAAAGGCCGTGCTGGCGCTGTTCGATAGGATTGAGGCAGAGGTTGGTACCGTCTCAATCCTGGTCAACAACGCTGGCATTGCAGCACCCGGGGATTTCCTGGATTTACCGCTAGAGCAGTTCACAGATGTAATTGGCGTCAACCTGATTGGCACGTTCGTCGCTACCCAGCGGGCAGCTAAAGCCATGGTCGCCAAGGGGATCAAAGGGGCCGTGGTGAACATGTCATCCATCAATGCCCAGGTCGCGATCCCTGCTATTGCCGCTTATTGCGCCTCCAAGGGTGGCGTGATGCAGCTAACGAAATCAGCCGCACTCGCCCTCGCCCCCCACGGCATCCGCGTAAACGCAGTTGGCCCAGGCTCCATCGACACGGCGATGATGGCCGGCGTCAACGCTGACCCGAACGCCATGAAAATGGTGATGTCCCGCACGCCGATGGGCCGCGTCGGCGATCCCCGCGAAATCGGCGATGTCGTGGCATTCCTCGCCAGCGACAAAGCCAGCTACATCACCGGCGAAACGATCTATGCGGATGGCGGCAGGCTCGGCATGAACTACACCTGCTGACTGCAGTGACAGGAGCGCGTAGGCTGCACCTGTTCAATCCTTCAAGGAGACTCAATTGACCCTAGCAGAAGACTTAGCCGCCCAGGCAGCCAAGAGCCGTGCCGCAATGCCGGACGAATTCTGGGCGATTATCGATGAGAATACTGCCCGTCTTGCCCGCGAAGGTTTGGCGGAAAGCTGCCTGCAGAAGGGTGAGGCTATGCCGGCTTTTGTATTGTCGAACGCTGTCGGCGAACAAATATCCTCTGCGGATAAGCTTGCGAGCGGCCCGTTAATCGTCAGCTTCTATCGCGGCGGTTGGTGACCCTACTGTAATTTAGAGCTGTATGCTCTTCAGAAGCAGTTACCCAAAATCAAATCCCTCGGCGCTTCTCTTGTTGCGATCACGCCTGAATCGCCAGACAACACGCTTTCGACAATGGAAAAGAATGAACTCCAGTTCGATGTGTTGAGCGACCAGGACAACGCCGTCGCCCGTAGCTTTGGCCTCGTGTTCCAATTGCCAGAGGTCGTCCATGACTTCTATCGGAGCGAGCGGATTAATCTGCCCGGCACCCAAGGCAATGCGAACTTCGAATTGCCGGTGACTGGCACCTATATCATTGGAGCTGACGGCGTTGTCGCGCACGCCCACGTGGACCTGGACTTCACCAAGCGACAGGACCCCCATGAAGTCGTGGCGATCCTGGAAGGTATGACGAAAGCTTAGGACTCATCGCGGCATGGATAGTGTGGATACGGCAGCGGAGAAACGCTCTCCAGCGGCAATGGCGGCAGCATGGGCGGAGGCTTTCAACGAGGCGGCGACGAGTGGCGGTGACCTGGCGGACTTGTTCGCTGAGGATTGCTATTGGCGTGATCTGGTCGCCCTCACCTGGAGCCTCCGGATATTCAGTGGGGCAGCGGATATCGTGCCTCACCTAGCTGCCGCCGCAAGCAAAGAAGGCTTCCGCGATTTCCGGTTGGATGAGGCCAGAACCCCGCCGCAATGGGTTGAACGGGCTGGCCAACACTGTGTCGAAGCGATTGCGCGCTTCCAGACTAATGCCGGGGACTGCGTCAGCGTGTTTCGCCTGGACGCTAACGGTAGAGCTTGGACGCTTATGACAGCGCTTGAGATGCTCACCGGTGCCGCCCCCCAACCCATCGCTGATGCGCCCGATATTGGCGGTGAAATGGACGCGCCGAACTGGCTGGATAAACGCCAGGCAGCCCAAGCGTTCGATGGCCGTGACCCGACTGTCCTGATCGTCGGTGGTGGCCATGCTGGGTGCACAGCAGCGGCAGAGCTTGGGCGGCTCGGCATCGATACGCTTGTCGTCGACCGTATGGAACGGATCGGCGATAATTGGCGCAAACGCTATCACAGCCTTAAACTGCACAACCGCACGCCCATCAATCACTTCCCGCACTTGCCCTTCCCGGAAACGTTCCCGGCCTATATCCCGAAAGATAAGCTCGCCAATTGGATTGAATTCTATGTGGACGCCATGGAAATCAATTTCTGGACTGAGACAGATTTTCTGGGTGCGGAATGGGATGCGGACGGTGCCTGCTGGCAAGCCCGACTAACACTGGCTGATGGCAGTGAGCGCACGCTTCGCCCCCACCATATCATCATGGCGACCAGTGTATCTGGCACACCGAATATCCCGGACATCCCGACACTGGATCGATTTGGCGGCACCGTGCAGCATTCCAGCCAATTCAAAGGCGGTCAGGATTGGGCTGGGCGGAATGCGCTTGTCATTGGCACGGGCACCAGCGCCCATGACATCGCGCAGCACCTCCATGCCCACAAAGCCAATGTGACTGTCGTACAACGCAGCCCCACGATGATCGTCAATATTGATCCCTCAGCGCAACTTTATGACGACGTTTATCTGGGCGACGGCCCGCCCCTGGCGGAGCGGGACCTGCTTAATTCCGGCATGCCAATGCCTGTCGTGAAACGCGCCCACCAGATCATCACAGCGCAGGTGAAAGAGATCGACGCGCCCCTGCTGACCGGCCTGGAAGCCGCCGGATTCCGCCTGGAATATGGCGAGGACGATAGCGGTTGGCCGATCAAATACCGCCAACGCGGGGGTGGATATTATTTCAACGCTGGCGCATCGGACCTGATCGCCGCCCGCGAAATCGCCCTCATCCAATATGCAGATATTAAGACCTTCACCGCCGATGGCGTGCAGATGCAGTCTGGCGCTCACATCAATGCTGATCTCGTGGTGCTGGCAACCGGCTACAAAGGCCAGGATTACATGACCCGTCAGCTCTTCGGCGATGCTGTCGCGGACACTGTCGGCAAAGTATGGGGCCTGAACCCAGATACCCAGGAACTAAACAACATTTGGACGCCGACGGCTCAGCAAGGCCTTTGGTACACCGCAGGCTCCCTCTCGCAATGCCGAATTTACTCAAAATACCTGGCGATGCAGATCAAGCGGCTGGAGATGAATAGCTAGGCTCAGGGCCAATTCTATGTGTCCTGATCCTGGAGCTACCCGCCAAGTTCTGCCAGTTCATCCAGCGCTTGTAGGAGAGCCTTGCGGACGGCGGCGATTTTGGCCTCCTGCTCCATCTTCAGGCCGAATACGTCCTTCACATAAAACACGTCCACCGCGCGTTCGCCATAGGATGCGATGCGGGATTGGGCAATGCGGAGGCCCTGCTGGTTCAAGGTCCATGCGATTTTGTTGAGGAAGCCGGTGCGGTTGCGGCCGACCACTTCGATCACGGTGTGTGTAGCACTCGCCTTGTTATCGATCACGACCTGTGGGGGAACAGAGAATGCGTCTGACCGACGGCGCCACGCAGGCGCTTTTGTCAGTTCTTCTGATAGCGTGATTTCACCCATCAGCGCGCCAGATACGGCCTGTTTGATCCGTTCTGCCCGGCTTTCAGTCGCGAATGCATCTGATCCAGGCTCATCTGGAACAGTGAAGACATCGAGCACGTAGCCATCTGAAAAGGTCGTTGCCTGCGCCTGCACAATATCGGCCCCGGCTACAGCCAATCCACCTGCAATGCGCGCGAACACACCTGGATGATCCAGTGTTGCGACAACCACCTCACTTGCATCGCCTTCAGCCGCGGGGCCAATGTCGATCACAAGCACTGGGTCGGCCTCAAGCGCTTGCGCATAAACGCCGAGCCATCGCGCCAGATCCACCGGCGGCGCAGAGAGCCAGAACCCTGGCGGCGCGTTGGCGATTGCGGCGTCACGGGCATCAACCGCCCAATCAGTCATCACTTCAGCGGTCGCTTCTTTGGCATAGGTGATCCGGCCAGCAAGGCTACGGTCACTATCATCACCGGCGATTTCTTCTTGAGCGCGGAAATATAACTCCCGCAACAGCGAGGCTTTCCATTCCGTCCATGTATTGGGGCCAACCGCACGGATATCGCAAACCGTCAGGACCAACAGCAGCCGAAGCCGTTCCAATGACTGCACGACACCGACGAAATCTTTAACCGTCTGCGGGTCCGCCAAGTCCCGTTTGAAGGCGACATGGCTCATCACCAGGTGATATCGCACCAGCCATACGACGGTCTCAGTATCGCTCTCATCCAGCCCAAGGCGTGGGCAGACTTCTTCTGCGACCTCCGCCCCCAAAATTGAATGATCGCCGCCACGTCCCTTTGCTATGTCGTGGAAGAACAACGCCACATACAGCGCCCGCCGCGAGGCCGCTTGCCCAACCACGGATGACGCAACCGGTGCCACATCCTTCAGCTTGCCAGATTCAAGCTGACGCAGCATGCCGACTGCACGGATCGTGTGCTCATCGACAGTGAAGGTGTGGTACATATCGTACTGCATCTGCGCCACGACGCGGCCAAAATCTGGCACGAAACGGCCAAGCACGGCGGCTTCATTCAAGCGGCCTAGCGCCTTCGCCGGGGTCTTGTCAGATGTCAGCATTTCCAAGAAAAGCCGGTTCGCTTCAGGATCATCCCGGATTGTATCTATGCGTTTGATATCCCGCCGGATCAGGCGAAGCGCACCCGGATGGATATCCAGATCATGCTGTTCAGCAACAGCAAAAATCCGCAATATCTCAGACGGGTTCTCGCGAAACGCATTGTCCTCTGTCGGCTCCAAGCGGCCACCGGAAAGGGTGAATCCTTCCAGTTCCCGCTTCCATTCGACCAACCTGGAGAATGAGAAACGGCTTGGTTTCTGTTGCTCTGCCTCAAGCGCCGCACAGATAATCCGGGTAAGGTCCCCAACCGTCTTCGCGGTCAAATAATAGTGCTTCATGAAGCGCTCGACGCCGCGCACATGGGGGCGGTCGGCATAGCCCATCCGCTCTGCGATTTGGACCTGCGCATCGAATGTTAGCCGCTCTTCCGCCCGGCCAGCCCAATAGTGCAAGTGGCAGCGCGTTGTGTAGAGGAAATCGGCTGCCTTGCGGAACCGTCGCCGCTCACCCTTGGTTAGAACCCCAAGCTTCACCAGGTCCTCAACGTCACCGACCGCGTAGTGGTGCTTAGCGATCCAGTAGAGCGCATGCAGGTCCCGCAGGCCGCCTTTGCCTTCTTTCACATTGGGCTCAAGCATATAGCGGCTATCGCCGAAGCTATCGTGGCGGACCTGGCGTTCTTCCAGCTTGGCGGCCATGAAGGCACCCGCGTCATTCACGACGTCCGTCCAGAAATGCTGGCGCAATTCATCCCAAAGCGGCGCCTCGCCCCATACCAGGCGTTCTTCCAACAGGCTGGTGCGGATCGTCATATCCGTTTTAGCAAGGCGCACGCATTCATCGACGGACCGCGTCGCGTGGCCAACCTTCATACCCATATCCCACAGCAGATAGAGCGTATGCTCCACCATCTGCTCGACACGGGATGCGCGCTTGTAGGGGGTCAAAAACAGCAGGTCGATATCGCTATAGGGTGCCTGAAGGCCACGGCCATATCCGCCAACGGCGATCACGGCGAACCGCTCTCCGGTCGAAGGATTGGCCGCCCGAAACACTTTCTCCGCAGCGTGATCTAGCAGGGCGCTGATGATCGCGTCCTGGGCAGTTGCTCGCGCCTCCATGGCTTCAAAGGCCGACCCGCCGGCCAGAAACCGCGTCTCCAGTTTTTCCTCAACATCCGCCCATGCTTGCTTTGCAGCGGCGAGCAAACCTGCACGATCATCTGCCTCCGCCGCGCGGATTTCAGATATGTCTGCAATGACCTCTGTAACTGGCGATAAAGCATCCATGATCAAAGCGTCCCGAAACCCGTGCGAATTGGCGTAGATCAGCGTACCATGTTTTGAAATAGCGCAATTGAGGAAACAATCGATGACTGACGCCGCCCTCGTGACATACATGGACATCCCCGACGCCATGGAGGATGAGTATAATGACTGGTACACGAACGAGCATGTGGCCGAACGCGTTGATTTGGCCGGTTTCTGGTCCGCCTTCCGCTATGTAGCGATTGACGCGCAGCCCAAATACTTCGCCTGGTACGAAACCCGAGACCTGAACGCGCTAACCGACCCAACCTATAAGGCGATCCTGGCGGACCAATCCGATTGGTCCAAACGCGTGATGGGTGAGTTTCAAAATTTCGGGCGCATGTGCGGCGAACGCATCGCCCGCGTTGGTCGCGGCCATGGCGGTGTATGCCTCGCGGTCCGGGTCAAAGGCGGCCCCGGCCTTGATCCCTGGCTGACAGATGTACTGACCGCCATGGCAGCCATGCCCCGCGCCACTGGCGGCTCCGTCTGGCGCGCAGATGTAGACGCAACCGGCGACGCCAATGTCGAAGGCCTCCGCCTGCTTGTGCTGGAGGCCCTAGACGAACGCACCATCCGCGAAGCCGCCGCCACACACCTGCTGCCCAACGCCTTCGGCGCAGCCGGTGCCACCGAACAACCCAATATCGGCTTCTACCGCCTAATCAGCAGCATGCAAAAAATTCCGAGGGATTGACACATCAAAACGTAGTTACAATTTAATGGCGGATGATATAGTATTCGAATGGGATGAGGCAAAGCGGCGTGCGAACATCGCCAAGCACGGCATTGATTTCACCCTCATGGCGCTATTCGAATGGGGGACAGCAATGATCATTCCTGATGATCGCCACGACGAAAAGCGTTCTATCGCAATTGGTATGTTGCAAGACCGGGTGCATGTTGCTGCAATTACATATCGTGAAAGTAAGGTCAGAATTATAAGCCTTCGGAAAGCCAATCGTCGGGAGCAGAGGAGATTTGAGAATGCCCAAAGCTATAGCGGCCACTGATGACCTAGACGAAGTACCTGAACTCACTGAGGCAGATTTCGCCAAGGCACGGCCCGCTCGCGAGGTATTCCCCGATTTAGTGGACCGGTATCTTCGGAGCCGAGGCGCGCAGAAAGCGCCAACCAAACGACAGGTTACGATCCGTTTGGATCAGGAAATTATTGAACATTTCAAAGAAGGCGGCGCTGGGTGGCAAACACGCATCAATGATGCTCTCAAACGGGAGATCGCGAGCAAGTCCTAAGCCTGGATTTCCTCGATCCCGCCCCCACTCAGCTTGAAAATTCTGTCCTGCGGCTCCGGCAACTGCATCAACACATCCCGATCCATCCCGGCATATAAGCCACGCATGACGCGGGCTATGACGCCGTGGCAGATGACGACTAAGATTTCGGCTTCGTCTTGTTCTGCGAGCCAGGCGCCGACGCGGTCTGCCACCATGGCGTAGCTTTCACCATCGGTGGCGGGAACGTTCCATTTGTCGGCAAGGCGGGCGGCGAGGGCTTCGGCGTGGTCGCGTTTTAAGTCTGCCTGGTTGAGGCCTTCCCACGCGCCGAACGCGTGCTCGACCAAGCGCGGCTCTAGTTCGATATCACTGGGGTTGCGCCCCATGCCGGTTACGGCCAGCACGGCGGTTTGCCATGCGCGGCCTAAGGGGCTGGCGATAAGGCGGCAGGCGTGTGGGTCAGGCAATTCCGTCGCCAACGCTCGGCCAAAGGCCTGGGCTTGGGCAACACCTTTGGCTGTCAGTGGCGTATCCTGGCGACCTTGCAGGCGCTGCTCTGCGTTCCAGACAGTCTCGCCGTGGCGCATTAAATAGATCACGTGTTGTTTCGCTTTCGGTTTTCCATGCTGAACGATCCACCCTCTCCCTGATCCCTCTCCCTCCTGTGGAGGGCGAGGGGACCCTCACATAGACTTTCTTCTCTTTGGAATGATCGCTCGTTGCTACCGCGCCGCCAAAATCGTCTCAACGATCTCCTGCACCGCCAGCGCCTCCTCTAAAGTCGCTAGATCATGCGGCTCACCCGCTGTCATCGCGGCGAGCTTATGCAGCTGGCCTTTCAGGATAAGCGGGCGCGCTTTGGTATGGGGCATCGTATCTGGCGCAGTGCGCCACACACCCTGGTCATCCAGCCGCTCTGCCGTGGACCAATTGCGGAGGCGGATTGATCCCGCATCACCTTCCAGCAGCCAGAGATTGCTTTCCATTTCAGCAATGGTACCCACACCACCCGTGACGGAAACCGGAACATCGCCCGCCTGCATGTTTGCTGTAATCGCCGTTTCCGCGAGCTCGCCAGGAGGGTAGTTCGCATGGGATTCTAGCAAGCGCATCTCACCGCCAAGCCGCCCTGTGAGGAAGAGAAAGTGGGAGAGGACTTCACGGGTGAACCCGCCTTCGGCCCGCTTTGCCAGCCAAGACACAGCATCCATCTGCCATTCACGCGGCCAGGCGGAGAAATCTGCCGCGACAGTGATCGCCGAAGGTTTGCCGACCGCGCCGTCTGCGACCCAGGTTTTCAGTTCAGCGACAGCAGGGGATGAAGCGAAGACGAAATTGACGGCGGCGCGCGCCCCCGCTGCTTCCTGCACAAACGCCCGGCTGTCCGCCAGATCAACCCCAAGCGGTTTCTCCGTGAATACGGCTTTGCCTGCATTCAATGCTGCGCGCGCGTGGCCGAGATGGGTTTTTGGCGGGGACGCGATGTAGACGCAATCGGCCTCCGCCACGGCAGCCTCAGCGGAAGCGAGCTTCGGGGCGTTCGGTAGCTCTGCGCCCAATCGCTCCATTTGTGTGGCGGACGGATCCCACACGCCAGCGAGTTCTACAATTGCCGGATCAAAATCCAGCGCCGCCCGCGTTAGGCGCTCGCCCATTACACCGAAACCGATAATCGAGAGCCGCATGAAGGTTCGCCTTTACAATAAATCTCCGGCAGCCAAATGCGCCTGGATCGCCCCATAATCATCAAATACTGCTTGAGCGCCAGCCTCTAGCAACCGCGCCGCCAAGCCAGCATCCCCATGACCTGCGCCCGTGAACCCCCAGACGCGCATGCCTGCAGCCACCCCCGCTTTGGTGCCGTTCGCACTATCTTCAATCACCGTGCAGGCGGCTGGGGGAAGGCCAAGTTTTTCTGCCGCCATGAGATACACATCCGGCGCGGGTTTGCCCCTGCCAGCCTGCTTGGTGGAATAGATATGGGGTGCGAAATAACCTTCCAGGCCCGTGAATGCCAGTTTCTCCGCCAATGGCCCCGGGTTGCTGGAGGATGCAACGGCGCGGGGGCCAGAATGCGCTTCCAGCAACGGCACGAGACCCGGCACAGCCGCAAGCTCAACCGCAAACCGACGCTCGACCTCAACGGTATGCTGCGCCTCAAAATCTTCTGGGAACGCCAGCCCGCGCGCATTCGATTCAGCCCTGAGCGCCAAAAGCAACTGGTCATGGGGAATGCCGACAAACTGCGCCTGATAGTCTGAAGCACTGATATCCATGCCAGCTTGGCGCATAATCGCCAGCTCAACATCAATATAGATGCCTTCAGAATTGATCAGGACACCGTCACAATCAAAGATAATGGGCAGCGCCATCAACTATTCAGACACGCCGACGATGCCTGCTGCCGCCAGCCCGTCCACAATATCCCCTGAAACGCCGAGCCATTCTTCCAATATCTCGCCGGTATGCTCGCCCAATAACGGGTTGACGACCCATTCGGGCTCAGGCGACCCGTGGAAACGCAGAGGACTGCCCGGCACCGTGACTTTGCCAAGCTCCCGATGGTCTACATCGAACATGGCGCGCCGGGTTTTCAAGGGTTGGTCCGCTGCGACTTCTGGCAATGTGCGGACGGGTGCGGCTGGTACGCGCTGTTCCTTACAGATGCGCGCAATCTCATATTTTGAGAGCGTGCGCGTCCAAGCCTCCGTCATCTCGTCGATACGGGCTTCGTTTGTGGCGCGGGCATGGGATTCAGCGAAATCCGGATGCGTCGCTGCTTCCGGGCGGCCCATGGCGCGGGCAAGAGCTTGCCAATGGTTATCCCGAACGCAAATGATTGCCACGTGTCCGTCCGTGCATTCATATACGTTATAAGGCGCACTGGTCCCTGCGGGATGATTATTGCCGCGCCTGGGCGGTTGGGCACCGCCTGCCAAATGCATGGCAGTCATAGAGGTCGCCTGTGCCGTCAACGCCGTTTCCTGCATCGCCACTTCGACAACACGGCCTTTGCCCGTGACGGAGCGCTCATACAGCGCCGTCATCAGTGCCGCATAGAGGTGAACGCCACCGAGGAAATCAACGACAGCCAGCCCAGCCTTCAGCGGCGGCCCATCCGCAGGCCCATTGGTGGACATGATCCCGGCATAGGCCTGGATCGTCAGGTCCATAGCGAGGTTATTTTTCTCTTCGCCCCAAACGCCGTAGCCGGTGGATGAGCCGTAGATCAGCCGGGGATTGCGCTTCAGCAGCACATCAGAGCCGATGCCAAGCCGGTCCATGGCACCCGGTGCGAAGTTTTCCAGCAACACATCCGCTTTATCAACCAGATCAAGGAACAGCGCCTTGCCATCATCAGACTTGAGATTGATAGCAATGCCGCGCTTGCCTGCATTCAGCATCACATGGGCAAGGGGCACCTCCCCGCTAGAGCCGCGGGCGCGAATGGCCTCACCCTCCAGTGGTTCAATTTTGATGACATCGGCACCCGCCTGCGCCATCAGAAAACCGGCATAGGGGCCGTTATAAACCTGCCCCATGTCCAGCACTTTCAGGCCTTGCAGTGGCCAGCGGCCAGCTTCATCAAACGGTGCCTTGTCAGCCATTTAGCGGAGCCCCTGGCCAAGAATATCGCGGGCGATGACATGCTTCTGCACCTCACTCGGTCCTTCGCCGATACGCCGGATGCGCATTTCACGGAACCACCGTTCAAACGGCAGGTCTTTCGCGACGCCAAGGCCACCATGGATCTGCATGGACCTATCCACGACCCGGAACGAACTTTCCGCCGATACATATTTAGCGATGGCGGATTCCGTGCGGAA
>Ga0181607_10001595_pt1 | contig 20241 bp, 17 predicted proteins | sample 041ome_9_FD_132420 | JGI IMG/M metagenome (GOLD analysis project Ga0181607, IMG submission 132420) | Coastal salt marsh microbial communities from the Groves Creek Marsh, Skidaway Island, Georgia - 041413US metaG (megahit assembly) | ecosystem: Environmental > Aquatic > Marine > Intertidal zone...
GAGTCATCGCCTGAGTCATCGCCTGAGTCATCACCTGCGTCATCACCCGAGTCGTCACCCGAGTCGTCACCTGAGTCATCACCTGCGTCATCACCTGAGTCATCACCCAAGTCATCGCCTGCGTCGTCATCTGCCGATTCACAACCCGCATCTAGGCCGATCATGCAGCCTGTGGATCCAACAATACCACCCAGCAAGTCGCCAGTGTCATCACCCAGCTCTGCAAAATCAATCAAAAAGTAACGGGTTTGAAAACCCGCTGACATAGAAGCACCAACTGGTGCACTATCCCTTGATTCGATGCCCGCACTTATCGATATCGCAGGAATATAGTTTTCCCAGTATTGGAAAGTTTTATGCCACTCTACTGCTTCGCCCGAGCCATCAGCACCCATCGGAATGTACCAATCCAAACCGAGCGTTGATTGCGCATTTAAATCAGCTGAAAGTCCGAAATTAAACCCAGTATAGGCCCTCCCCCAAACCTTATAATCCAAAAGATTTTCATCATAGAGTGCCTTAGGCACGTACGTCCATGGCGCCCATTGGAGCCCTGCGCTGGCCGCCCCAGTGGCACCCCCTGGGGCATTAATGGCCGCAAATACAGAAAGCGCCGCTACGTGTTGGGTGCTTCCTTCTTCCGCATTCAGGTTTAACGAAAAACCCACGCATCCTTCACCGCCAACAAGTTTAGCTGAAGCAGAGCCGCAAACGAGGCTAGCTATTGAGGAATTGGCTGGTCGCAGCCCCAAATCATCAAGCATATTTTTCAAACCCATCGTATCCCACGCTTTGAGGATTTTCTTGGCCAGTTTTTTCGCGTCTTCCCCAGAGGGAATCGGTGAAATTATCTGATTAATATCTAGCAACAGATCTTGGACACCACTTGATGGATCGGTCATAGTATTAGCATAAGAAGTGAGTGCACTTGCCACCTGCTCAGCTTGACCTGTCATCTGATTCAGGCTGGTCTCGACCTCATCGAGGGTGTTAAAACCCTGTTCCCTCAAAGATGTCAGTGCTATTTTTTTCCAAGGCTGAAACTCTAACTCGGCATTATATGGCGATGCGCAAGCTGGCCCTACACAGATAAAGTTTTCATCATTTAGGTCTTTTTTTGGTTCACCAAAGCACAGGTCATTATCTAGGGGCGAACCATTGGCACACCGAGCACAGGCCCCAAATTCACCGAGTGCACAGGTATAACTTGGATCCACCGGTGCAACGCAAACTTTGGCTAAACCTGCGTCGATCGTAGCGTTCCAACCCGAAGGACAGTCAATTTCCTCTGTACAGGTATTACCAGAGCATGTCACCCCAGCGCCGTAGTCCTGGAAACATTGCCCCGCTTCCACGATGCCACCAGTACATTGCTTATCGTTCCACGGCTCAATGTAAGCTTTACCCTGTGAACCGTCCGCATTACGCCTGGGCTTCATGTCAGTTAGATCTATACCTTCTTTAATACACTGCTGACCAGTCGGGTCGGGGTATCTCTTGCTATAGTCTTTACAATTTTTATTGTCGTAACACTTATTATTAAGCAGCCAGTTGGGATAACCGTCAGGACACCTGCCTGGAATTACATTATCAATCCAATTTTTCGTCGCTCGCTGGAAGTTAATCGTTTTAGCCGTTACTGCCGGCGTGAAAAACTCAATGTCCGTCTCAGTCCGCACATAGGTAGGCTCGGCAACTATGTTTTCGGGTAGCCTTTCGTGTAGTGACGTGCCAGCGTCACCAGCTGCTTGCCGTACCTGTGAAGTATCGGGAAAACCAGAATAAATACCCGCTAATGCCGGTATCGCGAATATGCTGCAAAAAAGCAACAAAATACTTAAATTTAGTCTCTTCATGTTCTACCTCGATATTATTCAGTCATCCTATACTCTAGCCGCCCTGCCTTTCGGTCTAAGCAGTCGCTATCACATAAGCGTTTAGAGTGTCCTTGACATCGAATTTTCAAAGCGTCGTTCAATTCATCTACACTGGAAGCATTGAACCAATTCCGCCTCGCAGTTACTGTCGATGTTATCGAAGGCAACAACACATCTTGGAGTGTAACAACACGCTTATCGAATAGCTTTGAATAAGTAGAAATCAAAGCATTTAAGGGTGGATTTCAATCCGCTCGCAGGTACGGCCAACTAGCGGGAAAAGTAAGGAATACGGGACATCCACCATTCCGGGATTGGATAACGACCTCAGGTAGCTCTGTGATACGTGAGGTAATGAACGTCTCATTTGCTCGTGAGGTTGCAGACTTCGCGAAAAGTTTGGCTTTCGACTTGCCATCGTGAACGACCGAACATGGCCCTGAGGGGGTATCGTCCCCAAACAGAAGTTGGCCAAGGCGGCCGAACCTCCATTTTGGTGCAGGTTGAAAAAGGGGGTATTACCTTTCGCTGCGGTTGATGATTAGGGTTTATTAGGGTTTTTCCAGCGGCGACACTAACCAACCTGGCGAACCAAAACCAGTATCCTCATGCCGGAACGCGGCTCCAGGCTGAAATCAGCAACCGACTTAAGCGCAATCAGCGATTGACTAGCGGATCATCAAGCAGGATCGGCGTAATGAATATCAGTAATTCCGTTTTTGTCGTCGTGCGGTTGGTACTTCTGAACAAGCTGCCAAGATAAGGCAGATCACCGAGAAACGGCGTTTTATTGATGGTATTGGTTTCCGAAGTTTTGAATACACCACCGAGGACAATGGTATCTCCGTTATCCACCAGTACCTTGGTAGTGAGATTACTGGTATTGATCGGGGGCGCTCCACCACCTACCGGCGCAGCACCGACTTCATCCTGAGTCACATTCAGATCGAGAATGATGCGATCGTCTGGTGTGATCTGGGGCGTCACATCGAGCTTCAGTTCGGCCGCAATAAACGCCACTGTGGCGCCGCCAGCCGCACCCGTGTCTCCACCGGCTCGCTCCAGATAGGGTACCTGTTGGCCCTGAGAAATGGTGGCGGCTTGCTTGTCGGCAGTGATGACCTTGGGCCTGGCGACCACCTCACCTTCTCCGCTGACTTCGGCGGCAGACAACTCCAGATCCAATAGATATTTGCTACTTAGTATACCCAGGGCGATGGAATTACCCGCGCCACCTGGTAGATCAACAACAAGAGAGTCTGCACTACTCAAGGCCAGATCGGCGCCCGTCAGAGACGATCCTCTGATTGTCTCCAGAGAGTCCAGATTTGCGCCAGCCTGAATCGCCGAGGTTCCCACAGAGCCATAGCCACCAGCCCCCCATCTGACGCCGAGATTTTTTGTGAAATTCGAACTGGCAGTCACTATGCGCGCCTCAATTAGAACTTGCCTGACCGGCACATCTAACTTGTCGAGGACAAGTCGAAACTCACCAATTTTGTTAGCAGTTTCTGTCAAAATGATTGAGTTGGTACGCTCATCAACGATGACGCTGCCACGACTCGACACGACGCCAGCTGCAACGCCCTCCTCGCCACTTTTAAACAGCGCATAAATTTCGCTGGCTTTAGCGTATTTCACTTCAATAAATTCAGTCCGTAAAGGCGCCAACTCAGAAATCTGCTGAAGGCTTTCCAGCTCCAACTTTTCTCGAGCCGCCAGCTCAGCGGCAGGCGCCACCATGAGTACGTTACCCAATTGACGTTTATCAAGACCTTTGGTTTTCATAATGATGTCGAGGGCCTGATCCCAGGGCACATTCTTCAGCCGCAGAGTGATTCGGCCAGAGACGGTATCGCTGGCGACAAGGTTAAGATCTGTGAAGTCTGCGATGAGTTGTAGTACTGATCGAATTTCGATGTCCTGAAAGTTCAGGGACAGCTTTTCGCCGCGATAGCGAAAGGCCTGATCCATGGAGGACGCCATAGCAGAGGCTGTGAGCGGTTTGACTTCTAATGTGAAGAGGTTATCCGCCTGATAAGCAAGGTAATCGTAGTCACCGGTCGGCTCGATCATCAGGATAGTATTATTGGACTCTGGCAAGGCATCTACGACCAGCACCGGCGTCGCGAAATCAGTCACGTCGAGGCGGCGCTGCAGCTCCGCAGGAATCTGAGTCGCGGCAAATTCGACTCTTATCTTGCCCCCTTCACTGGTGACATCCACACCGATACCCGGATTCGATAGATTAACAATCACGCGACCCTCTCCGTCTACTCCTCGCCTGAAGTCAATGGCCTCAATACGTGATCCCGTCGCCAATGAACTAACTGGCCGCTGTAATCCGGGCCGCGACGATTGCTCCTGCGGCATTCTGCTTGCCGGTTCATCGGCTTCCATCTGGCCGACCAGTAGTACCAAAGTGTCGCCATCTACGCGAGTTGCATAAGGCGAAAGCTCAGTCATGCCAACGATGACTCGAGTCCGCTCACCAGCTTCAATAACAGTGACGCTGCGTGCATTGCCGCTACCCAATTGATGATATTTGGAATCCAGACCATTTTTTACCCCGACTAAATCCAGGGCGATTCTCGCTGGCTGCTCAATGGTATAGCCAGTGGGTGTCGGGGGTACACCATCAAAATGCATACGGATCTCAATCTTGTCTCCGGGCAGAGTCGAAAACTCAATACCATCTAAAGTGACGGCGGCTGCAACCGCAGTTGGCAGGCACGTCAACATCAATAATAAGAGTCTGGTCAGCATGTTGGTTCCCGTCCGTCCGTTAATGGTCGCAATTAATCGTCGCAATTGCTGGTCGCAAAAAGGCTCGCTTGTCGAGTACTCGTTCGTCGTATTAAGGTCATGGCTCGATTCCAAATGTGATTATTCGACGAGGCCTCTCAGCGCAATACTCCTGGGTCGGCGTAGCCACCCGCCAGCACCATCACTGACAATTTCTGTGATATCCATTCGATTGTCGTTGATACTTTCGACCTGTCCCCAGCTGCTGCCCATGTAGTCCCCGACCTGCACTCGATGAACACTTCGATCACTATCTTCAATCAGCGCCCAGGTTTCCCCCTCCTGCTCGAGGGTTCCAACCATCGCCAGCGCCGACAGATTGAATCTTTCCAAATATTGCTTTACGTGGTCTTGAGGCGGCTTGAGGCCAACATTCCGTTTCTGCTCTTCGCTTTTCTGAACAACAATCACTGGCGGCTCAAATGGGCTACGACGGTTTGCTGCGCTGTAGCTGAAAGCTTGATAAGACTCAAATTCCGGTAGTGGTGGAATTCCTCCTACCGGCTGCTCTTTGACATTGTCAATAAAGGCCTTAATGTCCGCATATTCATCACCAGTCGAGCAGGCAGAAACCAGCATCACCAACGAGACTAACATGCCGCATCGATAACCTTTGTTCAGCGCCGTACTAAGCGCTTCTTTACAACTAGCCTTTCGGATTCGCCGTTTATTCATCGAGGGCCTCATCGACGCTCATCATTATAACGATACGTCTTCGCGAGGATGTTCATCCTCAAAATACCACTGCCACTCTCCGCCGAACCGCGAGCCCCGGCTCCTTCTGGCAAAATGGTAAAGTCATGCAGGGTCACAATGCGCGACAGGTCAGCAACGTCACTCACAAAGGCGCCAAGTTCGTGGTAAGTGCCAGAGACCACAATCTGAATGGGCTTTTCGATATAGAACTCATATTTCTGTTCGGGTCGCAAATCGATGCTGGTAAAGTTCAGACCATTTTTCAGGCCCACCAGGGTAATGTCCTCAATCAGGCCAGGTATTTCCGTATCGCTTGGTAACTGCCGTAGAATTGTCTCAAAGGACATTTCCATCTCTTTCTGTTGCTGGCGATAGCTCTCCAGATGAGCTGACTCAAAATACTTTTTTTCAAAATCTCCTCGCAAGCTGGTTTCCTTCCCCTGGGTTTTACTGAGCTCGTCCTGCAATGGCGTCACGAAAACAAAATAACCAAGTACCAGGGCGCCGATAAACGCGACCACCCAGATGATCGCTTTCACAGCGACTGGCCAAGAGCCAATGCTGTTAAGGTCGCTCAGATCATTGGGATCAAAGCTCTTCAGACTCTCGATCAGGTCCTGGACGGCCATGATTAGTCCACCTCCGTCGCGCTGGGTGTGCTCTGCTGTACCATCAACTTGAATCTGCTGGCTTGCGGTCCATTGGCAGGGTCAGCGACGATACCGGTGACATTTGGCTTCTCAAACCAATCCGATTCATCAAAATTGCGCAATTGACTCGATATGCGGTTATTAGACTCCGCCACACCATCGATGGTGATCGATTTCCCTTGCACCGACAGGCTGGTAAAGTAGACGCGATCAGCAAGGCGCCGCGCCATCTCATCAAACAGCCGAACAATAACCGGCCGATTACCCTGTAATTCCTGAATCACTTTCATTCTCGCCAACAACTCGTCGCGCTTTTGTTGCAACATTTTGATCTCATCGATTCGTTCCTCGAGAACCGTGATTTCTTTACTCAGATAATTGTTACGCGCTTGCTGGCTATCAATCTGAATATTGTAGAAACGATCAACGCCGAAAATCATGGCCGCTGCCAGCAGCAGCACGCCAACCAATATCTTCAGGAACTCCTGTTTACGCTCCTCGCGAAGCTCCTCGCGCCAGGGTAGTAGATTAATTTTTATATCAGCCATGGTTCTGTAGCCTCCGGCCCTGTGACGGCGCCATCAGTCGAAGCTCCGCATGGCCAAACCGCAGGCGATCATCATTGCCGGCGCATCATTGTTCAGGTTTATGGCATTGACCTTGGATGACAGGGTCATATTGACAAACGGGTTGGCAATTGAGGTAGGCGTTCCGAGCTTGGCGGCCACCATATCTGCTAAACCATTGATGGATGAGGTGCCACCGGCCAAAATGATATGATCCACATCGTCGTGGGTGCTTGATGAATAGAAGAATTGCAGGCTACGAGTCACCTGTTGAACGACCGCTTCCTTGAATGGCTGCAAGACTTCAGTCTCATAATCAGCGGGCAATCCCCCTTGCTTCTTGGCAAGCCCAGCCTCTTCCACCGATAAGCTATAGCGCCGCTGAATTTCTTCGGTCAGTTGCTTGCCGCCAAAGAGCTGTTCTCGCGTATAAGGCGTCGCCGAATTGGTCAAGACGCTCAACGTGGTCATCGTCGCGCCAATATCGATAATCGCAATGACCTGATCTTCGCCGGCTTCGCCCGTAAACTGCTCGCGCACCAGATCGAAGGCTCGCTGCATGCAATGGGCTTCGATATCAACGACCTTGGCTTTCAGACCACCCATCTCTAGCGCCGCCTGGCGCATCTCGACGTTCTCCCGTCGACAGGCGGCCAGCAACACTTCCACTTGATCGTCGCTTCGTGGTGAGGGTCCTCTCACCTCGAAATCCAGCGCAACTTCCTCGAGGGGATAGGGAATGTACTGATCTGCCTCTGCGCGCAGGTTTTCCTCAAGCTCGTCCTCACTCAAGTTCGCTGGCATTTCGATAGTTCGAGTGATCACAGCAGAACCTGCAACTGCAACAGCGGCCAGCTTGACCTTAGTCTTGGCGCGCTCGAGCAAACGTTGAATGGCTTCGCCGACACCCGCAACGTCGCTGATGTTCTTCTCGACTACTGCATTCTCCGGCAAAGGTTCAACGCCATAACTCTCGACGCGATACTTACCTCCTGCTCGGCTCAACTCCAACAGCTTGACCGATGTGGAACTGATATCCAGCCCCAGCATAATGTTCGGCCCCTTGCGAAAAAAACTAAACACGATGATGAGTTCCCGTGAAAATTCAGTAAGATTTCTTTTCAGCGCATAGGCTTAATATCGAGATTGACCGATAAAGATTAGATAACACCCTCAATACCGGCACAATGCCCATACGTCTGAAACACGATGGCTGCAAGTTGACCTCAACCAACCCTCGAGGCACGATTGCGCTCATTCATCGGCGCTCTCTGCAATCTCTGCAATGTCTGCAATCTCTGCAATGTCTGCAATCTTTGTTGATTACCTTTATAATGCAGCGTAGCGAACTTCCCACGCTCTACCGTGCATCATCAGACTAGAGGTTAGAAATTCAGGCTATGCGGCGTCTCGGTTCATTTCTTTTGTGGTCTTCCGCGGCCTGCGTCAGTGGCGCATTTCTGATACTTGCGGCCGCCTTTCTGTACTTGAACCCGCAAGTTCCAGATGCGGAAAGCTTTCGTAACGTTAAACTCAGGGCACCCTTGAGCATCTACTCAGCCGATGGCAAGTTGATTCAGGAGTTTGGTGAAAGACTTATTCCTGTGACCTTCGACGAGATACCACCGCTGTTTATCAGCGCCCTGCTCGATACAGAAGACAAGCGCTTCTTTGAGCACAGTGGCATTGATCTGATTACCCTCGTCAACGCATCCTGGCAGCTGGTCCGCAACAAAGGCGCAATCCGTACCGGCGCCAGTACCATTACGATGCAGCTGGTCAAAAACATCTCCGGCGACACAGAAGTGCGTTTCATTCGTAAATTCAAGGAAATGCTGCTGGCGTTGAAGATTGAGCAGACGCTCTCCAAAGAAGAGATTCTCGCCTTGTACCTGAATATCATTCCATTTGGCAAGCATGCCTTTGGTATCCAGGCCGCGGCGAATACCTATTATGGCAAAACGATCGATCAGCTTGATCTGGCCCAACTGGCGATGCTTGCCGGCATTCCGCAGGCACCTGAGGCAGGCAATCCAATCAATGGCCCTGAGCGAGCCTTAGCCAGGCGCAACCTCGTCTTAGGGAGAATGTTGGAGCAAGGCTCAATTACAGTTGATGACTATACATCAGCAACCAGGGCCCCCATCACCGCCCAGGTTTATGCCAGAACTATAGAACTGCCGGCACTGTACCTTGCGGAAATGGTCAGGAAGCAGTTACTTCAGCAACTAGGCAGAAATGCCTACAATGAGGGTTACATAGTTCGCACCACCCTGGATAGCCGCATGCAGCTCGCCGCCGAAAACGCGGTCACGCTGAAACTGAACGAATATGATCGCCGCCATGGCTATCGTGGCCCAGAAGCCAAACGTATTCAGGGTACTGACCAATATCTAGCAGCACCGGAATATGGGTATCCTGCTAACTGGCTTGCCACACTCGCCAAAACCAGGGTCAGTGGTGATCAGTCTCCAGGTATCGTTACCGAAGTAAGGGAAGAGGAAATTGACGTACTCAGGGCCGACGCTCGACTGATTACCATCCATCGGGATGGCTGGCGCTGGGCCCGCGCCTACATCAACGTCAATGCTCGAGGCCCAGTACCAGCGACTGCGAGGGAACTGGTCGCTGTCGGCGATTTGATTAGAATAGAACAGGCCGTCGATGGCACCTGGAAACTGGGTCAGGTACCGGACATTCAAGCTGCTTTGGTTTCTCTGGACCCAAAGGATGGTGCTATTCGATCCTTAGTCGGTGGCTACGACTTCAACTCGAAGCAATTTAACCACGCGACCCAGGCAAGACGGCAACCCGGCTCTAATTTCAAACCTTTTTTCTATGCGGGTGCACTCGAAAATGGCCTGACCGCTGCGTCGATATACAATGATGCGCCAGTCGTATTACCGGGAGGAGAACAAGAAGAAGTCTACCGTCCGACTAACTCTGGCGATGTGTTTCAGGGCAATATTCGTCTTCGCGAGGCCCTTTATCGTTCCATTAACCTGGTATCACTCAGGGTCATTCTCGATTTCGGCCCTCAAAATGCTATTGATTACGTCAAGCGCTTTGGGTTCGATACCAGTGACTTTCCTGTCAATGTGCAACTCGCCTTTGGCGGCGGCACTATTGCATTGACACCGCTGGAGGTTGCGACTGGCTATGCCGCCTTCGCTAATGGCGGCTACAAAGTCGAACCTTATTTCATCACTGAAATTGACTCGATCAATGCCGATCCGATATTTTTGGCGCGGCCTGAAACAGTCTGTACTATTGACTGTGGCGACCTGCCGCCTGCCAAACAAATCATTGAGCCACGAGTCGCCTACATCATGAATAGCATTCTTGGCGATGTGATGCGCCGAGGAACTGGCACCAAGGCAACCAAGGCGTTGAAAAGGCAAGATCTCAAAGGTAAGACAGGTACCACCAATGATGCCGACATCTGGTTTTCAGGATTTACTCATGATCTGGTTGCCACAACCTGGGCCGGGTTTGACGATAACAGTTCTGTCGGGGCCAGGGAGTGGGGCTCAACCACACCCATTGAAACCTGGATCGCCTACATGGGCGAAGCCCTGCCGGCAGAGGCCGATTCAACCAGCTTGGCACTACCCAATCGCATGGTCACCTTAATGATCAATCCGACCACCGGGCTACGAGCAGAAGCGGGGGATCCGAACGGCATTTTTGAAATGTTTCGTGAAGAGATGGCGCCGGCGCCGGCCCCTCCCCTTGCCGACAAAACCGCCAAGGAGTCGCAACAACTGCAGCAGGTTTTCTAACCCATCACCTGCCTTTTTCGGCCTGAGCCGACACCCTTTACATCTGATGCTGCAGATATTTGATGAGTGACGGATGTCCTTGCTGGGCCTTGGGCGTTTAGCCAGCAGGTTTTTGCCAAAAAAAAGGCGCCTACTCAGGCGCCTGGCACTCTATTCAAAATTCAAGGCAAACTTTGTTTTGCTTTGTTTTGCTTTGTTTTGCTTTGCCTGTTCTGCGAACGCCCGCTGTGGCGGTCAGCGCCGAGAAAGGGCGCAATCAACAGCCCGTATTACTTAACACCACCTCGAGCACCAAAACGCTTGTTGAATCGGTCGATTCTGCCCGCTGTATCAAGAATCTTCTGCTTGCCGGTATAAAACGGATGGCATTGTGAGCAGACATCCAAATGGAGGTCCTGACAGACAGTAGAGCTGGTTGTGATCACGTTGCCGCAGCTGCATTCAGCTTTGATCGCTTTGTAATCTGGATGAATATCTGCTTTCATTTTTTTGTACCTGACTCTCGCAAGGGTGCGAATCATACCAGAGATATTTTTAATGGCAAGTGAGATTGCAATTCAGCCAGTCAACCGCAAGGATTTGTCTCACCTGACGATCCAGCGCATTCAGCGCATTCAGCAATAGACAGGCTTCAACAAAAGAAAACAGGCATAATAGCCAGATAGCCTCAGACCTCAGTCAATGACCAGACCTCTGTATATCGAAATCGCCGTACCTACGCCGCTGCGTCAGACTTTTATCTATGCGACAGCGGACGATTTTCGCGAGTTGGATTCTGCTGTGCCGGCCCTCGAGGCGCCGATGGCTCAAACCCCTCAGCCGGGCACCCCTCGGCCGGGCACCCCTCGGCCGGGCACCCGTTTCTACATGCAGTTTGGGCGACAGAAGCTGGTAGGCGTCATGTTAGGTACTGTGTCAAATCCTGAGTTACCGAGCGCTAAAATCAGATCCGTCATTCGCCAGCTCGATAGCACACCCGTTTTACCTGAAGCTATCGTCACTCTGTGTCGATGGGCGGCCGATTATTATCATCACCCTGTCGGCGAAGTCTTCAGCAGCGCACTGCCACGCCTGTTACGCGAAGGCGAAGCCTTGGCCAGCAGCGAACGGTATCTGATGCTCGCCAATGCTGAGTTGATCCAACGTGCACCTCGTCAGGCGGGCTTGCAGGCACTGTTACAACAAAACCCCACAGGTCTTTCGCCAGCACAATTAAAAGCTGCCGGCATCAATTCTGCGACCATCAGGGCCCTCGTTGAACGAGGTTATGCGCACTGGTCTGAGCGCCTCATAGCATCGACAGATTTCAGCCCTGGCGCTTCGGTCACTCATCAACTCGAAGTCCAGCTCAACGCAGAACAAGCCCTGGTGGTCGCAACGATCGATCAAGGACCCACGGCAACCTGGCTGCTTGATGGTATTACCGGTAGCGGTAAAACAGAAGTCTACTTTCGAATCATAGAACGGGTCCTGGCGAAGGGTCGTCAGGCACTTGTCCTGGTACCTGAAATCGGCCTGACACCGCAAACTGTTCGGCGCTTTCAGGCTCGCTTTAACTTGCCCATAGTAGCCCTCCACTCGGGGCTCTCTGATCGTGAAAGACTGGAAGGATTTCGTGCCGCCAGTGATGGCAGCGCGGCCGTCATTATAGGTACTCGATCGGCGATATTTACGCCGATGAAAAATCCTGGTCTGATCGTGGTCGATGAGGAGCACGATGCATCGTTCAAGCAACAGGAGGGTTTTCGCTACTCCGCTCGCGACCTTGCGGTCATGCGTGGCCAGCTTGAATCTATCCCGGTCATATTGGGCTCCGCAACCCCGTCACTCGAGACTTACCAGAATGTTGCGGCCGGAAAATATCGACGGGTCGCACTCACCGAGCGGGCCGGCGGAGCGCAGCCGCCTCAATATCAGATTCTTGGTATTCGCAACGAAAGCCTGCAAGAAGGCTTCTCGAGTCGGCTGATCAGCTTGATCGGTGAGCACTTGCAACGCCAAAGTCAGGTGCTGGTGTTTCTGAATCGACGAGGTTTTTCGCCTACGTTATTGTGCCATGCCTGCGGTTGGCTGGCCGAGTGTCGCCGTTGTGATGCAAGACTCACCTATCACGCACCCCTGCGCGCCCTGCTTTGTCACCACTGCGGCAGCCAAGCGCCTCTGCCCGATCGCTGCCCGAGCTGTCAGTCAACCCAGCTGGTACCACTTGGCGCCGGTACTCAGCGCATCGAAGGTGCGCTGCAGAAGCTGTTTCCTGGTCAAACAATTATTCGAATCGACCGAGACACCACAAGTCGAAAAAGCGCCTTTAACGAGATTTTAGAACAACTCGACAACGACCAACCTGCGATCCTGGTTGGCACCCAATTGCTCGCCAAAGGTCATCACTTTCCGAATGTGACCTTGGTCGCCATTGTCGACATGGACTCAGGGTTTTATAGTGCCGACTTCAAGGCAACCGAGCGCATGGGCCAATTGTTACTGCAGGTTGGCGGCCGCGCCGGCCGCGAGCAAAAGCCCGGTACTGTTGCGCTTCAGACCCACTTTCCTGAGCAGCCTATACTTCGTACGCTAATTCATCAGGGCTATCGCGTCTTTGCAAAACAGCTGCTTGAGGAAAGACAAGTCAACGACTTGCCGCCCTTTGCCCACCACGCGCTGGTAAGAGCTGAAGCCAGTAAAAAAACCGACGCCATGGCATTTCTCGCTGTGCTTCAGCGGCAACTCAAACCCCACCCTTCTGTTTCAGTATTAGGCCCGGTCGTCGCCAACATGGAGCGCCGCGCGGGTCGATTCAGAGCCCAGCTGCTATTCTCAGCGAGTAACCGTCGCGACCTGCACCAGAGCCTTGATGCCTGCCTTCAATTGATTGACGCCAACCCACCTCGGCGTCACCTGCGATGGTCTCTGGATGTCGACCCTGTCGATCTGTTCTAGCTGTGCATTCAGGGTGCTACAATAGGGACACCTAGCAGACGATCGATGACCATGCCGCAAGATTTTGCCAAAAGACATAATAAGAGTGCCCCGAGCAGAGGCGCTCGAGGCAAGCGTCCTACCTCTGGGTGGGTATGGTTTGGAACAGGCCTGATGACAGGGCTATTTTCGGCCTTTCTGATCTATCTTTGGCAAACAACACCGTCGAAACCTGATCTGACCCACAACGCCGACTCACCGGCAACATCTACTAGCAGTACCCCCAAACCCAACGAGAAAATGCAATGGGACTTCTACGAGATATTTCCCAAGTCTGAAGTCCCTATCGTCGAAGAGTACGGCCAAGACGGGGAAAAAGTCAGAACCGCCGAGGTTCAAACCTATATTCTCCAGGTCGGCTCCTTCCGATCGTCAGCAGACGCTGACAAAATGCGCGCTGAATTGATCTTGCTGGGTCTGGACGTCTTCATCAAGGTCATCGAAAAAGACGGTCAAACCTGGCACAGAGTGCTCGTCGGCCCCATTAACGGCACACGGGAACTCACCAGAAGTAGAAATGTTCTGGCAGAGGCCTCTATCGAAGCGCTGACGCTGCGACCTTGAAATGTCAAGCCGGCGCCCCAACTGTTAACGGTCAACGATAAACTCGGTACTCAGTGTGGAACAATTCAGAGGCACAACCATTTTATCCGTCCGTCGCGGTAACACCGTCGTCATTGGCGGCGACGGTCAGGTCACCATGGGCAATACGGTCGTCAAGGGCAATGCTCGCAAGGTTCGCCGACTCTATAAGGATCAGGTGATAGCGGGCTTCGCCGGCGGCACAGCCGATGCCTTCACGCTGTTTGAGCGGTTCGAAGCACAACTGGAGAAGCACCAAGGCAACCTTGTACGAGCCGCGGTAGAACTGGCAAAGGACTGGCGAACCGATCGCGCCTTGCGGCGTCTTGAGGCATTACTGGTCGTGGCTGACAAAACGGCATCATTGACCATTACCGGTAACGGCGACGTTATAGAGCCAGAGCAAGGCGTCGTGGCTATTGGTTCCGGCGGTCCTTTCGCCCAATCTGCGGCACTGGCGCTCCTTGATAACACGGAATTGCGGGCGCGCGATATCGTCGAAAAGAGCCTTAATATCGCCGCCGACATTTGCATCTATACCAACCATAATCGCACCATCGAAGTGATTGAATACTAGCCCGACACCAGCCGCGAGAACTACACCATGTCAACCATGACTCCTCGGGAGATTGTTCATGAACTGGACAAACATATTATCGGCCAGGCCGACGCGAAACGGGCTGTCTCTATCGCCTTGCGCAACCGTTGGCGTCGGTTGCAGCTGGATCAGGCATTGCGAACAGAAATTTCACCCAAAAATATTCTGATGATAGGACCGACCGGTGTCGGTAAAACCGAGATTGCTCGGCGTCTGGCGAAACTCGCGGGGGCACCCTTCATCAAGGTAGAGGCGACAAAATTTACCGAGGTCGGCTACGTCGGCAGAGACGTCGAATCTATCATTCGAGATCTAATGGAAGCCGGTATCAAGATGCTTAGAGAAGAACAACAGCGCCAGCTTCAACCCAGAGCCGCCGATGCCGCCGAAGAACGCATTCTTAACGTTTTGCTACCGCCAGCAAGAACCAGCGATAACGCGACTGACAGCCAATCGACCACTCGCCAACTGTTTCGCAAAAAGCTGCGCCAAGGCGAATTGGATGACAAGGAGGTTGAGATCACGCTGAGCGCACCGCCACTGGGCGTCGAAATCATGGCACCTCCTGGCATGGAAGAGATGACCAATCAGCTGCAGAACATGTTCTCGTCAATGGCGCCTGGTAAATCTAAGACCAGAACCTTGAAGGTCAAGGACGCACTCAAGCAACTCATCGAAGAAGAGAGTGCCAAACTGATCAATGAAGAAGAATTAAAGGCAAAAGCCATTGACGCTGTGGAGCAAACCGGCATCGTTTTTATCGATGAGATTGACAAGGTGGCTCGCCGTGCCGAGCACAGCGGCGGCGCAGACGTTTCTCGCGAGGGTGTCCAGCGGGACCTGCTACCATTGATTGAAGGCAGCAACGTTACAACCAAGTACGGCATGGTGCGTACCGACCATATTCTTTTCATAGCCTCTGGCGCTTTTCATCTCAGCAAGCCTTCTGACCTGATTCCCGAACTTCAGGGTCGTCTGCCGATTCGAGTAGAGCTCTCAGCTCTGACGGTGGGCGACTTCGAACGCATTCTGATCGAACCCCACGCATCCCTGACAGAGCAGTATCAGGCGTTGCTGAAAACGGAAGGGGTCGAATTAGATTTTGCTGCCGATGGCATTACTCGGATCGCAGAAATAGCCTGGCAAGTCAATGAACGTACCGAAAATATTGGTGCTCGCCGTCTGCATACCATCATGGAGCGTCTTCTGGAAGAAATCTCCTTTGAGGGCGCTGACTACGACGCTATCGTCGGCGGAAGAATTCGCATCGATGCAAAATATGTCAATGACCATCTCGCGAATCTTGCCAGTGATGAAGACCTCAGCCGATACATCCTTTAGCATTCTGGCATAAGCACTGCCAGGATCGGAGTACAGTCGTGACGCCAACCCAAGTTAAATTACATCAAATCTCTGGTATTTTAGAGCTGACTTATGCTGATGGTCTGCGCTTCGATCTGCCAGCAGAGTATCTTCGAGTCTATTCGCCGTCGGCAGAGGTGCAGGGTCACTCCGCGAATCAGGCTGTGCTTCAGTTCGGCAAAAAACACGTTAAGATTGCTAATTTGGAGCCCCAAGGCCATTACGCAATCAAGATCATCTTTTCCGATGGTCATGACAGCGGCATTTACAGTTGGCGCTATCTGTTTGAGTTGGGTCATCAGCAAGCCGAAAAATGGGCCGACTATCTGGCTCAACTTGAAGCCGCCGGTAAACAGCGTGAACCGCAATTCATCGCTGTCAGCCGCTAGACCAACTCCATCGACCGGAGGCTCGGCGCAAGCCTCTGGCAGCATAAAAGCCCGGCGAGACAATGCACATGCCGGCAAACGCATGTAAACTAACCTCTTTCAGCGATCGATGGGCATTTCCAGAGCGGATATGGTATGACAGAAGAAACAACCCACTTTGGCCGCAAACAGGTGCCTATCGCCGAAAAAGCCGCTCGGGTCGCCGGTGTCTTTCACTCGGTGGCGAATCGCTACGATGTGATGAATGACGTCATGTCACTGGGCAGTCATCGCCTCATGAAGCAGTTCGCGATTCAGCTAACCGCTGCGCGCCCTGGTGACAAGGTCATGGATCTGGCAGGTGGCACCGGAGATCTCACGGAGAAGCTTTCTAAAATTGTTGGTTCGACAGGTCAAGTGACTCTTTGTGACATCAATTACTCGATGCTCAGTAGGGGCCGAGATCGACTTCTGGATAACGGCATCAGTGGCAACGTCGATTATCTGCAGGCGAATGCTGAATGTTTGCCATTTTCAACCGACTACTTCGACGTCGTCACCATGGCTTTTGGTTTGCGCAATGTGACGCGCAAAGAAACCGCGCTCCTGGAAATTCTGAGAGTCTTGAAACCGGGGGGACGTCTGGTTGTTTTAGAGTTTTCCAAAGCGATCAATCCAGGTATTGATGCGGCTTATAAAACCTTCTCAAGGCTATGGCCGCGTATTGGTCAGGCACTCACTGGGGATTATGACAGCTACCAATACCTGATAGAGTCGATCGAGATGCATCCGGACCAGGAGACTTTGAAAACCCTGTTTAACAACGCCGGCTTTGTCGACTGCCATTACCACAATTTGCTAAACGGCATCGCGGCCATCCATATTGGCAATAAAGCTGACAGGGCCTGATGCGATTACTCAGAATCATCAGAATCCTCTGGGTTGTCTGCAAAAACCGCCTGGATCGATTGCTGCCCGCCGATTGGGTCCTGCCATGGTGGGCCAGAACCGCGCTCTCGATACTGCGCCTGGTGAGGACTCCGAGCGAGAGTCCTGCAGTGTCCTTGCGCCAGAGTTTAGAACAGCTGGGGCCGGTATTCGTCAAGTTTGGCCAGATCCTGTCTACTCGTCGCGACCTTTTCCCTGACGATGTCGCTGACGAACTCCAAAAGCTACAGGACCAGGTGCCTGCTTTCGCGACCGCTGACGCCCGCCAGATTATAGAGACAGCATTGGGGGGTAAAATTGACTCGCTGTTTACCGCCTTCGATGATGAGCCACTGGCGTCGGCGTCTGTTGCCCAGGTGCACACGGCAAACCTGAAAACTGGCGAGTCGGTGGTGGTTAAGATTATTCGCCCTGGTATCGACATCATCATCAAGCAGGACCTGCGCGTGATGTACCTGCTCGCCAACATCCTCGAACGCAGCTGGGAAGATGGCAAGCGCCTACACCCCATCGCAGTGGTAAGGGATTATGAGCGCACGATTTTGGACGAATTGGATTTGCTCCTGGAAGCAGCCAATGCGACCCAGCTGCGCAAGCACTGGAACGACTCTGGCAAGCTTTATGTGCCAAGAGTTTACTGGGACTATTGCCGAACCAACGTGATGGTGATGGAGCGTATTCATGGCTTTGGAGCCGCTGATGTCCAGGGACTAAGCAGCCGCGGTGTCAACCTGCAGAAACTTGCCCATCTGGGTGTCGAGATCTTTTTCACTCAGGTTTTTGAACACAACTTCTTTCACGCTGACATGCATCCAGGCAATGTCTTTATCGATGCCAGCGACCCTGAAAATCCAACCTACATAGCCCTTGACTGCGCAATTATCGGCTCGCTGACAGAGAACGATAAGAACTACCTGGCCCGCAACCTGTTAGCATTCTTTCATCAGGACTACTACGAAGTTGCCCGCCTGCACGTCGAGAGTGAGTGGGTTCCGTTAGATACGGATATTAAAGAGTTTGAAGCCGTCATTCGCAGCGTCTGCGAACCTATTTTCCAAAAGCCCATCAGCGAAATATCCTTTGGCAAGGTTCTGCTGAGCCTGTTTCAAACCGCCAGGCGGTTCGACATGGAGGTCCAACCACAACTGGTGTTACTCCAGAAAACACTATTGAATATCGAGGGCATGGGACGCCAGCTTTATCCGCAGCTAGACCTCTGGCAAACCGCCGCGCCTTATATGGAACGCTGGATGAAGGATCGCATGGGCTTGCGGGGACTTCTCAAACAGGTCGGCAATCACGCACCGGATCTCATTGAGCAACTTCCCGAGCTTCCTCAACTGGCGCTTAGTGCTGTCATGGAGCTCAGGCATCTGGGTCGCAACAATCGACAGCAGACTCGGCTACTGGAACAGCTTCGAGTCAGTCTGGAGGCGTCAAATCGTCAACAGCGAGCAAGCCGTATCGGCGGCTTAGCGCTGCTGCTGGCATTAGTCGTGACGACTTTACCGGCTGCCGGAGTCGCCACCAGCGTTGAACTCTTGACCGGTGCTGGTGTTCTCGGTGCCATCGGCGTTTACTGGATGTTTATCAAACCGTGACATGCTATTCTTTCAGCCTTTCCCGCCAAAAACAGGCGTATCCCACTTTTTACCCATGAGTCCTGAGTGGCTTTAACCTCTGATGGTTCACGATCTATGTCGAACATATCCCAGAACCCGACCTGGCTTGAGGAAATTCACTTCGATAGCCAGGGCCTGATACCGGCCATCGCGCAGGATGCCACCAATGATCGAGTCTTGATGGTAGCCTGGATGAACCGGGAGGCATTGCTCGCTACCCTTGCCTGCGGTCATGCCGTCTACTGGTCTCGCTCGCGACAGAAATTATGGCACAAAGGCGAGGAGTCAGGTCATCAACAATTGGTTACCGAAGTCAGACTCGACTGTGACAGCGATGTGTTAATCTTGCGTGTGGAACAGATCGGTGGCATTGCTTGTCATACAGGCAGACATTCCTGCTTCTACCGCGTGTTGAGGGCGGATGAGTGGCAGATCGTCGATCCTGTCATCAAGCCACCGGCGGAGATTTACAAATGAGTGATATCATCAAGCGCCTGGCACGTCTGTTGGAAGACAGGAAGGTCGCTGACCCTGCCAAGTCGTACGTGGCCAGCCTGCACGCGAAAGGTCTCAATAAGATACTTGAAAAGGTTGGCGAAGAGGCCACTGAGGCCATTATAGCCGCCAAGGACGTCGAACAAGATCCGAGCGCTGTGATTAAAGAAACCGCTGACTTGTGGTTTCATAGTCTTGTGATGTTAAGTCACTTAAACCTGAACGCTGATGATCTGTTGAGTGAGCTTGAAAGCAGATTTGGCATCTCAGGTATTGATGAAAAAGCTGCCCGTCGCCAATCGATGGCAAGTGGGCAAAAAACGGAGGAATAAATGATGCCAGGAATCCCCGAACTACTCGTCGTCTTGCTGATCGTAGTGCTGCTGTTTGGTACTACTAAAATAAAATCTCTGGGTAACGACCTGGGATCTGCTATTAAAGGCTTCAGGAATGCCATTGGCAATGAGGATGACAAGGCCAAACTGCTGGCTGACGAAGCCAAACCGACAGACACTGTCAGTACCAAGATAAGTCTCGACAGTCCTGAAACCGTCGAGACCAAGAAAGACAACTGATGCAACATGTTTGACATAGGTTTCCCCGAACTGCTCGTCGTCAGCATTGTGGCTCTGCTGGTGATCGGACCTGACAAACTCCCTGAAACCCTTCGGGCCCTATTTCTATGGGTGGGACGCTTGCGGCGCAGCCTGACTAATATTCGTGCTGACATTGAAAACGAGATCGGAGCTGACGATATTCGCCAGCAATTGCATAACGAGTCGATCATGAAAGAGCTCAAGGAGACTCGGCAGCAACTCCAACGCGTGGTCAATCAGACCGACGAGACACTGACCGAGATCAAGCAGGCTTCAACGGCCCTGAGCCTAGCCGACCTTCCACCCGACCTTCCACCC
>Ga0181607_10001607_pt1 | contig 20151 bp, 16 predicted proteins | sample 041ome_9_FD_132420 | JGI IMG/M metagenome (GOLD analysis project Ga0181607, IMG submission 132420) | Coastal salt marsh microbial communities from the Groves Creek Marsh, Skidaway Island, Georgia - 041413US metaG (megahit assembly) | ecosystem: Environmental > Aquatic > Marine > Intertidal zone...
CGCTCAGAGAACGATGCGGGTTGCCCAGGGTTTGTATGAAAATGGGTACATCACCTATATGCGTACCGACTCGGTGAATCTCTCCGAGCAGGCAATTAATGCGGCAAAGAAGCAGGCCCGTGAACTTTTTGGACCTGAGTATGTTGATGCTGCAACGCGGACGTACCCCAATAAATCAAAAAATGCCCAAGAGGCACATGAAGCGATTCGTCCCGCCGGTGACACATTCCGCACGCCGGGTGAAGTTGCCAAAGAACTTTCAGGTGACGAGTTTGCGCTATATGAATTGATTTGGAAGCGCACGGTTGCAAGCCAGATGGTCAATGCCCAGGTTGCAACCACCACGATCAAGTTAGGTGCGATCACCGCTGATGGCAGAGATGCTGAATTCAGTGCAACGGGAACAGTGGTTGTATTCCCTGGTTTCCGCGCCGCACTGGCCGATGTTGAATCAGATGATGACAATGAAGAAGATCGTGAGCTGCCAAATGTCGTTGAGGGCCAAAAGGTCAACGCTCAAGAATTGAATCCAGAAGGCCATACAACTAAGCCGCCTGCCCGCTACACCGAGGCCAGTTTGGTTGCCAAATTAGAAGAACTCGGCATTGGTCGCCCATCAACATATGCATCCATCATGTCCACCATTGTCGATCGTGGTTATGTCTGGAAAAAGGGTTCAGCACTTGTTCCAAGTTTCATTGCACTCGCTGTCGTGCGTCTGCTTGAAGAGCACTTCAGTGCCCTCGTCGACTACAGCTTCACGGCGAATATGGAAGAAGAACTCGACCTGATTGCACTCGGTGAAGCAGACCGCATTACGCAGTTGAACACCTTCTGGCTCGGGGGAGATTCTCTGCAGGGACCATTCCCCGGCGTGAAGCATTTGACCGAGGATCTTGGTGCTATTGATGCACGGGGTCTTGCCACCATGCCAATCAAGGGAACTGATGCCCACTTGCGCGTTGGTCGCTACGGCGCATACGTTGAACGAGGCGATGAACGCGCAAACATCCCCATGAGCGTCGCGCCTGATGAATTGACGGCAGAACTCGCTGAACAACTGTTGCTCGAGCCCTCGGGTGATCGTGAACTCGGCTTGCACCCTGACACGGGACTCATGGTGGTGGCTAAGTCTGGTCGTTACGGGCCTTATGTTTCAGAGAACATTCCTGAGGATGCAGCCAAGTCGGCAAAACCCCGCACGGCTTCACTGTTCAGTTACATGAAGCCAAGCACGGTGACCTTGGAACAGGCAATTGATTTGTTGAACTTGCCACGCGTCGTTGGTGTTGACCCTGAAAGTGGTGAGGACATCACTGCGCAAAATGGTCGCTACGGGCCGTATCTGCTCAAGGGCAAAGACTCACGCTCACTCGATAACGAAGATCGCATTTTTGAAGTCACTCTCGAAGAGGCCTTGCAGTTGTATTCGCAACCCAAGGTCAGGCGCGGGCGAGGACAGGCTGCAGGTCCACTACGTGAAGTGGGTCTTGATCCATCAACGGGCAAGCTGATCGTTGTCAAAGAAGGTCGTTTCGGCGCCTACGTCACAGACGGTGAAACGAACGCGACTTTGCGCGTGGCGGATGATCCCATGTCCGTGAGCATCGAGCGTGCCAGCGACTTGATCGCTGAACGCAGGGCAAAGGGACCAGCGGTCAAGAAGGTGGAAAAGCGCGCCCCTGCCAAGAAAGCTGCGAAGAAGGCAACCAAGAAGACGGCCAAGAAAGTTGCAAAGAAAGCCGAGCCGAAAGCTGCCGATTTAGTGGCACCGGCTGAAGTCTCGAGTTAACTACTCCCATGTCCGGATTGTTCATTGCCTTTGAAGGTGGAGAGGGCGTGGGTAAATCCACGCAGGAAGCACTTCTTGGTGAATTCCTCAGCAGCATGGGTAAAACAGTTGTTCGCACGCGCGAACCCGGCGGCACTCCCGCTGCCGAAGCAATCCGCGCAATTGTTCTCAGCAGAGAATTTGATGGCATGAACGCACGCTCAGAGGCGTTACTCTTTGCCGCTTCACGCGGTGATCATGTTGAGCGAGTAATTCGGCCAGCACTTGAGCGTGGCGACATTGTTATATGCGACCGGTACATCGACTCTTCGGTTGCCTACCAAGGGTATGCACGCAATCTTGGTGCAGAACATGTTCGAAACCTTAGCCTGTGGGCCACGAATAACCTTTTGCCGGATCTCACAATTGTGTTAACCATGAATGCAGATGTCAGCCTGCAACGCATTAGTAATCATGATCGACTCGAAGCTGAACCGATCGAATATCATCGCGCCGTTACGCAGGCATTTCTTGACCTCGCCCAACAGGACCCGGAGCGCTACCTCGTCATTGACGCGACACAGAGCAAAGATGCGATCGCTCAGCTCATTAACGCCCGAGTAATGCAGGAACTTAACGAGAAATGAGCAAGTCCACGGCGGTAGAGATAACTCCGATCTGGAATTCACTGGTCGGGCAATCCGAGATTGTTGCAAAACTCGCCAAAGCAGTGAGCGATGCCGATCTCATTCGACTGGGTGAATCCGGGCCAGGCATGACACACGCATGGCTCATCACCGGACCACCTGGATCGGGACGATCGACTGCTGCCACCGCTTTTGCGGCAGCACTGGTTTGCCCGCTTAATGGGTGTGGTGAGTGTCAGGTGTGTCGTATGTCTCCGGTGGGTGGGCATCCCGACGTGCAGATCATCACGCCAACTGGACTTTCCTATGGAGTCGATGATGCTCGCGAACTGGTGCGCTTGTCAGCGCTTGCGCCTATTGAGAGTCCATGGCGCGTGATCGTGGTGGAGGATGCAGACCGTTTGACAGTCCAAGCTTTTGATTCACTGCTCAAGAGTCTGGAGGAACCAACACCTCACACGGTTTGGGTTTTGTGTGCGCCGAGTGTCGAGGATGTTCTTCCGACCATTATTTCTAGGACTAGGCACCTCACCCTGCGAACCCCGACTACTGCTGATGTTCGTGATCTGTTGATCAATTCCTATGGTGTCGATCCCGCCATGGCAGCATTTGCTGCCCGAGCCTCTCAGGGACATATTGGGAGAGCCCGCGGGCTCGCAACAGAAGAGCAGGCGCGCATGAGGCGCCAATCTGATTTGCGCACTGTCTTCAACCTCCGCGATGTTCCAACATGTGTGGTCGCCGCAGGCGAGATCGTCAAAGAAGCGACGAGTGCCGCAAACACCCGAGCTGATTTATTGGACACCAAAGAAGATGAGCAACTTAAGCTCGCATTTGGAATTGAAGATGGCACGAGGGTCACAGGCTCGTCAAAGCGCACGGTTGATGCAGCGAAGAAGCAACTACTGGCAACACAAAAGACACGAAGAAAGAGGATGGTGCGCGATGAAGTGGACAGATCACTCGTTGATCTTCTAGGCCTTTATCGCGACATTCTCATGATTCAACTGGGTAGCTCTTTGGAACTGATCAATCAGGAAATGCGGCCACAAATGGAACAACTGGCAGCACGCGGCAATGCGGCGGATTCCACCAGGATCCTTGAGGCGATTGAACTGACCCGCGCGTCGGTGCAAGCAAATACCCCACCGCAGTTGGCGGTTGAGGCTCTCATGATCATGATTAAAGATCCGCAGCTCGCGTCAGTCCATATGAATATGCAATGAGGCTTTCGGCCGCAGTTTGCAATTGAGTGTTGCTTTCCAACTCGGGAGTTGCCATCAACGTCGCGCAAGCAGAGAGAAGTACGTCGTAGTTTTCGCAGCCAACCTGCAGCCGTTCGCTGATGGCGAGGCACGCAGTTTCTGCGGTATTGGCAGCAGCACTGTCGGGTAATTTAATTCGAAGTTCGTGGAGCACCGCGAGTCGTTCAACGAGTGTATTGAGTGCAGGTGCCGCGGCAGAATCGGCAGCGCGCAACTCCCGAGCTGCATCGGGGTGAATTGATTTGATACTGCCGTGCACTGTCATAACCTGGGTGCGCACATTGAGATAGCGGTTAACTTCGGCTCGCCCGATTGCCTTGCGGGGGAGTGCGCTGACTGGTGGCACCGGTGCAAGTTCACGCGGCGGAGACCCGAGCCGGCGCCAGGACATGACACCCAACGCCCCTAGAGCACCAGCAGGCACAATTCCCAAGAAAAAAATGGGGGATGCTGTGAGCAACCCGAGGGCAAGGGAACCAGCGATTGCAAGGCCACCTGCAATCATGGCGATTCGAGCGCTCTCTCGCCGGGTGACATATGTAGTCCGGTTCCTGCGGTATTCGTTGAGGGCCTTACGGTGTTCACGGGACAGCGAGCGGTGTGAGGTTGCGGCGGTGAGCGAGTCAACCAGGTTTAACCCTCGGTTGAGTCCCTGCTCAACCGCGGCTGCAATTTCTGCCGGTGTCCTTGGTCGTTGGCTCACCGATATACCGTAAGCCGTGTGAGTCACACACAATTCAAGGGTCGTGCATTCCTTGCCACAGGATCCTTGGTTGCTGCCGCGGCGCTCATGTTGGCCGCTTGTGCATCACCACCTGTATCCGCACCGAGTAATCCTCAGGCCACTAGCGCGTCAACCAGTTCAGATCTTGAGGAGTTTTATGGTCAAGTTTTGGATTGGCGCAATTGCGGCCAAGCCGACTGCACAACATTCGAGGTCCCCCTTGATTATGAGAACCCAGAGGGGCAACGGGTAACGCTGTCCATGACGCGGGTTAGTGCGAACGGGGAGTCCATAGGTTCACTATTTGTTAATCCAGGTGGCCCGGGTGGTAGTGCATTTGATTACGCCAAAGCCGCTGACTACATAGTCACCGATCAGATTCGTGAATCTTTTGATGTTGTCGGTGTCGACCCCCGGGGGGTCGGGCTCAGTGAACCGATTGATTGCCTTACTGATGAACAAACTGATGAACTCATTGCCTCCGATGCATCACCCGACACGGAACTAGAGGAGTCACGGTTAATACTCGATGCATCAGTGGTGGGTAATGCATGTGCGGGGAAGAACAATCCGCTCATTGCCCACATGTCGACAGTGGAAGTTGCTAAAGACATGGATATTGCCCGGGCCCTCGTGGGTGACCCGGTCATGAACATGTTGGGCAAGAGTTACGGCACATCAATTGCGTCGACCTACATGCAGTTATTCCCTCAGCGCGTGGGTCGCATGGTTCTTGATGGAGTGTTACCAACATATCTCGATCAACTGGAGGTGACTCGCGGACAGGCTGAGGAGTTTGAAATTCTCCTGAGGTATTTCATTGAGGATTGCCTGAACAATGATGATTGCCCAGTATCTGGAACAACGGACCAAGGAGTAAAGCAGTTACAAGAATTTCTCATGAAGTTGGATGAACAGCCGCTGGTCAATGCAGAAGGAAGGGAACTCACTCAAGCAGTCGCCGAATATGCAATTTTGAGTTACCTCTATTTCCCGGAATATGATTTTGATGAGTTGCGTCCCGCACTTAATGACGCGATGGGCAATGATGATCCTGACAGACTTTTCACAATCCTTGATCAGCGCATTAGTCGTGGTGCCGATGGTAAGTATGAAGATAATTCCAATGATTCGTTTTACGCGGTTTCCTGTCTCGATTTACCAGTCACTGAATCATTTGATCAGATAAGGCAATTTGCCCAGGAGCTTCAAGTGAGCGCCCCGACTTTTGGTCCAAGTCTCGCTTGGGGTGCGACCGTGTGCAAAGACTGGCCATTTCAGGGAATTCAGCCATCCGCCATTCAACCTGGGACTTCTCCTCCCGTCATGATTGTTGTCACTGAAAATGATCCGGCGACTCCAGCGCGATGGGGCAAAGACCTCGCGCAGAAGTTGGGCAATGCCGAAGTCGTTGAGTGGGTTGGGGGATATAACCACACTGCCTACAACGAGGGAAGTGAATGCGTGACCAATACCGTTGACGCATTCCTTCTTGATGGGGCAATTAATCCGGGTTCAACCACCGCGTGCGATTGATACCCCCCTGGGGTATATATTTACAGGCATGCAACCGGGTTACTCAGACGACAAAGCGGCAGTTCTCAAACGGCTGAACAGGATTGAAGGCCAGGTGCGCGGGATTCACCGGATGGTTGAGCAAGACACATATTGCATCGACGTGCTCACTCAAGTTTCGGCAGCTACTAAGGCCCTTCAGGCGGTTGCCATTGAATTGGTCGGTGATCATCTCAACCATTGCGTGGCAGATGCCGTGACAAAGGGTGGCCCAGGGGCAAGCGCCAAGATCCATGAGGCCCATGAGGCCATCGCACGTTTGATCAAAAGTTAATCAACTGAAAACATTAGAGGAGAAGGCCATGTCAACACAATCAATCACGGTCGAAGGCATGTCATGTGATCATTGCATTCATGCGGTCACCGAGGAACTTGTCAAAATTGATGGCGTGAGCAACGTGAATGTGACGATTAACTCGGACGGCCCTTCACAGGTGAACTTTGACGCAGAGAGTGAGATTTCGGTGGCTGATCTAGCGGCGGCCATCGATGAAGCTGGCTACACCCTTGTCTAGTTCTACCGCCATTCAACCTGAATGTGTGGAACTTGCTGTTGGTGGCATGACCTGTGCGTCATGCGCAGCGCGCATTGAAAAGAAACTCAACAAAATTGAGGGTGTTCACGCAACAGTCAATTTTGCAACAGGGAAAGCAACTGTCGAACTGCCCAAATCAGTAACGGCCTCTGATGCGATTGCAACAGTCGTGGCAACGGGTTATACGGCCACGCAAATAACTAAAGAGTCAGCGCATGATTATGAAGGTGACGAATCAAGTCTCAAGACTCGATTAATCATTTGCACCATTCTTGCGGTCCCAGTTGTCCTTCTGGCAATGGTTCCGCCGCTGCAATTCAACTATTGGCAGTGGGTCAGTCTTGTTTTGGCCACGCCTGTGGTCTTGTGGGGCGCGTGGCCATTTCACAAGGTCGCTTTGCGGAACCTTCGTCATCACAGCGCTTCCATGGACACGCTGATTTCAATTGGTATCAGCGCTGCGTATCTTTGGAGCCTTTACGCATTGTTCTTTGGCTCGGCTGGAAACCCCGACATGCGTATGGACTTCACGTTTTTGCCGGGTGATGATCGAGGGTCAAGTGAGATTTACCTAGAAGTGGCATCTGCTGTCACGGTATTCATTTTGCTGGGGCGCTTCCTTGAAGCACGAGCTAAATCAAAGAGCAGCCAGGCTCTCATGGCTCTTATGCAACTTGGAGCAAAGGACGTTGCAGTTGAGCGTGATGGAGTCGACACACGAATCCCTATTGAGCAATTACGTGTAGGCGATTCATTCATTGCCCGCCCTGGTGAGCGAATCGCAACGGATGGCACCGTGCTCGATGGTGTTTCCGAAGTAGATGCCAGCATGATTACGGGCGAGCCCATCCCAGTCGACGTCCAGTTGGGATCGAAAGTGGTGGGCTCGACGGTTAACGGTTCGGGACGACTGATCATTGAGGCCACGGCTGTTGGATCTGACACAGCATTGGCACACATCACCAAAATGGTGGAGCAGGCCCAGTCAGGTAAAGCACCCGTGCAACGCTTGGCCGACAAGGTTTCGGGAATCTTTGTTCCCATCGTGCTCGTTCTTTCAGCTCTAACTCTCATTGGCTGGTTAATTGCAGGTGAGGGAACCACATTTGCTTTCACCGCTGCGGTCGCGGTCTTGATCATCGCCTGCCCGTGTTCCCTCGGGTTAGCAACCCCCACGGCGCTGATGGTGGGCACGGGACGTGGCGCTCAACTAGGCATCCTCATTCGTGGACCTCAAATTCTTGAGTCGACTCAGAAGGTTGACACCATTGTTTTGGATAAAACTGGAACCATCACAACAGGAAAAATGTCTGTTCACGACGTCAAAGCTCTGAGCAACACTGATCAAACGGAACTCATGTTGATTGCCGGTTCGCTCGAGAGTCCATCCGAGCACCCCGTTGCCCAGGCAATTGCCAAGCATGCTCAGCAGCTGGGTGCATTGAGTGATGTTAAAAACTTTGAATCTTTCAGGGGTGCCGGAGTGCGCGCGGATGTAAATGGAACCCAGGTAATCGCGGGCAGCCCTAAGTGGATCGGTGAGCAACTGGAAACAGCAATCGATGATCCTTGGATTGCAACCGAGCAATCAAAAGCCAAGACCGTCATAGCGGTCGCGTGGGAAGGTCAAGCCCGAGGCTTCATCGCCGTCTCTGACACCATTAAGCCAGATTCACAGGATGCAATTACTCAATTCCTGAGTCTTGGTTTAACACCTATTCTTCTCTCGGGAGATAACAAACTCGCTGCAACTGAGGTTGCCAAGCAGGTCGGTATTGACCGTGTCTATTCCGATGTTTTGCCTGAGGACAAAGTTGCGGTCATCTCTCAACTTCAGTCCGAAGGATTAACCGTTGCCATGGTCGGTGACGGTGTCAACGACGCTGCCGCTCTTGTTCAATCTGATCTTGGCATGGCCATGGGCTCAGGAACTGACGTCGCAATCGAAGCTAGTGACATCACGTTGGTCAATAGCAACCTCACCAGCGCCGCAACAGGTATCAGGCTCTCAAGAAAAACTCTTGGCACGATTAAGGGCAATCTGTTTTGGGCCTTTGGCTATAACGCAGCCGCCATTCCCCTTGCCATGATGGGGCTTCTCAACCCCATGATCGCAGGAGCAGCCATGGCATTTTCCAGCGTATTTGTGGTCACGAACTCCCTGCGTCTACGCCGATTCAAAGCGACCCCCTCTCGCCGATAGCATTGGATGGCTCAGAAACATATCTGCAGCAGGCCGCCTTAGCTCAGGGGTAGAGCAACGCACTCGTAATGCGTAGGTCCGGGGTTCAAATCCCCGAGGCGGCTCTCTGCAACGAGTTCCTGTTCTATGGGCTGGGTACGTTTTGCCTGCCTTCTCGGGCGTGAAGTCGCCCGCTGTTGACTCATTCGAATGGGCAGTCAGGACTGGACGTCAACATGACGCTGATTTGTGACGTAGCGGCATCGAGTGTGGATGCGTTTGCAAAGTCATCAAATGCACGATAGACATAGGTATGGGTGCGAGACGGATGGTCAGAGCGGTATTGGTGAGCGCAATTACGGTAGTACTAGCCATCGGAGTCGAGAAACCGGCGCAAGCGGCCAGCACTCTTGATCAAGACATTGCGTTTAATACATCGGACTGCAACACGGAAGTCTACAATCTTCAGGGGATGGGCCAAACGTTCACAGCGGGACTATCCGGGCCGCTTACTTCCGTCAAAGTGATTCTTGTGGATTCCTCGTCTACTAATCCCAAATATGGATTGACATTGGCACTAGCAAGCACTAGTTCTGGTGTACCTGTTGGCGCTGCGCTTGCCGGGGAGGAGATCCCCGACAGCGATGTGCCAAGTGTGGCAGGCGTCGTAACTGTGACATTCTCTTCGCCGGCTACCGTTACGGCAGGCCAGCAGTACGCGATTCTTCTTACTACATCGGAAACTTCTGGCAATTACAAGTGGTGCGGTGACCCCGCCGATACGTACTCGGGCGGAACGAGCCTAGATGATAGAACCCAGGGACGTAATTGGCAGACTTTATCCTCCCCGGAAGCCAGCCTTCGGACCTATGTGGATATTCCGGCTTCATCGGCGGACGAACCAGAGGCACAGTCGGTTGCACCGCAGGCGCTGAATGTTGACATTGGTCTAGATGCGGGTGACATTCCTGCGTCGTGGTCGGGTGAAACGACTATTGGCTCTTGGTTGTCGCTGCCTGCCTCTTCGGAAGTGTCCGGCACCGGAGACAACGCAGGGAAAGAGTTCCTCGGGGTTGCAACCCGTGCAGATTTCCCCGTCGACATCGCTCAGAGGCAGATCGATAACGGATGGGGTGTTTACAAGATCGACGGCGACGACGGCTCACTGAAGTCGGTGTTTATTCCCGCCGACTACTCCATGCATATCACTGCCGCACCACGCGTCTTTGCTATCTGGTCTAACGCAACATCACCCACAGCAGGCGGGCTAGAGACCGACTAAGCACTTCCAACCGAGATTGGGTCTCCCGCGTGAGCGCCAGCCCTTGGGCTCAGACTGAGTATGCACGTCGAATGTGAATCCGACTGGTAGTCAAAATCGACGTTACGGCGACGCCCGTTACGCTGAACCATGGTTCCTCACGCAGTGGATCGAACAGCCGCGGGATTCCTGCTCGTCGGGGGTCTTGGCGTCGCCGGCACGATGGTCGGACTCCTAGGCACGACTTCGGCGTCCACATACGCCTCGAGCGGTAGCGGCGGCCTCACCACGGGAATCTTCCTGAGCCTGATGCTTGCTACTGCGGCGATCGCCACCGTGAATATCAGCCGGCTGACGCTCCGGTGGGGGAGAAGGCGAGTCTTCGCACGCGCGCAGATGGGTGTCTGCGTGGCATGGTCGATCGTTGGCGTCATCGAGATGCTCACGGATTCCAGTCTTGTCGTTCTCTATGTGGCCGCTCCGATCTTCGGTGTCCTCTCGGGCATCACAGGGGTCTTGACACCGTTCGTGGCTCGTGCGTACCTCGATCCCGCGTCCCTGTCCACCTCTCTGGCTCGTCGAGGTGTCGTGTCAGGGCTCGCAGCGATGCTAGGCGCGAGCCTTGGGGGACTCATCATTCATATGACCGACCCCGGGGTTGGGATCCTGACCAATGGCCTGCTGACGATTCCCCTTGCCGTCTTCGTGAGTCGATGCAGCCCACGTTCGATGCAGGAGCCGCCACACCGGAAGCGCGATTCCGCGCGAGACCTGTGGACTGCCGTGCGGACAAACCCTCAGCTGCGGACACTGACGGTTCTGACGGTCGCCGCAACGATTTTCGTGGTGCCCATGTTCAACCTGCTGGTCCCCATCCTCAACGATCTTGACCATGATCCGCTGCCTTCGGGCGCAGGCTTCATGTTGGCGGGCACGGCCGCAGGACGGATATTCGTCCCCGGCATCATGAAGAGGCTGCTCCGCCGGACCACGGAGTTCCCAGCCGCTCTATGGGCACTCGCGTCGGGGAGTGCCTTCATGATGGCGTTTGCTGTGTCGACAGTGTTCCGTGAGCCGACCATCGATCTCGTCATCTGGACCCTTCTGGGGGTCGGACTGGGTGCAAGTCGCTTCACCTATCGCCCCCTGTTGATCTCGGCCGGAGCCCGGTCTGATCGAAGTGGTGACGAGATGATCGGTATCGCTGCTTTTGTTTTCACCGCAAGTGTCATGTCACCGATCGGGACACTGCTCTGGGGAGTCGCCCTGGATTCGTTTGGCTCAACCATCACCGTCGCCGCAGCGGCAATCGCCATCGCTGGGGCAGTGGCGATACTGGCTGCAAGGACGCGGGCCGCGCGGACAGCGTGACGGCTTCGCCCCGTGGAGACAATCCGCGCTCCCCAGAAAAGACTTGGGGGGTCTCCTTACTTCACGCCCAGTAGTGCGCCGGGCAGGGTCGTGCTTGGGTGATGGTGGACCGTGGCCTGTACGCCCTTCTTATGGTCCGGGTCGCCGGCATAGGTCACCCTGTCAAGGCGGCTCCGCCATGCGGTTTCACGAGCCAACGCCACGAGTGAACTCTGCTCGGGAGACTAGCCACTTAACTGAGAGTTTGAGTTTTCCAAGGAGTGCTTCATCGAAAATACATATCACTGGCCCAACTTGATGCGCAAACATTGCAGGATCGCCATCACCGAGAGACTCTGCTGTGATGCACACTCGATTGATTGAATCATTAGGTATCAGTTCTTCGGGACCCGCAGATTCATGATCACTTCATGCTGACTGCTTTTGTCTTTCTGGTTACTTGGAATGCCTAGAGCCCGTGAGTCGAAGCGCAGCGTAAATTGCAAACCCAAAGATGACCCCGACCAGATAGCCGATGCCTCCACCATTGAACAGTTCGCGAGAGAACCAACCAATCCACGACAGTGCGGGCACATCCCCAGCGATTTGATTGCCAATTGGGGTAGCCGTAAATGGAAGCAGGAGCAGCCATCCAAGGACAAAAGCAGATGCCGCCTGCCGCGGCTTTGAAGCAGGGATGAGCCACGGTTTTGGCTCCTTCCGGCGGGCGATCAACTCAACCAAGAGGACCCCGAGCCAAGGTGTCGTGTAGTACCCGGCAATGAGAACAATGTCCTGCGTCAAAGAGCCCAATTCGGTGTTGCGTGAAACGATCGCGAGGGTGAGTCCAGAAGCCGTGATGACGAGTGATGCGGCCACGCGAGGTATGCGCACACCCATTTGAACCAAACTGAGACCACCGCTGAAATCGTTCAATGCGTTGGCCGTTGCTAATGAAATTCCAAGCGCAACAAGAGCGACTGCCGCTCCAACGCCGCCGCCGAGAAGTTCCTGAACTCGACCCATGGGGTTACTCAATGACGAGTCGGTTGAAATCCACGCGCCGATGCCACCAAGTACAACGAGTGGAATTGTCATGCCGACGAACACCCAGGCGAATACTTTCTTGGGGCTCGTCCTGTGAGGAAGAGTTCGCGATAGGTCGCACGCCTGAACCGACCATGAAATAGAGCCGCTGAGGCCCAGCGCCATTGCAAGTGCAAATTGCGACAGCGGGAATCCATTAACTCCGGCGGGTGCTGGAGCAGCAGATGTTCCAGCTGCAGCGAAGATCAACCACACCGCGACGATGAGCATTACAGAACTCAAGACCAGACCCAGGACACGCATGAGTCGAACACCGAAGGAGACAACGACTACCTCAATGGCAAGGATGCATGCGAGGGCAATGTAAAACTCAATACCAAGGGCATCCGCGAGTGCATCGACACCGAAAAGATCATTCAAAGCGTCGTATGCGATTAGGCTGAAAATCAAGAACACCTGTGGCACAACATTTGCGGCTCCGAACGCCAACTTCCCCAGTGGCATTTGCGCTAACCCGGTGCGGGGTCCCCAGATGGAAATAAGAGCGACAAAGAAGGTTCCAATGATGGTGCCTATGGCAAGACCGGCGAACCCAACTCCGAATCCGGGACCGGCGGACCCGCCTGCTGCGACCATGCCGGTGATGATGGTTCCAGGTGCAAGCAAAACACCAGCCCATGCGGCGCCAAGAGTTCGCGGATTGCCATCACGTTTGTCCTCACCCAACCGAATGGCATCATCGGAATCAAAGGGATCTACGGCCGTTGCGTTGGTCAAGTTGCTACTCACGGTCGAATCCTATTCATGGGGTGACAGAAACTTGAGTGATTGAAGAAAGTCGCATATTTTTAGTGAGCCACCGTTTGCTGGAGGCCCACACTTCCCTCGACGAATGTCACGCGCAACGCTTCGGGAGACGATGATTACTGTCAGGGAAAAAGTGGGAACGCAGCGCGACAAAGAGCGCATGGAAGTCACTGATACCAGCTGCAGTCCGACACAACCATCGATCAAGGTTGCAAAACACGTGTCCGAATAAGAAAAAATGGAATAATTATGACCGGTCGGGAACCATTCCTGGCCTTCAAGTCTAGATGGAGGATATTGAGATGAAGCGTCCAGGAGTCATCACATTCATTGGTGTCATCATGCTTTTACAGGCGACACTCACACTTGTTGGCGGGATTGTTGTCTTGGCCCTGAGCACCCAAGATCGCATCATGGAGCAAACGAGCCTTTCAACTTCTGAACTAGTAACGTCAGGTGTAGTTAGTTTGATCATTGGAGGCATCGTCCTCTTGGTGACGCTCGCGCTTCTTGGTGGTAACAAGGGCGCACGATTGCTAGTCACAATTGTCCAGATTTTGGCGGTGGCGGTTGCCTCTTGGTCAATGTTCACTCACCACTCGAGCGCATTCCTGTTCCAAGGGTTAATCACAACGGCCATTGCCATCTTTGTCTTGTGGGCCCTTTACAACGAGCGCTCTGACGCTTATTTTGACGCTAAATAAGACTGGTTAGGTCCTCGTGGGGGAGTCGCGCATTATGCGTGGCTCCCCTCGGACATGGGCTAGGCCAATCTTGCAGCGCACGGGGTTGAATGCGTCGGCTAGGAGGAGCAATCCACAACGGGGCGGACATGCAGGGTTCCGTCCTTTACCAAGTAAACGATTTCGCCATCCCCGGCAGCGCTCAAGTCCATGTGATAGGCCATGTTGGCGGACTTAGACTCAGAACTCCAATAATTTCCGTTGACATTTAGGCTCGCCCGTTGGGTCAACATCGCGCGCAGCTCGTCCATCGTTGGCAGGCGGAAGCCTTTGGCCGAAGCAGCATCTGTTGCCGCTTGCCAGGTCATCTCTGGATCCGTCGATCCATCGTTCCAAGTGACATCTTGAACAATAAAGCACGAATCTCCAGATCCCACCGTGGTCGCAGCCCCCGATCGACTGCCAGATGTGAGAGAACCCGCCAAGGCAGTTCCAGCCACGAGCACCAGAGCGATCGCACCGATGATGACCAATTTCCGATTGCGGTGATGTGAGCGTGACGAACCCATGGGCTCCTCGGGACCCATACCTTCGCTGGCTGGTGTCTCTGACATGCGCAACTCCTCTATAAAAAGAATGTAACTTTTCGCACTCTAGCCAGTAATGATACTCAGCAACACCGTGTTTACACGGTGTTCTTCTCATGAGAAAACTGCCCTTGTGAATTTTCACCCGGAACCTTCGAACACTTTCCGTTCGCCAACTTGCATCGCGATGCATCGTGGCGGCAATGGATTCTTCAGGGATTTCGTGTCATCGAGTTGTGTTTGAGGGTTAAAACGTTCTCGGAATGCGTAGGTCCGGGGTTCAAATCCCCGAGGCGGCTCCAGCTGTTCGGGTGCGATGTGTCACGCGAACCTTCCTGCGTTGAGTTTCTGCTCGATTGGCTTAGGTCGGTGCTACGTAATCGGTGTTCCGTAATGGGTGTAGTGTCATTTGGGAAGTTGACATGAATTGTGTCGCATCCACGGGAATGGACCACAGATGAAGTCACGCGCAGTTCGCTTGTCGATGACCGCTGCTGCAATTATTGGCTTAATGCTTGCGGTCAATGTCCCCGCTGCATCAGCGAAGGACAAGGACACCAACGTAAAGTTGGTGGTCTATTCAAAGACCGTTGGCCTCCATACTCAGGATGGCAACAGTTCAGGGATTGACCACGGAGATCTTTTCTACCGGGAGCAGGCAATTTCTCTGACACCAGGAGGTCCGATCATAGGTGTGGCCTATTCGCAGGCGGAGGTTGTCTCCCACCATGAGGAAGACAATGTTGATGTCCGTCGCATAACGATTCAGGAGAAGCTGCCCAAGGGGGTTCTGTACGTGAATGGGTTGACAGAACTCGTGAGGGGCGAGCTTCCGCGACCGGGATGGACCGCCACCTATGCCGTTGTAGGTGGCACAGGAAAGTACGCCAAAGCGCGCGGGACATCATCATTATTGCTGATGCCTGACGGAATGACATTTAAGGTTACCTACCGGCTCTCATTCTCCTGAGATAGCGGCGGACTTGCAGTGTCAGTGGGTCATTGGCAGGGAACGGGCAAGATTGACTAGCCCCGCAAGTCTCGGCGGTTAAGCAGCGGGTAGCTAGAACCAATTGTGATTGCAGTAGCGACTGACAGAATGAAGATTCCAGTAACGTTAAAACCATTAATGAGCGGATCGGTCCCGCTGTACCAGTAAAAAGGTGTGAACTTCTCCCACCAGCCATTGTTAATCTCCGCAATCCCATTAACAACGTTTATTACGAGGGCAGCACCTGCGCTGACTCCAATTGCTAAGCCCACTCGACCAATTGCGGCACCCAAGAAAACCGCAACACCACCGAATAAATATCCCAAGAGCAGCAAATGAACGCAGGTAGCCAAGAGGTTGAAGTAGTTCATACCGAGATCGGAAATCAGATTTGCCAATGCAACACCCGCAAAAGTTGCGAATGCAACCACCAACCCCCAAATAAGCATTGCAATAAGCTTCTGGGTGAGCACGTAACTGCGAGAAATTGGATTGGCAAGCAGTAGGGCCAAAGTCTTATCCTTTTCCTCACCCGCAATTGCTTTAGCCCCGATAGCGATAGTCACAATCATGATTGCAATCGGCGCCACGAGCCCAAATATTTCTATTTGGAAAAATCCCTCCGCAGTTCCAAAGTCCCCTCCACCAAAAAACGCGATTATCTCTGGCGGGTACGAGTCAGCCAGTTGCGCCATTGTCGTTCCCATATCTGCATAGATAGGCCCCATGACCAAGCCCATTAACCCAAACATGAAAATCGAGACCAAAAGCGATAAAACTTGGAACTGATAGATCGTCTTTATCCAGATCCGGGAAACCATGGTTCGCCCAGTAATCCGTCCCATCAGTTGAGTGGCAAAAGGATTCCACCTGAGTCGGCCTAGGATTTGAATATTCCCCGAACGAGATCGCAGGTCTCTGCGATTGATGCCCACCCAAGCAAGCAGAACACAAAATACGCTGGCACTTCCTAGAACAACAATTGCGCCAAGGTCTAGTCCGTTTCGGAGTGGGTCCCCAGCATTGATGTAGTACCAAGGGGATAAGCGAGCGTATTCCTCCAAGCCCGAGATTAGCGGCAATAGCCCTGCAGCTAAGAATGAAATAAGCAAAACACTTGAACTGATTCCAATTGCGATCTGTGATTTACCCGTCCAAGCGCTAACCGCCAAGGCTAGGAAACCATAGAAGATAGTTCCGATAATCAGTTGAGTGACAAATCCGCCAATGCTCAATCCAGTAATGCTTACATCGAGAAATTGTGGGGTAAGAAGTCCCACGCCCAGCAGTGCAATCCCTGCAACAATAAATAGAGTGAACAAGGCCATTGCGCTTTCAATTACGAGTCGACCACGACTGATTGGGTTTGCCAGTAGCAACCCGATGGTTCCATCTCGTTCACGCCCCGCAACTTCACTGGCCCCAATGACGATTGCTATCCCACCAATCAAAAGGGCTCCATAGGTAGAGAAAATTGCGTTGTATGCCAATGATGCAACATCAGCTTTGGGCCCAATGCCAATCATCGAGAGCAGATTGTCGGGTAATTGATCGAGGATAGACATGTCAATACTGCGGTAGATTGCCATGCCAAATATAAAAAGAATGGATAGCGCTAGTACACCCAAGGCAACTGCCCGGAGATGGGAAGTAACACTGCGAACATAGATCGCAGTCATGCGAACATCACGCAGATTCTTCGTGGTAATACGTCAGGAAAACCTCTTCTAAGTCAGCCTCATTTGTGCTTATGTCACGAAGTTCACACTTGCTCATCACGGCGGCCAACAGCGTTTGCATTTTACCTTCATGGGAAATAAACACTCGGTTTCGCTCGATTAACAAACTCCGAATACCTGGGACACCTGAAAAGACGCTCACATCCGGTTCTCTTGCAAGCTCAATTTCTATTTTGCGAATACCTTTTGCCCTCAAACTTCCGATCGATTCCAGCGCAATGAGTTTTCCTTGGCGAATTATTCCCACGCGGTCAGACACACGTTGGACTTCACTGAGTGTGTGACTTGAGAGAAAAACTGTTCCACCTGAATCGGCAGTCTCGCGCATTAGCCCTTGGAGCTCACGTTGCATTAGTGGATCTAAGCCGCCACTAGGTTCATCGAGAATCAAAAATTCAGGCTTGTTCATGAATGCTTGAATAATTCCAATCTTCTGCTGATTGCCAGAGGAAAGGTCACCGATCTTCTTCGTCATTTGCACATCAAAGCGTTCAACTAAAACCTTGACGTAATCCGTGTCAACACCACCTCGAAGGTTGGCAAAGAAATGAATTAAGTCTGCTCCAGTCATATTTGGATAAAGTGTAAATTCGCTGGGTAAGTAGCCAATCTTGTGTCGCAGAGCGACACTGTCTTTGTGAGTATCTAAACCCAAAATCGAGGCGCCGCCGCTACTCGCCCGAATTTCATCCATGAGCACTCGAATGGCTGTTGTCTTGCCAGCCCCATTAGGTCCAAGGAATCCGAATATGACACCTTTTTCAACAGTCAGCGTCATGTCAACGAGAGCGGCGAGATGGCCGTAGTTTTTGCCTAGACCGCGGGTGATGAGAGCTGGCTCCATTTTTTAACCATAGCAATTACGTCACAGAGATGGCTATAAATAAAACTGGGTATGCATGTAGGTGTTAGGGAAATTGACTGGAATCAGTTCATCAACATGCCCATACATGTATTAAATGACCAGCCTTGTGGTCGTCGCCTTCACCCCATATGTACTACGAACTGCATTAAAATGTGGAAGTCGACCACTTCACGACAACTCTCTCACCATCGAGCAAGCGCTTGCTCCAGTCGACTCATTGTTTTCGGAGTAATAGGTGACGAGTTATCAGTAGGTGATCGCACGATGAAATAGAGGCAAAACTATGCTCGGTAACGACCGTTTCCACGTTGTTTAATGAGTTTTTCTGTATCAAAGCCACACATTCAATCGCGTCCTCGTATGACTTTCCACCAGCCCTCGGTGACATCAAAAACGGTGACCACGGCAATAACCCACGCGACCAATGTGGGCACGAGTTCAACAAACTCTGCGAAGTCACGGGGGGTGATGGCAGCCGTGAACTCGGCGTTGAGTAATTGATCAGATGCGATGATGTATATGGCCGAAAATGCGAAGCTAAGACTCAGCAATGAGTTGACCGCCGCAAGTGGAACGGTCCACTTCCCCGTTCGGTACTTAATCAGTTCTAATGTGATGCTGGCGAGAAGGACCACTATCAATAGAGGGATCCACACCGTGCTCAATTCTGGATTCAGAATTGGGATCGATGGGCTGCCGGGGTCTAAGGACTCCTGATAGGTCGGCTGCCACAACAGAAATAAGACTAAAAGCGACAGTCCCGTAATCGAAGCTAACGTATCGCCCAGTCCAATACGATTGACGGTGACTTCGGGGAGGTCATCAAGCTCCCACCCAGAGGTGATCGTGCGGCTATCGTCGGTTCGTCGATCGATCATGGCGAACACCAGTGTGACCCAGAAGGCAACCTGGATACCAGCCATGAACCCCGAACCAACTGCGGCGAGGACAACATCCCACACGTCTTGCCCGGACAAGGCGGTTGCGAATCCGACAACCACGGTCACGATTGGTACGACAATTGAGAGCAGAAGTCTCAGCAATCTGATGTACTCGGGATAAAACGTGGGGCCAATTAAGGATAAAGACCGGCCGGAGTATCGGGCCGACAGCCGGATTGGATCACCGAGTTCTCGAAGCACGACTTTCTCAGCTGCCTCTGGATCCTCACCTTGAACCATTCGTTCAAGCACGCACCCATCAATCTTCTTTCTGAGTTCCTTGCCCACCTCTGCACGTTGGTCTACAGGAATTCCCTTAAGGACAGCATTAAGATAACGGTCAGTCCAGAGCGTTGTGGTTGTCATTGATTTACCCTTTTTCCCTCTAAAACTGCGCCGCAAGTCCGTGCGACATCGGTAACCCCTCTCAAACAAAAAGTGTGACACTTTCGGCAAAGGATTGGGCTGCATTCAATGCTCATTTGACCAGTCTGACCATCTAAACCTTCATGTGCTCGAAGAGGGAATTTGTGCTCGATTAGTACGGTCTCAAAATGGCTATACACATATATATGTATGTCGTGTGCGACACGTGTGCCGGATTCCTTTATGCACGAGACCCTGCGGCAAAATCATTCTCAGGTTGGATGCCTGTCAGAGCCCCGAATGGACATCTAAGGAGCATCCTCGAACTTGTGCTGAGACGACGAAAAACCTATCTCCATTTGTCAAGACCAGCACCCTTGCGCCAAGCCGAGAAAGACCCGGCGGCTCCGCCATGCGGCTTCACGAGCCAAGGCCATGGGTGAATGTGACTTGGCTTAATCAGGTTGGCTCGACGGCGCCAACCTGGAACAGGCGCGTAGGTCGTGGCGATACCACCACCGCTGAGGACATCGACCGGATCACCTCTCCAGAGCTGCATTTCGCGACGAGTCGCGAGGTCAGCCAGGCTCTCAGCCAAGAAGACCAGCCGCTTACCTGAGAGTTTGAGTTTTCCAAGGAGTGCTTCATCGAAAATGAATACCACTGGCACATCGGCATGAGCCAAAATTGCAGGATCGCCATCACCGAGAGACTCTGCGGTGATCCACACACGCTTGATTGAATCATCAGGTACCAGTTCTTCGGGGCCGGCAGTCTTAGCTGGATCAGGATCGCCGATCACACCAACGGGTGC
>Ga0181607_10001612_pt1 | contig 20121 bp, 31 predicted proteins | sample 041ome_9_FD_132420 | JGI IMG/M metagenome (GOLD analysis project Ga0181607, IMG submission 132420) | Coastal salt marsh microbial communities from the Groves Creek Marsh, Skidaway Island, Georgia - 041413US metaG (megahit assembly) | ecosystem: Environmental > Aquatic > Marine > Intertidal zone...
AAGCAAAAGTTTGACCGGTCTAAGCCGCATGTGAACATTGGCACGATTGGCCACGTTGACCATGGTAAGACTTCACTGACCGCAGCGATTACCAAGGTTTTGGCAGAGACTGGTGGGGCTGAGTATTCAGCGTATGACCAGATTGACAAGGCGCCAGAAGAGCGCGCCCGCGGCATCACCATTTCAACAGCGCATGTTGAATATGAAACCGAAGCGCGGCATTACGCGCATGTTGATTGTCCTGGCCACGCCGACTATGTGAAGAACATGATCACCGGTGCCGCGCAGATGGATGGGGCGATTTTGGTTGTATCAGCCGCTGATGGTCCGATGCCACAAACCCGCGAGCATATTTTGTTGGCGCGTCAGGTTGGTGTTCCTGCGTTGTGCGTATTCATGAACAAGGTGGATCAGGTAGACGACGAAGAGTTGCTTGAGCTTGTTGAGATGGAAATTCGTGAACTGTTGTCATCATATGAGTTTCCTGGTGATGATATTCCGATCGTCCGCGGTTCAGCGTTGGCGGCATTGGAAGATAGCAATGAGACAATTGGTCGTGAAGCGATCAAGGCGTTGATGGCAGCTGTTGATGCTTATATTCCACAGCCAGAGCGTCCAAAAGATCAGCCATTCTTGATGCCGATTGAAGATGTGTTCTCAATTTCTGGTCGCGGTACGGTTGTGACTGGTCGTATTGAGCGTGGCATTGTGAATGTTGGTGAAGAGATTGAGATTGTTGGTCTGAAAGCCACCCAAAAGACCACCTGCACGGGCGTTGAGATGTTCCGCAAGTTGCTTGATCAGGGTGAGGCTGGCGATAATGTTGGTGTTCTGCTTCGTGGTACCAAGCGTGAAGATGTTGAGCGTGGTCAGGTTTTATGTAAGCCAGGTTCAATTGCACCTCATACAGAATTTAAGTGTGAAGCCTATGTTTTGACCAAGGATGAAGGCGGTCGTCACACACCATTCTTCTCAAACTATCGTCCACAGTTCTACTTCCGGACCACTGATGTGACCGGTTCAGTTGAATTGCCGGCTGGCACCGAAATGGTTATGCCTGGCGATAACATTGCGATGACCGTTACTTTGATCGCACCAATCGCGATGGATGAAGGCTTGCGCTTTGCGATCCGCGAAGGTGGCCGTACCGTCGGCGCCGGTGTGGTATCTGCGGTTGTTAAGTAACGGAATGTAAGATTATAGGGAGGGCGGTCATCGCCCTCCTTTGTGTATACCAGACGAGGTAAAGCAGTTATGGAAACCCAGAATATACGTATTCGGTTAAAGGCGTTTGATCACCGTATTCTTGATCAATCAACCACCGAGATCGTAAACACCGCCAAGCGTACAGGTGCCGAAGTCCGTGGGCCAATCCCGCTGCCGACCAATCTTCGTCGTATGACGGTTTTGCGCTCGCCGCACGTCAACAAGAAGAGCCGTGAGCAGTTTGAAATCCGTACGCACAAGCGTTTGTTAGATATTATTGACCCAACACCACAGACCGTGGACGCGCTGATGAAGCTCGACCTTGCAGCTGGTGTTGATGTTGAGATTAAGCTTTAGGTAAGGAACCAGAGTTATGCGTAGCGGCATTATCGCCCGTAAATTGGGCATGACCCGAGTATTTAATGACGCTGGCCACCATGTGCCAGTGACCGTTGTAAAGCTCGATGATGTGCAGGTCGTTGCAATTCGCAGCGCCGAAAAAGACGGTTACACCGCGCTACAGCTTGGCGCTGGTACTGCCAAGGCAAAAAACGTGTCGAAGCCGATGCGTGGTCACTTTGCCAAGGCGAATGTGTTGCCAAAGTCAAAGCTTGCTGAATTCCGGGTGAGCGAGGATGCGCTTTTGGATGTTGGCGCTGCGATTGCGCCAAGCCATTTCGTTGCGGGTCAGAAAGTAGACGTTATCGGCACCACCCAGGGTAAGGGTTTTGCCGGCGCTATGAAGCGGCATAATTTTGGTGGTTTGCGGGCATCGCACGGTGTATCTGTATCGCACCGGTCACATGGCTCAACTGGCCAGTGTCAAGACCCTGGAAAAGTCTTTAAGGGTAAGAAGATGGCCGGGCATATGGGCGCGGTTCGCAACACTACGCAGAACATTGAAGTCGTGGCTGTTGATGATGCCGAAGGCGTTGTGCTGTTGTGTGGCGCTGTGCCGGGACCAAAGAACGGATGGGTTTTGATCAGTGATGCGATCAAGGCAAAACTTCCTGAAGACGCACCATTCCCAGCCGGTCTGGTTGGCGCTGTGAGCGTGGAAGATGTTGCCGAGGCGCCAGCTGTTGAAGCCGCTGGCGATGATGTTGCTGCTGGGGAAGACACAGCAGGCGAAGCCGCAGTTGACACCACTGTCGACAGCGAGAAGGAATAGTTCGATGAAGGTTGACGTTAAAACTCTCGACAACAAAGCTGCTGGTGACGTTATACTCGCTGACGCGGTGTTTGCTGTTGTGCCACGCGGCGACATTGTCGCGCGGGTTGTAAAGTGGCAGCTTGCTAAACGGCGGGCTGGCACCCATAAGGCGAAGTCGCGCTCTGAAGTGTCCGCGACAACAGCGAAGATGTTTAAGCAAAAAGGCACTGGCCGTGCCCGTCATGGTGCGGCGTCTGCTGTGCAGTTTCGTGGCGGCGGCGTGGTGCATGGTCCGGTCATTCGGGACCACGGTCACAGCCTGCCAAAGAAAGTGCGCCAGCTGGGCTTGCGCTCGGCGCTTTCGTCAAAGGCTGCTGATGGCAAGCTTTTGGTGGTCGATAAATTGGCTTCAAGTGGCAAAGACGCAGGCAAAACTGCGAAATTGCGTGGCCAACTTGCCAAGCTTGGTGCGGAAAACGCGCTGATCATCGGCGGTGCCGAGCTTGATGAGGCGTTTGTTAAAGCGGCCCGCAATATTCCGTTGGTTGATGTTCTGCCACAGCAGGGTATCAATGTGTATGACATTCTGCGTCGCGACGTTTTGGTTTTGTCCAAGGATGCCGCGGCCCATCTCGAGGAGCGCCTGAAATGAGTATTCGTGCGCGTAAGCCGGTCAGCACAGTCGTTACTAAGGCGGCTGCCTATGACACTATTTTGCGGCCAATCATTACCGAAAAAGCGACCATGGCTAATGAAAATGGTCAGGTAACCTTTGCGGTAGCAATCGATGCGACTAAGCCACAAATCAAGGCTGCGGTAGAGATGTTGTTCAATGTCAAAGTGACCGCCGTTAACACCATCGTGCAAAAAGGCAAGACCAAGACTTTTCGGGGTCGTCCAGGTCGCCGCAGCGATGTGAAAAAGGCAATGGTTACATTGGCTGAGGGTCAAAATATTGACCTGATGGGAGTGTAATATTATGGCTTTGAAAAAATTCAACCCAACCACCCCTAGCCAGCGCAACCTTGTCCTTGTTGACAAGTCTGCTCTCTACAAGGGTGGCCCAGTTAAGAAATTGACTGAAGGTTTGAGCAAAACTGGCGGCCGGAATAATTCTGGTCATGTCACCGCGTGGCAAAAAGGTGGTGGGCACAAGCGCCGCTACCGGTTGATTGACTTCAAGCGGAACAAGACTGGTGTTGAAGCGACTGTTGAGCGGATTGAATATGATCCAAACCGGACCGCTTTCATCGCCTTGATCACTTATGCTGATGGTGAGCAAAGCTATATTTTGGCACCACAGCGTTTGTCGATTGGTGATAAGGTTAGCTCTGGCATCGGGTCTGACATTAAGCCGGGCAATGCCCTGCCGTTGGCTAACATTCCTGTTGGCACATTGGTACATAACGTTGAGCTTAAGCCGGGCAAGGGTGGCCAGCTGGCGCGCTCTGCTGGCACTTATATTCAGCTGGTTGGCCGTGACCGCGGTTATGCCATCTTGCGCCTAACCTCTGGTGAGGTGCGCTTGGTACGGTCTGAATGCATGGCATCTATTGGTGCGGTGTCCAATCCGGATCAGCAAAACATCAAGATTGGTAACGCTGGGCGGAATCGCTGGCGTGGCCGCCGCCCGCATGTTCGGGGTGTTGTTATGAACCCGATTGACCACCCACATGGTGGTGGTGAAGGGCGTACATCAGGTGGTCGTCACCCGGTGACCCCATGGGGCAAGCCAACAAAAGGCAAGCGTACACGTTCTAACAAAAAGACGAACCGCCTGATTGTGCGGCGTCGTAAGCCATAAGGGGCGGTATTGGTCATGGCACGTTCAGTTTGGAAAGGCCCATTTATCGATGGGTATCTCTTGAAGAAAGCGGATGCGGTTCGCGAATCTGGTCGTAACGAGGTTATTAAAACCTGGTCACGCCGCTCGACAGTGATGCCGCAATTTGTTGGTCTTACTTTCGGCGTTCACAACGGTAACAAATTTATCCCGGTGTCGATTTCCGAAGAAATGGTGGGGCATAAGCTTGGTGAGTTTTCGCCAACTCGCACGTATTACGGCCACGCCGCCGACAAGAAATCAAAGCGTTAGGGACTAATCATGGGTAAGCAAGCAAAACCACGCACTTTGTCTGATAGCGAAGCAAAATCAGTGCTCCGCAATCTGCGCGTAAGCCCGCAGAAACTTAATCTTGTGGCGGCGATGATCCGTGGTATGGACGTCAATAAAGCGATTGCGGCGCTAACATTTTCACGCCGTCGTATTTCAGGCGATGTCAAAAAGGCATTACAGTCAGCCATCGCCAATGCTGAAAACAACCATTCGCTGGATGTTGACCGGTTGTATGTGAAAGAGGCTCATGTCGGTAAGGGACTTGTTATGAAACGGTTCCGCGCACGTGCCAAGGGTCGTGGCGCCCGTATTTTGAAGCCATTTTCACACCTGACGATCGTCGTCGGTGAAAGAGGAGAGCAGTAGGATGGGTCAGAAAGTTAAGCCAATCGGCCTACGTGTTGGTATCAACCGGACATGGGACTCACGCTGGTACGCTGGCCGTAACTACGGCGAGTTGCTGCATCAAGACATTCAACTGCGGTCTTATTTGATGGATCGTTTAAAGCAGGCGGCGATCAGCCGGGTTGTGATAGAACGTCCAGCAGGCCGGGCCCGCGTCACCATTCATGCCGGTCGTCCTGGTTTGATCATTGGCAAGAAGGGTCAGGATATTGAAAAGCTGCGCGCTGATTTGTCAGCCCGTATTGGCGGTGATGTCAGCTTGAATATTGTTGAGGTGCGCAAGCCTGAGGTTGATGCCAAATTGGTCGCTGAAAACATCGCGCAACAGCTAGAGCGCCGCATCGGGTTCCGGCGGGCAATGAAGCGCGCTGTGCAATCAGCTATGCGTCTTGGGGCGCTTGGTGTGCGGATCAACTGTTCTGGCCGTTTGGGCGGTGCAGAGATTGCCCGCACAGAATGGTATCGTGAAGGCCGGGTGCCGCTGCATACATTGCGCGCTGATGTGGATTATGGTGAGGCCACAGCTTTCACAACCTACGGTGCCTGCGGCATCAAGGTTTGGGTATTTAAGGGCGAGGTCATGGCACATGACCCGATGGCTCAGGATAAACGGCTCGCTGAACAGCAGTCTGGCCCAGCGCCACGCAGCAACGGTTAAGTCTGAGGAGATAGGTAGATGCTTTCGCCAAAGCGTACAAAGTTCCGCAAAGCCCACAAAGGCCGTATTCACGGTCTTGCCAAGGGTGGAACACAGTTGAATTTTGGGGCCTACGGTCTAAAGGCCGTAACGCCAGAGCGTGTGACTGCACGCCAGATTGAAGCCGCGCGCCGGGCGATTACCCGCCATTTGCGTCGTGCTGGTCGCGTCTGGATCCGGATTTTTCCTGATGTGCCGGTATCATCTAAGCCAGCCGAAGTTCGTATGGGTAAGGGTAAGGGTTCACCGGAATTTTGGGTGGCCCGGGTAAAGCCAGGCCGCATCATGTTTGAAATTGATGGTGTGCCGTGGGGTTTGGCGCAGGAAGCCCTGTCGCTCGCCGCTGCCAAGCTACCGCTTGACACACGTATTGTTCGCCGTCTTGGCGATGTTGATTAAGGGGAGACGCATCAATGGCAATCGTAAAAGCTGAAGCGCTTCGCGCCAAAACACCAGACGAGCTGAAGACACAGCTTGTTGATCTGAAAAAAGAGCAGTTCAATCTGCGCTTTCAGGTCGCTGGTGGTCAGGTTGAAAACCCATCTCGGGCACGTGTTGTGCGCCGCGAAATTGCACGTATTAAAACTGTACTTGGCCAGCTGGCCAGCGCTGCAAAGTAAGGAAAGCAAGTTATGCCAAAGCGTACCATGCAAGGCACTGTTGTAAGCGATAAAGCCGACAAGACGGTCACCGTCAGCGTCGAGCGTCGCATTATGCATCCGGTGTACAAAAAAATTATTACCCAATCGAAGAAGTTTGCGGCGCATGACGCTGAGAACCGCTTCAAAGAGGGTGACAGTGTGCGCATCCGTGAATGCGCACCGGTTTCGAAGTCAAAGACCTTTGAAGTGGTCTATGACGATGTAGCTAAAGGCTAGGGGAGACTGACATGATTCAAATGCAGTCAAATCTTGAGGTTGCTGACAACTCAGGTGCGCGCCGTGTGCAATGCATTAAAGTTCTTGGTGGGTCTGGCCGTAAGGTAGCTGGCGTAGGCGATGTTATTGTCGTCTCCGTTAAAGAGGCTATCCCACGTGGCAAAGTGAAAAAAGGCGATGTGCATCGCGCGGTGATCGTGCGGACAGCGAAAGAAATTCGGCGGGCTGATGGCAGTGCTATCCGTTTTGATCGGAATGCTGCGGTTCTGCTGAATAAGCAGGATGAGCCTATTGGCACTCGTATTTTTGGCCCGGTAACACGTGAATTACGTGACCGCAAGTTCATGAAAATTATTTCTCTGGCACCGGAGGTGCTGTAATGGCTGAGAAATTCAAAATCAAAAAAGGCGATCAGGTCATTGTGATCACTGGTCGCGACAAGGGCAAAAAGGGCGAAGTTCTTGAAGTGCTTCGGTCGCAATCGCGGGTGCGAGTTCAAGGCGTTAATCTGGTAAAACGGCATCGCCGCGCAACCCAGACCGATGCTGGTGGTATTATTACCATGGAAGCGCCTTTGCATATTTCTAATGTAGCGCATGTTGATCCTGAAAGCGGTACGGCTACCCGTATTGGTTTTGAGGAAAAAGATGGCAAAAAAATCCGGGTCGCACGGCGGTCTGGTAAAGCCCTGGCGTAATCTAGGGTAAGGAGTGGAAAAGCTGAGATGAAAACGCGTTTAGAAGAACATTATCTGACGGCAGTTCGCCCGGCTCTGATGGAAAAGTTTGGTTATGCCAACATTATGCAGGCACCCAAGCTGGAAAAAGTTGTGGTCAATATGGGGGTTGGTGAAGCCGTTCGTGATTCTAAGAAAATCGAACATGCAACCCGCGAACTGGCGGCGATTACAGGTCAGAAGCCAATTGTAACACGGGCAAAGAAAGCTAATGCGGCTTTCAAATTGCGCGAGGGCATGCCAATTGGCTGTAAGGTAACACTGCGCCGTGAGCGTATGTATGAATTTCTTGATCGCTTGGTGAACATCGCTTTACCGCGGGTTCGCGATTTCCGGGGCTTAAATGGTAAGAGCTTTGATGGACGTGGTAATTATGCCATGGGTATCAAGGAACAGATCGTTTTCCCTGAAGTTGATTATGACCAGGTCGATGAGATGCGCGGTATGGATATTATCGTGGTGACATCGGCTAACACGGATGACGAAGCGCGTGAATTGCTCGCTGGCTTCGAGTTTCCGTTCATCAAAGCGTAAGAGCAGAAGGGTTCCGTCATGGCTAAGAAAAGCGCCGTAGAAAAGAACAATAAGCGCAAGCGCATTGTCGCCGCCCGTGGGGCGCGCCGCGCCGCGTTGAAAGCGACTATTGCTGACAAGAATGTATCGATGGAAGAACGGTTTCAGGCTGTATTGAAACTGTCGCAAGAACCACGCGACAGCGCCAAAATCCGTGTACGTAACCGGTGTGAGGTCTCTGGCCGTCCACGTGGTTATGACCGCAAACTCAGAATGTCTCGTATTGCCTTGCGTGACCTTGCCTCTATGGGGCAGGTGCCAGGCGTTGTGAAGTCAAGCTGGTAAGGGGAGATAAAATAAAATGTCTATGAGTGATCCTCTCGGCGATATGCTGACCCGTATTCGGAACGGCCAGAATGCCCGCAAATCTGTGGTATCAAGCCCGGCCTCTAGGTTCCGTACAAACGTTTTGGAAGTTTTGAAGCGCGAAGGCTATATCCGCAATTATTCAAGCGTGGATGTGCGTCCCGGCCTGAAAGAACTGAAAATTGAGCTGAAATATCATGAAGGTCAGCCGGTGATTTCTGAAATCAAACGGGTGTCACGTCCGGGCCGCCGCGTTTATTCCGGTATTCGGGACCTCCCGCGGGTCTATAACGGGTTGGGTATTGCCATCCTGTCGACACCACGCGGCGTTTTGTCAGATAACGAGGCACGTACGGCCAAGGTCGGCGGCGAAGTCCTCTGCCACGTATTTTAAGGAGCGTTTGACATGTCTCGTGTCGGTAATAGTGCAATTGCGATCCCATCGGGTGTGACGCTGTCACAGCAAGATGGTATGGTTGTTGTTAAAGGAAAAAATGGTGAGTTGAGCGCGCCGCTGCACAGTGAAGTTGAATTGGTGGTTGCCGATGACATCGCTACTTTGAAGCCGCGCCGCAAGACCAAATTGGCACTGTCTTTGTGGGGCACCATGCGGGCCACAATCAATAATATGGTTGTTGGCGTCGGCGAGGGCTTTTCGCGGAAGCTAGAAATCAATGGTGTTGGTTACCGTGCGGCGATGCAGGGCAATAAATTGGTTTTGAGCCTAGGCTACAGCCATCCGGTAGAGATGGACGTGCCAGCTGGTTTGACGGTTGCCGTTGAAAACAATACACAGATCAATCTTTCAGGTGCTAACAAGCAATTGCTTGGCCAGTTTGCATCTGAAATACGTTCAAAGCGTCCACCAGAGCCCTTCAAGGGCAAGGGTGTGAAATATGCCGGTGAGCATATTGTACGCAAAGAAGGTAAGAAGAAGTAGGGAACGCTCATGTTTACATCTAAAGAACTATTTGAGCGTCGTAGGACGCGTAATCGGACAAAGTTGCGTAAGGTTGCCAATGGCCAACCGCGTTTGACTGTGCACCGGTCGTCAAAGCATATTTATGCGCAGATCATCGATGATCAGGCCGGCAGCACAATGGTTGCCGCGTCATCACTTGAAGCCGATTTCAAAAAGGCCAGCAAAACTACATCTGACGCAGCCGCAGCAGCGGTGGTTGGTAAGTTGGTTGCCGAGCGCGCCAAGGCTAAAGGCGTCGAAGCTGTCGTGTTTGATCGCGGTGGTTACATTTTCCATGGCCGCGTCAAGGCGTTGGCTGATGCCGCGCGCGAAGCCGGTTTGAAATTCTAAGGAGCACGTATTAATGGCACGCAATAACGAACGTCGGGATCGTAGCGCAGAACGCGAAGAGCCGGAACTGCTCGAAAAGCTGGTTGGTATTAACCGTGTGGCCAAGGTGGTCAAGGGTGGTCGCCGGTTTGGGTTTGCTGCATTGGTAGTTGTAGGTGACGGCAAGGGCCGCGCTGGTTTTGGTACCGGTAAAGCCCGTGAGGTTCCGGAAGCCATCCGCAAAGCCACCGAAGGTGCTAAACGGAACATGGTTCGCATTCCGCTTCGTGATGGACGGACATTGCATCATGACATCAAGGGCTATTATGGCGCTGGTAAAGTCTTGTTGCGTGCGGCACAGGCCGGTACTGGTATCATTGCTGGTGGCCCGATGCGTGCGGTTTTTGAAGTGTTGGGTGTGCAAGATATCGTTGCGAAGTCGATTGGCAGCTCGAACCCACATAATATGATCAAGGCGACATTTTCTGCGCTAGGGCTTATTCAGGCGCCGCGTGCGGTTGCCCAAAAGCGTGGCAAGCGGGTTGCTGATGTTCTTGGCAAACGCGAAGACAAAGCCGCCGGCGAAGACGCCGTTGCCGCAAACTAGGAGAGTGTAAATGGCTGCCAAATCAACAGTTCGGGTAACGCAAACCAAAAGCGCTATCGGCCGCAAAAGCGACCAGCGCCAGACGTTGATCGGTCTTGGCTTGAATAAAATCGGCCGCACCCGTGATCTTGAAGATACGCCATCGGTGCGGGGTATGATTAATAAGGTCAAGCATCTGGTCCGCGTTGATCAGTAAATAATTGAAGATATTTAACGACGGCATGTTTTGACGACACGCCGGCAGGAGCGACATATGAAACTGAACGTAGTCAAAGACAATCCAGGCGCGACCAAAAACGCCAAGCGGGTTGGACGTGGTATTGGCTCGGGCACTGGCAAAACATCTGGCAGCGGCCATAAAGGTCAAAAAGCCCGTTCAGGTGTTTCAATTAAGGGTTTTGAAGGCGGTCAAATGCCTATTCACCGCCGCTTACCAAAGCGCGGCTTCAACAATGTTTTCCGTAAAAATTACGTTGAAGTGAATCTCGGCCGTTTGCAGGCGGCAATCGATGCCGGCCAACTGGACGCCGGCAAGCCGGTTGACCAAGCTGCGCTATTGGCGGCTGGTGTAATCAGCAAGCCGCGTGACGGCGTGCGTATTTTGGCAAAGGGCGAATTGACAGCGAAAAAAGTCGAAATTCACGCCGCTGGTGCCTCTAAGGCGGCCATCGCCGCTGTTGAAAAGGCTGGGGGCAAGATTGTTGTTCCTGCCGTTGCAGCTGAATAATCTAAGGTAGTTTAGGCGTATGGCATCACCAACCGATCGCATGGCAGCAGGAGCTGGACTTGGCGCTTTAGCGAAAGCTGATGAGCTGAAAAAGCGTTTGTGGTTTACGGTCGGCGCGTTGATTATTTACCGCCTCGGCACCTATTTGCCACTACCCGGCATTAACCCGGGGGCGCTTGCTGATGTGTTTTCACAGCAATCAAGTGGCATTTTGGGTATGTTTGATATGTTTTCTGGCGGTGCATTAAGCCGGATGACAATTTTTGCCCTGAATATCATGCCCTATATTACGGCATCGATTATTATGCAGCTGATGACGGCCATTGTTCCTTCTTTGGAAGCATTGAAAAAAGATGGTGAGGGCGGCCGTAAAATTATCAACCAATATACCCGTTATTTGACAGTTTTACTGGCCACTGTTCAGGGTTATGGCATTGCTGTGGCGTTGGAATCGGCGAGTGGTGTTGTTGGCGACCCGGGCGTGTTTTTCCGGCTGACAACTGTGGTCACGCTTGTGGGTGGCACCCTATTCCTGATGTGGCTTGGCGAACAAATTACAAGCCGTGGCGTTGGAAATGGTATATCGCTGATTATCTTTGCCGGCATTGTGGCGCAATTGCCTACCGCGCTTGCTGGTACATTAGAGCTTGGCCGCACCGGTGCTTTGTCACCCTTGCTTATAGTGTTGCTGTTTGTGATGGCGGCGGCGGTGATTGCTTTTATCGTGTTCATAGAACGCTCAGTGCGTAAGATTTTGGTGCAATATCCAAAGCGGCAGCACGGCAACAAAGTGTTTGGCGGCGATCAGTCATTCCTGCCACTAAAAATCAATGTGCCTGGTGTGATCCCCCCGATTTTTGCGTCATCATTGCTGTTGATGCCGGTATCGATCATTAATTTGACTGGTGGCCAGTCAGGTGGTGCCGATTGGCTGGTAACGTTGAATGCGCTTTTGGGCCGCGGCCAGCCATTATATCTGGCAATCTATATTGGCATGATTGTGTTCTTTGCGTTCTTCTATACGGCGATCGTGTTCAACCCTGAAGACACTGCCGAGAACTTGCGTAAGTATGGCGGTTACATTCCTGGAATCCGTCCCGGAAAGTCAACCGCTGACTATCTGGATTTTGTTTTGACCAGACTAACTGTGCTAGGTGCGGCTTATTTGGCGGCAGTTTGTATCCTGCCAGAGATCCTGATCAGCCAATATGCAGTGCCGTTTTATTTCGGTGGGACATCGTTGTTGATTGTGGTGACGGTCACTTTGGATACTGTTGGCCAGATTCAATCGCATCTGTTGGCGCATCAATATGAAGGTCTCGTCAAGAAATCACGTTTGAAGGGACGCCGATAGATGAATATTATTCTATTTGGTGCGCCCGGCGCGGGCAAAGGTACACAGGCCGAGCGACTGGTAGCAAAGCTGGGTATGGTGCAGTTGTCTACTGGCGATATGTTGCGGGCGGCAATTGCGGCGGGTAGCGATCTGGGGATGCGCGCTAAAGAGATTATGGATCGCGGCGAATTGGTATCCGACGATATTATTGTTGGTATGATTGATTCGCGCATGGACCAGGATGATTGCGCTAACGGCGTGATTTTGGATGGCTTTCCGCGGACCGTGGCCCAAGCGCAAGCACTGGATGAGATGCTTGCTGGCAAGGGGCTTGCGCTCGACCATGTTATTGAGATCAAAGTTGATGAAGATGCGTTATTTGCCCGCATCGAAAACCGCGCTGCCGAAACTGGCGGTGCGCGCAGTGATGACAATGCCGAAACCTTGCGGAAACGTTTGGCGGTATATCATGAGAATACGGCACCACTTCTTCCTTATTATAAGGACAAAGGGGTGCTGCGGAGTGTGGATGGCATGGCCTCAATAGAGCAAGTCGCTGCACAAATTGATAATTTATTGGAGTAACGCGATTGCGTTAAGGTTGACTGTTTCAGGTTTCGGCCTATAATTCGCCGCCTTCAAAGGAAAAGTTCCGATGAATGAGGCAAGATGGGCTCCGGTAAGACGGGTACCTGTTATAACAGTCATCAATGAAAAAGGAGCCTGGCTGTGGCACGAATTTCTGGTGTAAATATTCCGACCAAAAAACGGGTCGAGATCGCACTGACCTATATTCACGGTATTGGGACAACCAGTGCCAAAAATATCTGCGCAAGGGCTGGTGTTCCTGATGAACGCCGGGTAAATGATCTGTCAGAAGAAGAGCTGACACGTCTGCGCGATATCATTGACCAAGACTTCCTTGTTGAAGGTGATTTGCGTCGCCAAACATCAATGAACATCAAGCGTTATCTTGACCTTGGCTGTTTGCGGGGCCTGCGCCATCGCCGTAACCTGCCAGTGCGCGGTCAGCGTACGCACACCAATGCACGTACCCGTAAAGGCCCTGCAAAGGCCATTGCCGGTAAAAAGAAATAGCCACGCTGAACCGAGGAGACCATCTCAATGGCAAAACAACCTAGCCAAGGCCGTGTTCGTCGTCGCGAGCGGAAAAATATCACCAGTGGTGTTGCCCATGTGAATTCCACATTCAACAACACCATGGTTACCATCACCGATGTGCAAGGCAACACAATTGCCTGGGCATCAGCCGGTGGTATGGGCTTCAAAGGCTCACGGAAATCAACACCATTTGCTGCGCAGCTGGCGGCTGAAGACGCTGGCAAGAAAGCCGCTGAACATGGTATGAAGTCGTTAGACGTGCAGGTGCGCGGCCCTGGGTCAGGGCGCGAATCGGCTTTACGCGCGCTACAGTCTGTTGGGTTTAACGTGACATCAATCCGTGATGTGACGCCAATCCCCCACAATGGCTGCCGGCCTCGCAAACGGCGTCGGGTCTAACCGCATACATTGCCGCATTTGACGCGGTGCGCTGTCATCACTGACAGACCCCGCCAACCTTGACTAAAAGGACATCGCCATGATTGAAAAGAATTGGCTGGATCTCAAGAAACCAGACGAAATGGAAATTAAGGTTTCCGAATATAACCCAAGTCAGGCCGTTGTTGCTGTTGGGCCTTTTGAGCGTGGCTTTGGTGTGACCATCGGTAACGCGTTGCGTCGCGTGTTGTTATCATCGCTCCAAGGTGCGGCCGTGACCTCTGTGCAGATTCAGGGCGTTGTGCATGAATTTTCATCAGTCCCCGGCGTTCGCGAAGATGTAACTGATCTTGTCCTGAACCTTAAAGGTGTGGCTGTGCGTATGAACGCTGAAGGTCCAAAGCGGCTGCGTCTTATGGCTGAAGGCCCGGTAACAGTGACTGCGGGCATGATTTCTGAAAGCGCCAATGTCGATATTATGAATCCTGACCATGTGTTGTGTCATTTGGACAAAGGCGCATCTTTGGCAATGGAACTGACGGTGGCTACTGGTAAGGGCTATGTGCCTGCCAGCGCTTCGCGTGCCGAAGATTCGCCTATTGGGTTGATTCCCATAGATGCGATTTTCAGCCCGGTAAAGCAAGTTGCCTACAAGGTTGAAAATGCCCGTGTTGGCCAAATTACTGACTATGACAAGCTGTTGTTGACGATCGAAACTGATGGGTCAATCTCACCGGAAGATGCGGTGGCTTACGCGGCACGTATCCTTCAAGAGCAGCTGCAGACCTTCATTAATTTTGAAGAGCCAAAGGGCGAGCCGGCACCAAGTGAGCCAGAATTGCCGTTTAGCCGTAACCTGCTGCGTAAAGTCGACGAGCTTGAATTGTCTGTCCGCTCAGCAAATTGCTTGAAGAATGATAATATCGTCTACATTGGTGACTTGGTATTGAAAACCGAGCATGAAATGTTGCGGACCCCGAATTTTGGCCGTAAATCTCTGAACGAGATCAAGGAAGTGCTGAAAGGTATGAACCTTGAATTGGGCATGGATGTTGCCAATTGGCCACCGGAAAATGTTGAAGAATTAGCCCGGCGTCTTGACGAACCATTTTAACTGGTTGTCAGCGTTCTGAACTAGGATTTAAGGAGAAATAAAATGCGTCATCGCAATGCTGGTCGGAAACTGAACCGGACCTCGCAGCACCGCCAAATGTTGTTCCGCAACATGGCGCAAGCGCTGATTAAGCACGAACAGATTGTTACCACTCTGCCAAAGGCAAAGGAACTGCGCCCAGTGGTAGAGCGTCTTATCACGCTTGGCAAACGCGGCGATCTACATGCCCGCCGTTTGGCCTTTGCGCGGCTGCGTGATGATGCGGTAACAAAAAAGCTATTTGAAGTTTTGGGGCCGCGTTACGCCGAGCGCGCTGGTGGCTATACCCGCGTTCTCAAAGCCGGCTATCGGTATGGCGACTCTGCGCCAATGGCAGTTATTGAGCTTGTGGACCGGGATGAAGATGCACGCGGTCTGGATTCAGGTCCAAGTCAGGATGCTGATGATGCCGAAGTTGAAAGCGGCGCCGCTGCCTAACAACGCTCAGCATTAAAAGATTAGAAAAGGGCTGCCATCTGGCAGCCCTTTTTTCTTTGCACCTGTCACGGGCTTCATAGATGATAGGTGGTATGGAAGAGCTTGAACTAGGCACGGCCGTAGCGCCGCCTCTTGCAGAAATATTGCGGCCGAAAACGCTTGATGATGTTGTCGGGCAAGGCAACTTGCTTGGCGAAAACGGGCGGCTGCGGCTGATGTTGGCGAATGGTAATTTGGGGTCAATCATTCTGTGGGGGCCGCCCGGCACCGGTAAGACAACCATCGCGCGGCTGTTGGCTGGGGCGGCAAATATGGCGTTTGAACCGGTGTCGGCAGTGTTTGACGGTGTTGCCGAGCTGCGCAAAATATTCAGTCGCGCCGAACAGCGGCTGCGCGATGGGCAGCGCAGTTTGTTGTTTGTTGACGAGGTGCATCGTTTTAACAAAGCCCAGCAAGACGGTTTGTTGCCGCGGGTTGAAGATGGCACCGTGACGTTGGTGGGCGCGACCACGGAAAATCCGTCATTTGCGCTAAATGGGGCATTGCTATCACGGGCGCAGGTGTTGGTGCTGAACCGGCTGGACAACGCCGCGCTAGAGGCCATTTTGCGGCGTCTTGAGGCGCATCTTGGGCGCAGTTTGCCGCTCGATGAAAATGCCCGCGCATCACTATGTGCAATGGCCGATGGGGACGGGCGCTATTTGCTGAATATGGCGGCATTACTTTGTGATGCGCCAGCCGAACCCCAGCTTGATACGACTGCATTGGCGCAGATTGTGGCGGCCCGTGCGCCGGTGTTTGATAAAACCGGCGATCAACATTATAATTTGATGTCAGCGCTTCATAAGACGCTGCGATCCTCAGATGCGGATGCGGGCCTGTATTGGCTGAGCCGGATGCTGGCTGGCGGTGAAGACCCACACTATATTTTGCGGCGCCTGACCCGGTTTGCCGCGGAAGATATCGGGCTTGCTGAACCTGAGGCGGTGCCGCGGGCGCTAGCGGCGTGGCAGGCCTATGAACGTTTGGGTAGTCCGGAAGGTGATTTGTCTATTGCGTGTTTGGTGATTTATTTGGCAACTGCGCCAAAATCAAATGCGGCCTATCGCGCCTTGAAAAGCGCTAGTGCGGCTGCTGCAAAAACCGGTTCACTGTCGCCACCATCACATATTCTGAACGCCCCAACAAAACTAATGAAACAATTGGGCTATGGCGCTGATTATGCCTATGACCATGATGATCCAGATGGGTTTTCAGGTCAAAATTGTTTTCCAGATGGTATGGCGCGGGCGCGTTACTATGTGCCGGTTGAACGCGGCTATGAACGCGAGATTGGCAAACGACTTGCCTATTGGGAGCGATTACGTGCCGTCAAGCGCGGGGCTGGAAAAAAATCATGATCAATGGCGCAATGATTTTGGCTGTGGCCTGCGGTGGGGCGCTTGGTGCGGTGTTGCGATATTTGGTGTCGCTTGCTGTGGGTGGCGGCATCTTTGGGATAAGCGGGCCATTGTCAACATTGCTTGTTAATCTTGTTGGCTGTGGCAGTATGGGGGTACTGGCTGGCGCGGTAGCAGCTGGTCTGGTTGTGCCGGAGTTGACACGCGGCCTGCTTGCAGTGGGTTTTTTGGGGGCGTTAACCACGTTTTCCAGTTTTGCCATTGATGCTGGGAATTTGCTGCACAAACAGGGGTTGTTTTTGGCGGCAGGCTATGTGGGCCTATCGGTGGGCTTGTCACTAACCGTTTTTGCGTGTGGTTTCTGGCTAGCCAATCGGTTCGGGGTATGGCATTGAACGCTTCATCAAATAATGTTGTGGATCACGATATGACAGCGTCTAGCGTAAAAAAGGCCGTTAAATGGCGCTATGAAACAGTGCCGGAAGATGAAGATAACAGTCGTGCCGATCGGTATCTGCGTCGCCTCGTGCCGGGGCTGGCGCAAGGCTCTATAGAGCGTATGTTGCGCAACGGGCTTATTCGGGTTGACGGGGCCAAAGCTAAGGCCAACACGCGTCTTGTTGCCGGGCAGGTTTTGCGGTTGCCGCCAGACCTAAAAGCGGCCGAACCAAAACTGCCGCGCAGCCCGCAGATTGTTGCCTCATCCAGTTTGCGGCAACAATTTGACGATATGTTTTTGGCCGAAGGCCGCGGCTGGCTAGCCTTGAACAAGCCAAGTGGGCTGGCCGTGCAAGGTGGCACCTCAATATCTAGCCATGTCGATGGTATGTTGCAGGCTTTGGCGACCAAAACTAATGGGCGCTTGCGCTTAGTGCATCGCATTGACAAGGATACCAGCGGTGTTTTGCTGCTTGCCAAAACGCTTGATGCGGCGCGCGCTTTGACCGAGGCCTTTCAGCGCCACCGCATTGAAAAAACCTATTTGGCGGTGGTTATGGGGATGCCGCCTGAAGCCGGCAAAATTCGGGCGCCGTTGCAAAAGCTGGCTGGCAAACTTGGTGAAAAAATGGTGGTGGATGACAGCGGCCAGGATGCGCTTACATTTTACCGCCGTATTGACCATGCGGGCCGTAAATTATCATTGATGGCTTTAAGGCCGATGACTGGACGCACGCATCAATTGCGCGTGCATATGGAACATATAGGCCACCCCATTTGCGGTGATGGTAAATATGACGGTGACGTGGTGCCCCCGGGTGATATGGTGGCGCGCCGGTTGCACCTTCACGCTTGGCAGGTCAAATTGACCGACGGCAAGGTCATTACCGCACCTTTATCGCCGCATATTGCCGCCACTGTTGATAATTTGGGGCTAGCCTTGCCGCCCAAAGGCTGGCGCTTTCAAGATGAGTAGACAGATGCAGGCAAAAAAACGTTTTTATAAGGATGTGACCAGCAATGTGACCGCAGATGGCTGGTCGATCAAGCTGGATAGCCGGGCGCTGCGATCACCGGCTGGCACGCCATTGCTTTTGCCAACAGCAGGGCTGGCCGATGCGGTCGCAGGCGAATGGGCAGCGCAAATCGATACTATTGACCCGGCTAGTATGCCGCTATTCAGCCTGTCTGTGACGGTGGTGGACCGGGTGGTGCCGCAGCAAGGTGCTGTGGTGGCAGAGCTGGCAGGCTATGGCGGCAATGATTTATTATGTTATCGCGATGACAATGATGATTTGGCACGCCGACAGCAGCAGACATGGCAACCGTGGCTGGACTGGGCCGAAGCGCATTTTGGCGCACGCCTGAATGTTGCGGTGGGTATCATGCCAGTCGCACAGCCAGATGCGCCCCGTTTTCATGACCATTTGCATGGGCTTGATGCCTGGCGTCTTGCGGTTTTGCACCGGGCGGTCAGCCTTGGCGGGTCGCTGGTATTGGGGCTTGGGTTTTTGATGGCCAAGCTGGACTCTGAGCAGCTTTTTGAGACCGCATTTTTGGATGAGTTGTGGCAGAACGAAAAATGGGGCAGTGATTATGAAGCGCAGGATCGACGGGATTATATTCGTGCCGAATTACAAGACGCCGCGCGTTTTCTGGCATTATTGCCGCAACCGGCGAGCCAGCCCCGTGGTCACCAGCCATGATGCTGTCACCGCAAATTCTGCGACAATTATCGGCCTATAATAATGTTGATCTTGGCCCTCATGCCCAGGCCTTGCTGGCTGATGTGCGTGGTGCTGCTGCGGCTGGTTTGCCATTATCGGTGATTTGTCTTGCCGCGGCGCTGATCGATGTGGTGCAGCATGAACTTGCCGGGCCGGCAGGATATCTTGATGGCGCAGCCTTTGCATTTGCTGGCAACAAGGCGGCGCTTGGCTGGTTGCGTGGGCGCCGCAATAGTGTTTTGCACCACGAAACACCGACTGACGGGCTGATGGGCGAGCGTGATGCCCAGCTGTGGCTGGTGGCCGATGCGGAACGAGCCATCACCACAATGCTGGGGTTTTTGACCGATCTTGAGATGGGCTAAAAACGCCGCCTAAAACACGCCAACAAAGAAAACACTAGCTAAAAAAACCGTACAAAATGCTTTTTGAGGGCGCTGTCCAAACTGTCCATGCTGATGCTGCTGCCCAACGCGGCCAGCGATGTCACCCCGCCATCTGTTACCCCGCACGGCACGATAGCATCAAAGGCGCTAAGGTCTGGGTCAAGATTGATGGCAACCCCGTGCCAGCTGACCCAGCGGCTGATACGAATGCCAATTGCCGCAATTTTATCAAGCCCAGACGCGCTCGTGCCGGTTTCAACCCAGATGCCGGGCAGGCCGTTACGGCGCTGCCCGTGGACGCCGAATTCACCAAGGCTGGCAATGATCCAGCTTTCTAACCCATGCACCAACGCCCGCACATCATGGCCGCGCGCCGCGATATCCAGCATTGTATAAGCAACGCGTTGACCGGGGCCATGATAGGTCCATTGCCCGCCACGGCCATTGCGAATGGCTGGCGTGGTGCCTGCCACCAAAAGATCATCATCTTTGGCTGATGTGCCGCCGGTATATACAGCGTCATGTTCCAATAGCCATACCGCCTCACAAGCCCCCTCAGCGCGAATGGCTGTGGCATGTGCCTGCATAGCCGCGATCATCGGGGCATAGGGCTGTGGCCCGTCAAAACGCCGCCATTGGGGGGCTGGCGCGCCGCTCTGCGGTGTTAATATGGATGGTGGTTTTGGCGACATAAGGTTAGTGGCATGACTGTGGCTGAAATGGGTCTATGTGTCTCTGGGGTTATATGGCGGTAAAGGCCTGCTCATGGCCTTACTAAGCGGCTTAGCATACTGCCTTATGCTGGGGCTGGCTAGGTCATGCTGTTTTTTGGGCGCTGTCCGGTTTTTTTGCCTATTATTGTTAAGGGCGTTGAAACAGGGCTTGATTAAAGCGGCCTGAAGTGGGATATAAGCGCGGTGTGCGCGTTACCTGCGCATTTGATAGGGCGGCCTGCCGGATGGCAGCGGCCCAGACCTTGTAAGGGGCGGCTGTGGCGGAATTGGTAGACGCGCAGCGTTGAGGTCGCTGTGGGTTAATAACCCGTGGA
>Ga0181607_10001617_pt1 | contig 20094 bp, 16 predicted proteins | sample 041ome_9_FD_132420 | JGI IMG/M metagenome (GOLD analysis project Ga0181607, IMG submission 132420) | Coastal salt marsh microbial communities from the Groves Creek Marsh, Skidaway Island, Georgia - 041413US metaG (megahit assembly) | ecosystem: Environmental > Aquatic > Marine > Intertidal zone...
CCGGTCCACCCGGTCTTTCTCCGGGGTGCCCACATTTTACATGCCCATTCCACGCTTCAGAAATATGGAAATATGGGATACCTGAGTGATTGGGCTAACTCCCACTTCAGTCATGGGAAGGAAAAGAATGACTTTTATGACAAGTTTGGAGAAATCTTTTCTCCTCGCGGGGATGCAATCCTCCAGGATTCTCTGAGTTCGGAAAAGGGCCCGGATGAAGTCCTCACCTTGGCCCGGGAAGCCATGTCTGCCTAGAATGCAGTGAGTCGCACTTTTGTCGGGTTTGGCTTCGGTGCGATCCAGGCAGGCTTGTTTCTGCCTGAAGTTCAAAATTCAGAAAACTTTGACCGGGTTGTTGTTTCGGAAATTGATACCAGCTTAGTCAACGCGGTTCGGGCATCTGAAGGTCAATATTTATGCAATATTGCCGAAAGTGACCAGGTGCGGAAGATTCAAGTTAAGGGAATTGAGATTTACAACCCGTTGGTGGAGGAGGACCGCATATCTTTAATCGAGGCAATTGGGCAGGCCGGTGAGCTGTGCACCGCATTGCCCAGTTTTCACCTGTATGACCAAGAGCCAGCTCCCGTTGCCCAGTTACTGGCCGAGGGATTGAAACAAAAAAGGCGGGGTTTCTCCCGACCGCCAGCGGTGGTGTATGCCGCTGAAAATGATGCCCGGGCGGCGAAAAGATTGGAAGCCGCCTGCTTGGGCTATGCCCCCGATGGCTTTGCCAACAGGGTGGTGTTTTCCGAAACGGTTATTGGGAAGATGTGCTCAATCGTAACCGATCAAGATCGTATCCAAAAGGAGAACTTGAACCCTATTAACGATGAATGTCCACGAGCCATCCTCGTGGAGGCGTTCAATGATGTATTTATCGACCAATCAACCCCTCCCGGCTTTCTGCGTGGATTGGATCAATTTCACCCCAAGCCCGACTTACTCCCCTTTGCCATGGCAAAATTTCTCGGGCAAAATGCGACCCATGCCACCCTGGGCTACCTAGGGGAAGAAGCAGGGCTTGAATTTATGAGCGATTTAAGGGAGCACCCTCAATTGATCGAGCGGGGACTGCAGGCCTATATCGAGGAGGTGGGAAAAGGCTTATGCCATGAATACGGTAGTAGGGGAGAGCTTTTATTTACCGAACATGGGTTTGTTGAAAATGCGACCTTGGCCGTGAAAAGAATGGTTAACCCTTTGCTTGCCGACCCCGTTGCCCGGGTTACCCGCGATCCAGTTCGTAAACTTGGCTGGGAAGATCGGCTTATTGGTGCCATCCGTATGGCACAAAAGGCAGGTGTGAAACCGGTGGTGCTGCTGGAAGCTGCCAGGCTTGCCCTGAAGAAAGCCTGTCATGAAAATCATTGGGACGATCCTGCTTGGGCTCTGCAGGAAATTTGGTCGGGTGTGTCTTTTTTGGAGCAAAGAAAGCTGAGTGATTTAATTCTCTAAACGGTATTGATTTACTGACATCATTTGCAAACAAGGGTTGCATTTCCTTCAAAAACGATCAAAATCTATCTCAAACGATCAAAATGATTCGTGAAGTACAACCAGCCCTTGCTCCTCAAAGGAGAGAAAAAATCCGCGCTATGATCCGCGACGGTGGGGTTGCCCGTGTGGAGGATTTGCGTAAAAGCCTCAAGGTTTCCGTGGCGACGATTCGGCGTGATCTTGAAATTTTGGAAGAAGAGGGCAAGGTGCGCCGGGTGCATGGTGGCGCGGTTTCCATGGAAAGCCGCCTGGAGGAAACCGTATTTGAAAATAAAACCCATCTTTCCGCTTCTGAAAAAAAACGAATTGCGGAAGCGGCCTACAAGATGATCGAGCCGGATGAAGCCATCTACCTAAACGGAGGGAGCACCACTTTGTTTTTAGCCCGACTCCTTCGGGAGCGTACAGACCTGACCCTGGTTACCAATTCTTTACAAGCTGCCATTGAACTGGCAGATTCCGGGCCTCGGGTTATTTTAACCGGGGGTGAATTACGCAGGATCAGCCAGACCCTGGTGGGCCCGCTTACCTCCGCTGTTTTAGATCAGGTACGGGTGGATAAGGCTTTTATGGGCACAATGGGGATGTGCTTAACCCATGGCCTCACCACCACCGACCCGAATGAGGCGTACTCCAACGATGTGGTTGCCCGGCAAGCGAGAAAAGTTATTTTACTTGCGGATTCCAATAAAGCGGAAAAGGTATGTTTTGCCCGTTTTGCCGATTGGAATGAAATGGATCTTTTAATATCGGACAAAAAACTTCCTTCTGGATTTGCAAAAGATTTGCGAAAAAGGGGGGTAAAAGTCCAGCTAACCTGAATGAATATCTAAAGAGGAGAATCAATACTTATGGCCACACCTATCATCATGCCTCGCCAAGGACAATCGGTTGAGAGCTGTATCCTAACTGAATGGAAAGTAAATGTTGGAGACGATGTCGCAGAGGGCGATGTGCTCGCTATCATCGAAACGGACAAAGCAAGCTTTGACCTTGAGTCCACTGCTGCGGGTAAAGTACTCGCCCTGTTCTGGGAAGCCGATGATGATGTTCCTGTCCTTGCCAATGTGGCTGTGATCGGAGACGAGGGTGAAAACGTGGATGAATTTCGTCCTGAGGGCCAAAGTTCTGCCCCTGTAGCAGCGACTCCTGAACCAGCGACTCCGGCGTCCCCTCAGGCAACCGCGGCCCCGGCAGCGACCCCAGCCGCTTCCGTACAGGCAAGTGGCTCAATCAAGGCAAGTGCAGGCGTGAGCCCCCGGGCCCGGCGCCTTGCTCATAAGCATGGGATAGACGCGGAATCACTTCCGGGAAGCGGACCCGAAGGCCGGGTGATTGAGAGAGATGTCGAGGCTGTGATAAGCGGCCGTCCCCGCCTGTCCGCCACTGCTCGGGCCCGTTCTTTATCAGAAGATCTTGAATCTCCTGGCCGTGGAACCGGTCTTGCTGGAATGGTTCGTTCCCAGGACCTTAAAGTTCCAGGCTCGGTGGAAGGGGCAGAGATGTCATCCGTTAAGGGGATCCGCAAGGTGATTGCGGAGCGTATGATCCAGTCTCTTCAGACCACCGCACAACTTACCTTGCATGCATCCTTCGAGCTCACCAAAGCCCAGGCTTACCGAAAGGAAAGGCTTGATGCCGGGCAGTCCAAAGTATCCCTAAACGATGTCATCGCTTATGCCATCGTTAAGTCCCTTGGGGAACATGCGGAGTTGAATGCCCACTTTCTTGGGGACCGCATTGCCACCTTTGAAAAGGTTCACCTTGGGGTAGCCGTGGATACGGATCGTGGATTACTGGTCCCTGTGATCAAAGATGCATCTGATCTGTCGATTGAACAAATTTCCTCGGAAGTCAAAAAACTCGCAGGTGGTTGCCGGGAAGGAACCATATCTCCCGATAACCTGACCGGAGGATCATTTACCCTGACCAACCTGGGTATGCTCGGGGTGGAAACATTTACGCCTGTGCTTAATGCTCCGGAAGTCGCGATCCTCGGGGTAGGGGGTATCGTACTTAAACCCAAGCGTACGGAAAGTGGTGAGGTTGAATATGTGGATACACTTCCCCTCAGCTTAACCATTGATCATCAGGCAGTGGATGGAGCACCCGCTGCCCGTTTCTTGCAGTCTCTGGTCGAACGCCTTGAAAATAACCCTGGATCTTGACCTGAAACTCACAAATTTTAAACCAAAACAGAAAATATTCCCTACATAGAAATGAAATACGATTTTGCAGTTATTGGAGCAGGACCCGCTGGGTATGTTGCCGCTAAAAAAGCCGCCGGTGCCGGTCTTAAGACCTTGCTTGTGGAAAAGAAAAAGCTCGGGGGTGTATGCCTCAACGAAGGATGTGTTCCGTCCAAAACCTTGCTACAGGCAGCCAAGACCTATCATCACGCCAAGCATGGTTCCGTCTTTGGTGTGACCGTCGACGGCCTTAGTTTCGACTTTCCCAAAGCCCATGCTCACAAGAATGGGGTGATGAATAAGATGCGTGACGGGATTGCCGGCTTGATGAAAAAGTACAAGGTCGATGTGATCGAGGGTGAAGCTGTGCTTCAACCCAATCGCAAGATCCTTATCAATGGAGAAGAGCATGAGGCTGACAATATTTTGATTTGTACCGGTTCTTCTCCTGCAGTGCCTCCGATTCCAGGAATCGAGCAGGACCATGTGGTTGACTCCACAGGCATATTAAACACCGAATCCTTACCCAAGCGATTGATCGTTGTCGGTGGAGGGGTGATTGGTTGTGAGTTTGCCTGCATGTATGCATCCGTGGATGTGCCGGTTACCGTGCTCGAAGCAATGCCGGAAATCTGCCCAAACCTGGACGCAGAAATTTCAGCCACTCTCCGTGCGGAGTTGGAAAAGAAGGGAGTGGAATTTCAACTTGGGTCCAAGGTGGAAGAAATTGGCAAAACCACAGTGACCTACAATGATGGAGAAGGCAGCAAACAAATTGAGGGAGACCTAGTGCTTGTGGCAACCGGTCGCCGCCCTAATGTATCGGGTCTCGGCTTTGAGGAGATTGGCCTGGAGTTTTCCCCCCATGGTATCAAAGCAGACGACCGTGGGGCCACTAACCTGCCCGGTGTCTGGGCTGCGGGTGACGTGACCGGCCGTGCCTGGCTTGCCCATGCTGCCAGTCGTATGGCTGAGGTGGTGGTTAACAACATAACCGGTCGCACGGATCGTATGCGTTATGATGCCATGCCGGCGGTGGTCTACACCAGTCCGGAAGTGGCAGTGGTCGGCTTGACCAAAGAGGAGGCGGAGGAGCGTGGTATCAAGACCCGATCCGGCCGCATGCCCATGGCGATCAATGCCCGCTACATTGCGGAAAACCCGGATGAAGGCGGACTTTGTAAGGTGGTCCTTGAAAAAGACACCAACCGTTTGCTCGGGGTCCATATGGTGGGCGGTGCCTGTTCTGAAATGATTTTTGGTGCCACGGCCATGCTTGAAACTGAACTGCGTGAGGAAGAGATTGAAGAGATTGTATTTCCGCACCCGACCACCTCGGAGATCATGAAGGATGTCTTCATGGGCGTCCGCTGATTTTAACTTATTATTTACCCAACAAAATTTAACCCACATTCGCCATGCCGAAGTCACAAATTGTAGAACCCGCCATTGAACGCCAAGCGGGTACCATTCCCTTCAAGGAAGTACCGCTTAATCAATACAAGAATGATCTCAAAAATGAGGTAAAGACCTATGGAGCGGAAGCTCTGATCGGGATTTACGAAGATATGCTCCTGATCCGCGAGTTTGAAAGCATGCTTCAAAGTATCAAGACCCAGGGATCCTATGAGGGAATTGAGTATGACCACAAAGGACCCGCTCACCTTTCGATTGGACAGGAAGCATCTGCGGTCGGACAGGCTTTTCTTCTCGGGGCTGACGATCACATTCTTGGTTCTCACCGTTCCCACGGTGAGATTTTAGCCAAGGGTATGTCTTCCATCCGTAAGCTGGATGATGACACCCTGATGGAAATTATGAAAAACTTTCTCGGCGGAGATTGTTTCCGGGTGGTTGAAAAAGAGGGAGCTGAAAATGTAAAAGCCCTTGCCCGTGATTTCCTTCTTTACGGTGCCCTGGCCGAAGTTTTCGGGCGAGCCAATGGTTTCAATCGTGGCCTTGGCGGCTCGATGCATGCCTTCTTTACCCCTTTTGGCATATTGCCCAACAATGCGATTGTCGGTGGGTCTGCAGATATTGCTATGGGTGCGTCCCTTTTCAAAAAGTGTAACCGCAAGCCGGGTATCGTTATTTCCAATGTGGGTGATGCCTCCATGGGATGTGGCCCAACCTGGGAAGCCATGAATTTTGCTTCGATGCGCCAGTTCCATGAATTATGGGAAGACTCCATGAAGGGTGGATTGCCCATCATCTTTAATTTCATGAATAACTTTTACGGAATGGGTGGTCAGACAGCTGGGGAAACCATGGCGTTTGATTTCCTTGCCCGGGTGGGAGCAGGGGTAAACCCCGACTCCATGCACGCTGAACGGGTGGATGGGTACAACCCCTTGGCCGTAGCTGACGCGATTCGCCGTAAAAAGGAATTACTTGAAAATGGACAAGGTCCGGTACTGCTTGAAACCATTACCTATCGTTATTCGGGTCACTCTCCATCCGATGCCTCCTCTTACCGGATTAAGGAAGAGATTGAGGCATGGCAGGCGATTGACCCGCTTGATTCCTATGCCCGTGAAATTATGGATGCCGGAATCATCAACGAGGCCGACATTGATCAGCGCAAGGCAGCAACCACCAAGGCCATGACCCAGGCATGTCGTCTGGCTTCCTGCCTTGAAACCTCCCCCCGTTTACCATCAGAAAAAATAGCCGGATTGATGTTTTCCAATAGAAAAGTGGAAAACTATGATCCTTCCCGTACTCCGGAACTTACCCTGCCTGCTGCGGAAAACCCCCGTGTTCTCGCCCTGGCTAAAAAGTCCCGTGCCGGCATCATTGATGGTAAGCCTGTTTCCAAAAACAAGGTGTACCAATACCGGGATGCGATTTTTGAAGCCGCTTTTCATCGTTTCCAAAACGATTCCACTTTGGTGGCGTACGGTGAAGAAAATCGTGACTGGGGAGGAGCCTTTGCCTGCTATCGCGGGTTGACGGAATCCTTACCATACCACCGTCTCTTCAATTCCCCCATTTCTGAGGCCGCGATTGTGGGTTCAGCTGTGGGCTACGCCTTGCAGGGTGGCCGTGCCTTGGTTGAGTTGATGTATTGTGACTTTATGGGTCGGGCAGGGGACGAAATTTTCAACCAGTTGGCCAAGTGGCAAAGCATGTCTGCCTGTGTCCTGGAAATGCCGGTGGTTCTCCGCGTGTCTGTGGGATCCAAATATGGTGCCCAGCACTCCCAGGACTGGTGTGCTATTTGCAACCATATCCCCGGCCTTCAGGTTGTTTTCCCATCCACTCCCTATGATGCCAAAGGTATGCTTAATACCGCACTGGCGGGGAGTGACCCGGTTGTATTCTTTGAAAGTCAGCGTCTGTATGATATCGGAGAACTTTTTGAAAAGGAAGTACCGGAAGGGTACTACGAAGTTCCCTTTGGTCCTCCAGCTCAGCGTCGTGTGGGTAATGATGTGACCATCATTACGGTCGGTGCAACCATGTATCGTGCATTGGAGGCCGCCGATATTTTGGAACAGAAGTATGGGGTGACCGCCGATGTTTTTGACTGCCGTTCGATCACCCCTCTGGATTATGAACCATTGGTTGAGTCCGTTCGTAAAACCGGTAAGGTCTTACTTTCCTCGGATGCCTGTGAGCGCGGCTCGGTGATGCAGGATATCGCATCCAACCTCAGTCAGCTTGCTTTTGATGAACTGGATGCTCCCCCCGTAGTTGTGGGTTCCCGTAATTGGATTACTCCCTGTGCTGAGGTTGAAGAAGATTTCTTTCCGCAACCTTCCTGGATGATCGATGCCATCCATCAAAACATCATGCCTTTACCAGGTCATGTAATGACCACTAACCCCACCACCGCGGAAATGATTAAACGTTACCGCGAAGGTGTGTAAGTAGATTGAGTTTTGGTGGCGTGAGTTACCTGGAAAAACATTCCGACAAAGTTGATACCTTCATTGGGGTATGCCATCATTTGGCAGCCCATCAGTATGTAACCGGGCATGGGGGGAACCTCGCCTGGAAATTGGAGGACAATGTTATTCTGATCACTCCGACCAAGCACAATAAGGGAGATGTAAACCGAGAAAATGTGGTTTTCATCAACCTCGCTGGGGAGACCATAGAGGGAATTGTTAAGCCCACCGGTGAGACGCCTATGTATGTGAATTTTTTCCGCGAGCGCCCGGATGTGCAGGCGGTTCTTCATTGCCACCCTCCTCACCTCAATGCATTCGCTATTTCGGATTCCACAAACTACCACATGCGCCCTTTGTTTCCGGAAACGATTACAGAAGTTGGTCCCGTGCCGGTGGTTCCATACGGTGAACCCCTGACCCAAAAGCTTGCCGACAACTTTCTTCCTTACCTGCAAAAGTATAATGGTTTTCTAATGGAAAATCACGGATATGTATTTTTGACTCCATGGGATATCAAGTGGGCACAGATGTGTACCGATCTGTTGGAAATGACCGCTTTGCATATTATTCACGCCCGCAGCCTGGGAGGGAATATCAAGCAAATCGGATATGAAGACTTGCGGGATATGGGAAATATTATGAAGACCCGGGGTTTGCCCCTGCCTGGGGCTCCTGGTGAGTGGGACAGCCTGGAAGAAATGTATTATCCGGAAGGTCCCCCAGCTTCTTAACCAAGCCAGTAAACATATATGTCTATTACTAAGATTGAACATGCCAGGGAGCTCGCAGAGCGTGCCCGTAAATCTCATTATGGAGTCTATTTGACTGGACCAAATCAGGTACAGGTATTGGAGGACGAACTACCGGTTGAATCTCTTAACGGGCAAAACTTCCTGCTCGCCAGTTTTGGGAACTGCCGGTGTGCTTCCGATGCCAAAGCCATACGCCAGTTTGACACCCATGCCCGTGTGCCTTCCGGTACGGACCGGATTGCCCTGGGGCACGAGACCTTGCAACTCGTTTTGGAAGCACCCGATGGGGCCAATGTAAAGCCTGGGGATGTGGTGGTGGTTACACCGGGTCATGCCACGGAGCCCATTGATCCCCTGACTTTTGAGCCCAGCGAAAGTGGGGTACTATCCGCATTAGGTTATTCATACCGATACTTAGGGGGATTGCGTCAGTTTAATTTTGTACCAGCTGGAGCCCCAGCCTATGTCAAAGCCCAGGGATTCGGGAACTTTTTCAATACGGTGGATCCGGCGGATACCACCAGTCTCGTAACCCTTGCACACGCCGAGCCTTTTGCCTGCAACTATGGCACCAATAAGCACATCTTTACTTTTGGTAAGGACGGAGAATTTCGTTACGGTGTTCCGCCCAAAGCAATCGTTGCTTATCTTTCCGGTACTGCCCGTATGGCGATGATCAACCTGACCATCGTGGCCAGTGTGCCCGATGAGGACTTACCTCCTGTAGTTTATATTACAGGATCTCAGGCCAAATTGGATGAGATGGAAGAATATGCACTCATTAAGGATTTGCGGGCCCGTGGTACCCGGGTGGTTTTGATTGACCGAAAAGATCCAGACATCATTTCGAAGCTCACGGAATTTGGAAAATCCGAGGTGGTTTGGACTAATTATGCGTCTGCGGATACCTATGAACAAGCCAGTGCAATAATCGCGGATGGTGGAAACCTCAACAGCTATGCCGGAGCAGTCGATCCCGAGCTTTCGTTTACTATGCCAATTGGTAAAGCTCCTGAGTTTAATGACTTTGCAGAGGAAGCAAAGGCACAGATTGAAGAGATGCATCATAACCTTTCTCCCAACGACCTGAACCGTCATCGTGGTTTGGCCAAGCAGCCTAAAGTTGCGTTACTCGGGTTTGAGCCTGGTTCGGGCAGAGAAGAAGCTTATTTAAATCAACTCCCTGAAGGAACAAGTGTATTGCTCTCAATTGATGGGAAAGCCCGGGAAGGGTACAACACTTGCCTGCTCCAAGAGGGCGGATTTACGGATGTATTTATTGCGGGATCTGGAGAGGATGCAGTAGCCGCTTACCGTGCAATTGAAACCCAGCTTGCCCGTTCGGCTGCAGTCAATTTTATTGATGGTCAGGCAAATGTGCCTATCCGTTCAAGGAATGCTCACTATGTTACCCGTCATCAAATTTGCGGAAAAAATGTACCCTGGTACATGACCAACACCTCGGAGCCTCATGCGGACGATATGTTGGTGCAGGCAGCGAACCCGGTTTCCTTTGACTGGATGGTTAAAGGGGTATGCGGCTTGAAAAATGTTCCTGCAATGATGGATGAGGTGGAAGCGTCTCAACCATTTGGTTCATTCTTTGCCTTTACGGAGTTGGAAGATTTGCCTTGGGTGGAAACCACCGCATCTGCTTTTCTTGAATCCGCTCAAAGGGTCGACGGATCTGCAAAAAAAGCTTTGCTTGCCGGTGCCGATGCACTTGCTTCTAACAAGGATGTCTGGGGAAGAAATGTGGAAGAAGCTCTTTATGAGGGGTATGGTCTTACCCATCCGCTCAACCTCGCTTAAACAATTTAAATCTTAAAAATACAAATATTATGAGTTGGACAAATTTAGAAGGTAAAGTGGTAATTGTGACCGGTGGTGCAGCCGGAATTGGCCTGGCGGTTGCCCAAGGTTTTGTGGAAGTGGGTGCCAAGGTAATGATCGCAGATTTTGCTGAGGAGACCGGACAGAAAGCAGCCGAAGAAGTTTCTCAAAAAGGATCAGGTGAGGCCGATTTTGCCCGTTGTGATGTATCCAAAAAGGCCGATGTTGATGCAGTGATTGCCAAGACCCTTGAGAAATGGGGCACCGTGGATGCCCTGGTCAATAATGCGGGTATTAACATACCCCGTCTTCTTGTTGACCCAGCTGGTAAAGAGGAATTGACCGAAGATGTATGGGACAAAGTATTCGCCGTCAATGTCAAGGGACAGTTTTTGTTCGCTCAGGCAGTCGCACGGGTATTTTCCCAGCAATCCAAGCCCGGTGTGCTGATCAATATGTCCTCGGAGTCCGGTCAGGAGGGTAGCGAGGGCCAAAGTGTATACGCCGCCACCAAGGCAGCCAACCATAACCTCACCCGTTCCTGGGCGAAAGAATTGGGGAAGTTAAATATTCGAGTGGTAGGGGTAGCCCCCGGTATTATGGAAACCACGGGCATGCGCAGCCTTGCTTATGAGGAGTCTCTTGCTTACACCCGTGGAATTTCCGTCGATGAGTTGCGCAGCAAATATGGCAGTGTCTCATCTATTCCCCTTGGTCGTAGCGGTAAACTTTCGGAGGTGGCAGACTTAGTTGTTTACCTGGCATCTGACCGTGCTTCTTATCTCCACGGCACCACTGTCAATTTATCCGGGGGTAAATCCCGGGGATAGTTTTAGACTTTTTACTTCCAGGTAGTGACTCCTTTTACGAGAAGTAAATTGGAGTAGATTCGCACATCACCTGTCATAACCACCGCAAAGGCTTTGGCTGCCCGTTTGTAGAATTCAAACTTGTCCAGTTTTTCAATCGCAGGGGTTTTCGGGTAGTGCTCCTGAATAATATCGGTGTATCCATCATATACTTGGTGGTATTCCTTTAAAATGCCGTCTGAATTCCGGTCTTCAGGCACTGGCTCCATCATAACAACCGGATGTTTCACCGCATGATCCAGTACAAACAGGGGAAGAATCGCCTGGATCAATTCATTGATGCCCAGTCCATCTGCCCGAATAATACTTGGGTTGTGACTCTCACCGGGAAAATGGGCATCACCGAATACAATCTCATCATGGTGGCCCATGCGGTGAAGGGTTTCTAAAAGTTGAGGACTTATGAGCGGGGAAATTCCTTTAAGCATAACCCGGACTATTTCATTTTGAGACCGATTGAGTCAAAGGAATAACCGCCAATCCATACCAAAAAAAACACCGTGATTACACGGTGTTTTAGAAAGATTTTGCGACAGTTAAGTCTGCATTCCTTCCCTTTACGGGTAGTGATTAATTATTTTGACGAAGGCGCAGTACATATTCGGTTTATCTTTACTGTTTTACCCTAGCTCCACTTTTTAAATTTGTCCAAAAATTTTTAATATTTTTTTTATTGGTTGCGTAAGGCCTGAAAATGGGAGTTTGCGGCCCTTGAAAGACCTTCCAAATTATAGCCTCCCTCAAGAATGGACACCACTTTCCCATTGCAGAATTCGTTGGCAAGATCACAGATAATTTCGGTGAGATCGGCAAAGTCTTTGTCTTCCAAAGCGAATTGTCCAAGAGGGTCCTCCTTTCTTGAATCAAACCCAGCGGAGATCAAAATTAATTCCGGTCGGTAGAGATTCATTTTCTTTTTAAGTTCTTCCCCAAAACATGAATCCACAATTTCTTTGCGGGCACTTCCTGAGGGCAGGGGAAAGTTAAGGGTAGTGCCGAGGGCTTTCCCTTTTCCTGTTTGATCTTTGGTGCCTGTCCCCGGATACCATGGGTGTTGATGAACACTCATAAAGAAAACAGACTCGTCTTCATAAAAAGTATCCTGGGTGCCATTTCCATGATGGACATCCCAGTCCACAATCAGAACCTTCCCCACCTTATAATTTTTTTGCGCGTACCGGGCAGCGATTGCGATGTGATTAAAGAGGCAAAAACCCATACCTCTGGTGGGGGTGGCATGATGACCAGGCGGCCGGCTTATACAAAATGCACGCTGTAATTTACCGGAAAAAAGTTCATCGATCGCAAGGATAGCTCCACCGGTTGCCCTGCGGGCAACCGACCATGAATCTTTAGATACGTGGGTGTCTCCTGTGGACAGGCTTGTTTTCCCAGATTCAATATCTTTTCGGGAATGTGTCAGGTAGCCTGGGTCATGGACAAGTTCCAGGTTTTTCTCATGGCAGGGCTTAGGAGTAAGTATTGGGATTGACTGCAAAAGCCCAGCCTGGCTTAACCCATTGTACACCCTAGTGGCACGGACCGGTTGTTCGGGATGACCAGTCCCTGTGATGTGGTTTTCGAAGTACTTATCATACACCACACCGACTGGGGTATCCATCGCCTGATCAATTATACCAAAGCTTTTTTCTTCTTCTCTTCCGTGACCAACTGGTGGAAAGAAGCGAAAAGGTGGGTGGCATCATTGGGCCCGGGTGCTGCCTCCGGATGATATTGCACCGAAAAAACAGGTAGGTCCTTTAATCGCATACCTGAAACAGTTTGATCATTTAGGTTATATTCCGTGACAATTGCCCCCATTTTTTCCAATGTATCTTTATCCGATGCAAATCCATGGTTTTGGGAGGTAATGGCGACCCGTTCTGTTTCCACATTCTTTACGGGTTGATTCCCTCCCCGGTGACCAAACTTTAATTTATAAGTATCGGCTCCAATGGCATGAGTAAGCACCTGATGTCCCAGGCAGATGCCAAAGATCGGGAAATCGGGTAAAAGAGATTGAACCGTTTTGTGAGTGTAGGTAAGGGCAGATGGATCACCGGGGCCATTGGATAGAAAGATAGCATCGGGTTTGTGAGACCTGGCTTCCTCCGCAGTGGCATCGGCGGGCAAGACGATCACATCAAAGCCGTGCCGTTTCAAATTTTTGAAAATGGCTCGTTTCGCTCCAAGGTCAAAAGCCACTAGTTTGTGAATTTCCTGAGGCTTATAATCATCCTTGCTAAGATCGGTTCCCTCAACCGTAAAAGTTTTGCTATCTTCCCCGGTTGGATCCCAGGTGAATGATTTTGCACAGGTTACCTCTTTGACGAAGTCTTTCCCTACAATACCATCCCAGGATCGGGCTTTTTCGAGAGCTTCCTCGTCCGTGATTCCCTCAGTGGAAAGACAGGCCTTAAGGGCACCATGAACCCGGATTCTTTTGGTGATGGCTCGGGTGTCCACTCCTTGGATCCCCGGAATGGAATGCTTTGACAGATAGTCACCAAGTGATTGGGTTGCCCGCCAATTGCTTACATTAGGGCTAAGTTCACGCACCACAAAGCCGGAAACTTTGGGTCCATCCGATTCCTCATCTTCTTCATTAATGCCATAATTTCCAATTTGAGGAGCCGTCATGGTAACGATTTGGCCAAAGTAGGAGGGGTCAGTGAGAGTCTCCTGATACCCGGTCATGCCGGTATTGAAAACCGCTTCCCCCATAATGGTGGCTTTGGCCCCAAAAGAAAAACCACGAAAAATACTGCCGTCTTCCAAGGCTAACACTGCGTCCCGAACTCTGATTGGATTACTCATAAAATTGCATCTGTTCTATGAGCTAAACCTTGCTTGGAAAATTGGCAAACTTGATTTGAGATATTCAGTGTTAATTCGTTATTTTTTGAAAAAAGGGGGGAATGTTTGACTAATTTTCAATGCATCATTACCGAGGTAGGCTTATGGATAAAACAATCGCAGGCTATGATCGCAATAAGACCAAAAACGTCGCTTTGATAAAGTGGTTGGACAAAATGGTGGAAATGTGTGCACCCAAAGATGTCCACTGGTGTGATGGTTCAGAGGAAGAATGGAGTATGCTTTGCCAACGGATGATAGACCAAGGTTCTATGATCGCTTTAAACCAAGAGAAAAGGCCCAACAGTTACCTTGTTCGATCGGATCCCCGGGATGTCGCCAGGGTGGAAAGTAGAACTTTTATCTGCAGCTACGGTAAAGATGATGCAGGCCCTACCAACAACTGGGAAGAGCCCCGTAAAATGAGGGCTCGGTTGAAAAGACTCTTCCGTGGATGTATGGAGGGCAGAACCCTCTACATTATTCCTTTTTGTATGGGTCCTTTGGGTTCAAAGATCTCCCAGTTTGGAGTTCAGGTTACGGATTCACCCTATGCTGTTTTAAATATGCGGATTATGACCCGGATGGGGCAGCAGGTGCTTGACCAATTGGGGGAGCGTGATTTTTTTGTTCCTTGCCTTCACTCGGTTGGTTTTCCCTTGAAGGCAGGAATGGAAGATGTTCCCTGGCCATGTGACCCTGACAACACTTACATTGTCCATTTTCCTGAGCAAAGAACCATTGTTTCTTACGGCAGTGGCTATGGAGGGAATGCCTTACTGGGAAAAAAGTGTTTAGCGCTACGGATTGCTTCCTGTATGGCCCGTGATAACGAATGGATGGCCGAGCATATGCTGATTCTTGGTGTGGAGAACCCAGAGGGTGAAAAGACCTATGTAGCCGGTGCTTTCCCAAGTGCTTGTGGGAAAACCAATATGGCGATGCTTATCCCGCCAGAATCCATGAAGGACTGGAAGGTTTCTACGGTGGGTGATGATATTGCCTGGCTAAAACCGGATGATAAAGGAATGCTTCGAGCGATTAATCCAGAAGCCGGATTTTTTGGAGTGGCTCCAGGTACATCTTGGGACACAAACCCCAATGCCATGGAATCCATGAAGGAAAATAGCCTGTTTACCAATGTTGCCCTAACTGAAGATGGCGATGTATGGTGGGAGGGGTTAACCAAGGAGCCCCCTGCAAAATTAATCGATTGGCGAGGAGAGGCATGGACACCTGATAGCGAGAGTCCTGCCGCTCATCCCAACGCACGCTTCACTTCGCCCGCTGCCCAATGCCCGACAATCGATCCAGAGTGGGAAAACCCAGCAGGTGTGCCTATTTCAGCTTTTATATTTGGAGGGAGAAGAATGTCTGATATTCCTCTTGTTTATCAATCTTTTAACTGGAACCACGGCGTCTATTTGGGAGCCACCCTTTCTTCTGAAACCACCGCTGCAGCGGAAGGGGCACTGGGGAATTTACGGAGAGATCCGATGGCGATGATACCATTTTGTGGGTATAATATGGGAGATTATTTTCGCCATTGGATGAAAATGGGGAAAGCCCTGAAGGAAAAACCAAGAATTTTTCATGTGAACTGGTTTCGCAAAGATAAGGATGGCCATTTCTTATGGCCCGGGTTCCAGGATAATATGAGGGTGCTGCGTTGGATCGTTGAACGGTCAACAGGGAAGGGAAGGGCTCATGAAGGCCCCCTTGGGTGGTATCCAGAAAAGGAAGATCTTGATTGGTCAGGTCTTGAGTTTGCTACCAGCCAATGGGATGAATTAATGTCCATTGATGCTGAGAATTTACGGATGCAGACCTTGCGGCACGAAGAGTTGTTTCTACAACTTTCCGAATTTTTACCCAAGGAGATGCTTTTCGAAAGGGAACTGCTGGTCTCCCGTTTGTAGGAAAAAATAGGCCGGAATTTAAGCCGCCTGCTTTTTAGACCATCGGTAAAAGATGGAGGAAAGCACGCTGACTGATACAATCATGTTGGCTAGCTTCATAAGAACTCCGCCTGTCTTTTGGTCCTCTAGGGGGCTGATATTTATGATTCTTTCCGCATAAAAGTAGGTGTCATACAAAACATCTTTGGAAAAGGTAAGGATTGCAAAGATAGGGGTTTGCCCCAGCATCAAAGCAAGCACATAGAGCATTTGGGGGCCAAAGGATAAAGCGGGTATATATTTTGACTTACTACAAAGAGGCCACCACATGAGAACGGAAGTAAAGAACATCGACAGGTGTTCAGCCATGTGGAGGGTTTTATCCCGAATGGCTGCCTCGTAAAAAACCCCAATGTGCCAGAAGGAGAAAACCATAGTGAAGAGTAAGCCTGCAATAATCGGGTGTACTAGAAACTTTAAAAATTTCTGGGTTATTGGGTTCCGTTCCAGAAATTCGTCGAGATTCTCGTGGGGTATGCCCAGGAGCATAAAGAGTGGGCTCACATACATGAGAATATTGTGCTGAATCATGTGTGCAAAAAATAAGTAATTTTCCCCAAGTGGATCCAGGGGGGAGCCTACCGCTAAATAGAAGCTCAGTATGCCGGCTCCAAACCAGTAGGCATGGCTCTTCTTGAAAGATGCGGATGGGTTTTTGGCAGATCGGACCGGGCCAACTAAAACAAAGTAAGCCCAACACACAAACAGGATACCACCGATGAGGGCAGGCTCTGTATGCCAATGGCTAAGGGTTATGGGTGAGTTGGACATTACAAAAGTCCACTCATTCTATTTAGAAAAAAGAAAACAAAAAGGCAGCTTATCAATTTTCAGTCCAAAAAGCTTCCGAGCGGACTTTAATTCGAAAATCATCGGTGGTAGCAGACTGGGCTAGAAGGGAAATTTGGGTACCTTCGACAAGTTCTTCGTCTTCAGGGAAAAACTGAAGAAAGAAAGGGTTTTCAGGTTTTTCAGAGTGAATTTCCACCGTATCAGCTTGGGTGATTTTCCATGAGAATTGATGAGGGATACCTTTGACCTTAGTCCAAAGTTTTTTGTTTTGGCCAAATTTCTCACTGGAAGTGTGCTCTTGGCTGGCTTGAAAATAGGAATCTCCAATTTTAACGAAATCTCCCTTGGCGTATTGTTTATCGGATTTCCATTCATCTGTAAGGGCGGTGACCTCGAATTGATCAATCACAGGATGGGTGTCTCCCATGTAAATAACCGCAAAAAATGTAAAGACTGCAATGACCAAACCCATCAGAAACAGGATGGTGTTTAGTATTTTGTCCCACTTCAGGTGCATAAACCACCATATAACCCCTATGAACTTAAGCACAGAAGTAGTGAAAAGGATGCCTATAATGTAGCTGCCGTCAAAAGTTTGAACATAAATGATAACGATCTCAATACCTGTGATGGCAACAAGAAACATGGAAAGGTTGAAGAAGGTAAAAAAACGTTTACTTTCCTCAGCGATAGGGTCTTCAGAGTGTCCGCTCATAATGATCTAAAAAAAGATTGGTTATTGGTTAGGAATCAATCCCTAAAATGCATATTCCATTAAATACACAACCGGGAAAATGATGATCCAAACAATGTCAACGAAGTGCCAATAAAGTCCACAACATTCAACATCCAGGGCGTCCGCTACACTCATTTTTCCGGTAAATGAATAAACGAGCCAGCCAAGTAACCAAAAGACTCCGATCGCGACATGAGTCCCATGGGTGCCAGTTAGTACATAAAAGGTGGAACCAAATACATGAGGTTCACCTCGATAGGAGGATAAGGTAAGCTCATTGCCTGGCATGTGTACGAAGTGGGTGAACTCATAAACCTGGCAGGCCAGGAAAATGGCACCAAATACAATAGTCCCCAAAAGCATCCACCTTGTACTGGTAAGATTTCCCTTGTGGATGGCTGATACTGCAAGCGCCATAAACAAGGAACTGGCAAGGAGGATGAAAGTACTGAAGGAGGTAAGTTCGATGTCGAAAACATTCCGGATGTCCAGGTAATTACTTCCCACCGTCGCTGATATTTTTCGGTAGATGAGGTGGGTGGATATTAAGGTCCCAAAAAACATACAGTCGGAACCTAAAAAAGCCCACATTAAGACTTTTTTATTGGGTATACCGGTGCTTGTTTCTGGCTCGTGGTGTTCGAGGCTGTGGGCTGCTGCTTCACTCATTGGTTAAGGCTTCTAAGGTTAGTAGTAAAATTATTCTTCTGACTCTTTGGGAAATAAATGATAACCACCGGGGCCTTCTAGTGCCCACATGATGATACCAAGGATGAAAACGGCACCTCCAGCAATCGCGATTTCGTAGGGGGTACCGATAAAGCTTTCTGTAAATTCAATGGTTTGCCTGAAAAGTAAACCGAGGACCATAACGAACAGGCCGACAGCGGTGACCAAAGGGCACCAGGAATGGTCTGGCATGTGAACACCATGATCACCAAGAGGTTCTTTTTGAGAGTGCTTTTCCTTGGGGCCATAATTATTTTCCCAAGCCTGATCACGGGCATTGATGATGGGAGTACGGGCGAAGTTGTACTCCTTGACAGGGGAGGATAATGTCCATTCTAAGGTTCTGGCATCCCACGGGTTTTTACCTGCCTTTTTAAGTTTCTTGTCAAAGAATGAATTTACAAACTGGTAAATTCCAATCGCAATACCAACTCCCAAAACAAAAGCACCGATTGTGGCGATTTGATTCCAGGTTTCGAAACCGTGTCCCTCATTGTAACTGTGGGTCCGGCGGGGCTGGCCAATCATGCCAAGGTAATGCATGGGGAAGAAGGTAACATTGAAACCAATGAACATAAGGGTGAAAACAAGTTTACCCAGTTTTTCATTCATGAGGCGACCGCTCATTTTGGGTAACCAAAAATAGAAGCCAGCGTAGAGGCCAAACAAAGCTCCTCCGATAAGTACATAATGGAAGTGAGCCACCACAAAGTAGGAATCTTGGTGCTGGGCATCAATCGGAACCGAAGAGTGCATAATCCCGGTGAATCCCCCAATCATAAACATGGTAATGAAACCAAGGGCAAAGAGCATGGGGGTGTCAAAGCGGATGCGCCCCCCCCACATTGTGCCTATCCAGTTAAAGATCTTAACGCCGGTGGGGATGGCGATGAGCATAGTCAGGATGGAGAAAGCAGAAGTTGCCACCACACCCATTCCGGTGGTGAACATGTGGTGACTCCACACAGCGAAGCCCATAAATCCAATGATGGCTCCGGAGAAAATGATCAAACCATATCCAAATAATGGCTTTCTTGAGAAAACCGGGATGATTTCAGAAACGATCCCCATTGCGGGGAGAATCAAAATATAAACTTCGGGGTGGCCAAATATCCAAAAAAGATGCTGCCAGAGGTGAGGTTTACCACCTTCCAGGAAGTCGAAAAAATTAGTTCCATAAGTACGGTCAAACATCAATTCAGCCAAAGCAATCGTGATAGCAGGGAAAGCAAGGATGATGAGAAAACTTACAATTAAAGTCATCCAGGTAAACACAGGGAGGCGCATCATAGTCATCCCTGGGGCCCTCATGTTGATAATCGTGGTGATGAAATTGAAGGAAGCCAATAAGGACGCAATGCCCAGAATCTGAAGTGAGAAAACCCAAAAATCAGGCCCCATGTCTCCGATTACTTCTGCAAATCGGTTATCGGTAAGGGGGGCATACCCAAACCATCCAATGGCGGGAGAACCACCGGTAAAGAACCAGCTGAGGTTGAGGGTAATTCCTCCGGCAATGAAACACCACAAGCTCAGGGTGTTCATACGAGGGAATGCAACATCACGAGCCCCGATTTGGAGGGGCATGATGAAATTGAAAAAGGCTGCACTCAAAGGCATGATCACAAGAAACACCATGGTGGTTCCGTGCATAGTAAACATTTGGTTGTATTCCCGGTTTGTTAAAACCTCCATGTTGTGGCTCCAGAGTTGAGACCGGATAAGCAGGGCTTCCACCCCACCGAGAAGAAGAAAAAAGAGTGCGGTCAAACCATACAGCAGTCCAATTTTTTTATGGTCAATGGTGGTAAGCCAATCAACGAGACCGGAAGCATGCTGCCCTGGACGGGGAAATATTTTGGATTCGACCTTGGTCTTGGTGTCTGGTGAAGCGTAGTCTATAGATTCAGTAGCCATGTTCTTTGTGGTTGTGCAGTTTTAAATTTGTCCGAGAAGATAAGCAATCAGTTGGTTCACTTTTTCA
>Ga0181607_10001625_pt1 | contig 20010 bp, 22 predicted proteins | sample 041ome_9_FD_132420 | JGI IMG/M metagenome (GOLD analysis project Ga0181607, IMG submission 132420) | Coastal salt marsh microbial communities from the Groves Creek Marsh, Skidaway Island, Georgia - 041413US metaG (megahit assembly) | ecosystem: Environmental > Aquatic > Marine > Intertidal zone...
GCATGTTCTAGCCGGGTATGACCAGGGGCAGTACCGACAGCATTTGCGGGTAGTTGAGTATCGGGTTCCGGCTGGATATGCGCCAAAGCTTGGCAACCCTGATCGTGCAGCGGATTGGGCAGTGTTGGTGCTTGATCAGGCATTTTCTGGGGCACCTGCACCGTTAGCCGTGAAGCCGCCGCGCCTCAACGCGTCTTTCATTATTGCCGGATTCGCCAGTTCCAGGCTGCATCGGTTGACGCGCCATGTGAACTGCAAGCTGCAGCGGATAGGCCAGCGCGCGTTTCAGCACAGCTGCGCCACCGCAAAGGGCGTATCAGGGGCACCCATCTTGGGCTGGGAAGGGGGTGCGCGGGCCACATACGGTTTGCACGTCGCATCGAGCCGTGTTGCCGGCATCGCGGTGACGTCGGCATCGATCCTGAAGGAATTTCAAACCGCCAGACGACCCTATTAGCGAGACGCTACTGACATTCGCCTGCATCCTTTGCCATACTTGGGCGACAGACTGCGCTTAAAGGATACGCCGATCATGAATGTCGCTTCGCTATTGGTTCGCGCTGCCAGGTCCCGTCCGGATAACCCAGCCCTGTATCAGGGCAAAACGCTGGTTGCGGACTACCGCGAATTTCATAGGCGTGCTTCTGCTGTCGCTGGGTGGCTACGTGGGGATGCGGGCCTGAACACCGGCGATTGTGTCGGCTTCGCTATGACCAACTGCACGGAATTCTTGGAAATTCTTTATGGCAGCTGGATGGCTGGCCTGATTGCGGTGCCGATCAACGCCAAGCTTCACCCGAAAGAATTCGCCTTTATCCTGGAAAACTCAGGCTCACGGCTGTGCTTCGTTACAGAAGACCTGCAGGACGCATTGGAAAGCGTGTTCGATGATTTGCCGGACTGTGAGCAATTGCTGACGGCAGGTTCTGATGCGTACAAGCAGATTGTTACGGGTCCCACTATACCTATGACCCATCGCCAACCGGATGATCCGGCATGGCTGTTTTATACCTCCGGCACCACAGGTCGCCCCAAAGGTGCAACCCTGACGCATCGGAATCTCATGGCTTGCACGATGGCCTATTTCACAGATGTGGATGCCGCCCAGGAAAGTGATCATTGCCTGCATGCCGCCCCGATGTCCCATGGTGGTGGGTGCTACAACATTCCATTCGTTGCTGCATGTGCGGCGCAAGTCGTGCCAGTGAGCGGTAAATTTGACCCGCCAGAGATTTTTGAGCTCCTGCCGCATTTCACTGGAATGTCCTTCTTCGCAGCGCCAACCATGGTTAAGCGCATGGTGGAGCACCCAAGCCAGAAGGCTGCCGATACCAGCAATCTGAAGACCATCATTTATGGCGGCGGGCCGATGTATGTGGAGGATTGTAAGGCGGCAAAAGCGGCGTTCGGCGACGTGCTGGCGCAGATCTATGGCCAAGGCGAAAGCCCGATGACGATCACATGCCTGCCACGGCAGGATGTCGCTGACACCAGTAATCCTCGCTACGAGGCCATGATTGCCTCAACCGGGCGGGCCTTCACGAATGTTGAGGTCATTACGGCGGATGCAGATGATAATCCGCTCCCGCCCGGTGAGATCGGCGAAGTGCTTGTGCGCGGCGATACAGTGATGGCGGGTTACTGGCGCAATCCTGAAGCTACTGCGGATGCTCTCCGCAATGGTTGGCTGCATACGGGCGATGTCGGTGCTATGGATGAATTCGGCTACCTGACGCTAAAGGACCGCTCCAAAGATATGATTATCTCTGGCGGCACGAACATCTATCCGCGTGAGGTAGAGGAGGCGCTGCTAACCCACCCAGGCGTCGCAGAGGTTTCGGTCATCGGTGAGCCAGATGAAGAGTGGGGCGAAAACGTTATCGCCTATGTCGTTTCCAGGGATGGTCATGGGGTCGATGATGCAGCACTCGATGCTCACTGCCGCGATCTCATCGCCCGCTTCAAACGCCCAAAAGGTTATCGTTTCGTGGATGGTCTGCCCAAAAACAACTACGGCAAAGTCCTCAAAACAGACCTTCGTGAGATGCTGGCGGCAGAGAAAGCTGGGTAGACGGGAGTATTTTAGTCGCTCAGATGCCGAAGCGGCGAGGATTTCGCTAATCTGTCGCCGATATCCATCTGTTCATGCAGGATCTCAGCGATGTGGACAGTCCCATCGCCTGGCGTTCTCCAGTAAATTTTGTGCTTGCCGCAAGGGGCGCAACGTCCAATTACGCCATAACCCGATTCAATTGGTCTACCTTGGAGCGTGCCTTTTGTGATTTTTTCTAAGGCTTTATACAGGTCCGCTAAATAGGATTCCGCTTGCATTTCGCCCCATTGGCCAACGCTGTACTGATATATCTCGATTAGCCGCTGCTGGGCCGAGGATGAAAGCAAATAGGTTGGCGGCATTACTCAGGAAGTGTCGCCTGCCGAATGATATCCGCCATTGCTACCTGGCTATAATCTGCATCAGGTAGCGCAAATGCTTTTTGTAGTGCCGCGCGTTTCGCTTCATATGTCGAATATTCTGTCCGCTCTTTGTCTCGGCGGATGAGGTCGCGAACATATTCGCTGGCGTTATCATAATCACCAGTGTCGCTAATTTTAGCCGTCACATGATCTTTTAGAGCGCCGCCAACGCGAACATTCAGGTTCATGGGTTTATTCATAACCGAGCTCCAGATCGCAGCGTACAGAATTGCAAAGATAATTAAAGATATTCTGTACGCTGCGATTGATCAAGGCTGGTTGCTATTTCGCCGCTGTAACCATGATCTCAACAAGAATCTCTGGGCGGGCGAGGCCGGCTTGGATGCAGGCGCGGACGGGTGGATTCTTGGGATCAACCCAATTGTTCCATACGGCATTCATAGCTTTGAAGTTGGCCATGTCGGTGATCCAGAGCTGGGCCGTCAGTAGCTTCGATTTATCTGTGCCGGCTTTGGCCAGATAGCTGTCGATCGTGTCCACGATGCTCTGTGTCTGGCCAGTGATGTCGGCTGTGAAATCTTTGGCGACGAGACCGCACACGTAAACCATGTCGCCATTCACGACACAGCGGCTCATGCGGGGGCCGGGGCCTTCGGTGACGTCGATGCGTTGGATAGCCATAATTGTTTTCTCCTGATTGAATTGAGACCTCAAGCAGGCCACGAATGGAGCGGCAAGTGCAAGCAGGCATGCAGATCGAACATGACGTGATGATCCCGATGCGGGATGGCTCGCTGATGGCGACCGACATCTACCGCCCAGATAACGCAGGCACAGCGCCCTTGCTGCTAGAGCGGACGCCATACGGCAAGCATCTGCCGAGCCGGAGTGAGATCACGGCGGCTGATCCCCTAAAGGCTTTGTCGCGGGCAGATGTGGCCGCGCGGTTCGTCGCCCGTGGATTCGCGGTGGCTTATCAAGACACGCGCGGTCGATACAAATCTGAAGGTGTGTTCGCAAAATACCTGGCAGATGGAGCAGACGGCTTTGACGCTGTTCAGGCGCTCTCAGCGATGCCCGGAATCGATGGCCGTGTTGGCATGTTTGGGCTCTCATATTCCGCCCACACGCAAGTCGCGGCAGCCAGTATGGGGCCGCCTGCACTGCAGGCGCTCGTTGCTGATTCCGGTGGATTTTCAAGCGCCCATCGCTCTGGCGTTCGTCAAGGTGGCGCGTTTGAACTGAAGCAGGCAACTTGGGCGCTGAAGCAAGCACGCCTCAGCCCAGAGGCTGCCGCTGATCCCCTACTGACAGCGGCTTTGGAGGCGGAGGATGTGCGGGCTTGGTTTACCCGCATGCCATGGCGGCCCGGCGTATCGCCTGTGCGGGAGCATCCGGCCTACGAAAAATACCTGCTGGATCAATGGCAGGCTGGTGCGCTGGATGATGCTTGGAAGCAACCCGGCCTCTATGCTGCGGGATACTATGATCAATTCGCACGTATGGCGCAGATCCATATGTCGAGTTGGTATGACCCTTACCCGCTAACCGCGACCGACAATTATCTTGGCTTGAAGGCAGAGGGTGCCAAGGACCTTGGTCTGGTCCTTGGCCCCTGGACCCATGGCGACCGATCACTGACCTATGCGGGTGATGTTGATTTTGGCGAGGCGGCGACATTGGATGGTCAACTGGCACCCGATTTCATTGATTTTCGTGCGGACTTCTTCGATCGCGTTTTCCATGGGAAAGCAGGGCAGGCGGACAGCGCGCCCGTGAAGGTTTTCATCATGGGTGGTGGTTCCGGCCAGCGAAACAAGGCGGGACGCTTGGTTCATGGCGGTGCATGGCAAGGATTCGCTGATTGGCCGCCGCCTGAAGCCGAAGTGCGTCCATTCTATCTGGCAAGCGATGGGCAGCTTGCGACAGACGTAGCGCCAAGCGCCTCCCGGATCGACTATCGCTTTGATCCGCTAAAGCCTGTCCCGACCATTGGCGGTGCAGTGTCATCCGGTGAGCCAGTGATGCGGGGTGGGGCATTCGATCAGCGCGAAAGTGCGGAGATTTTTGGCTGCGCAGCACCATATTTGCCGCTCTCCAGCCGTCCAGATGTGCTAACATTCGAAACGCCTGTGTTAGAGCAAGACATCACAGTCTGCGGCCCGGTTATCCTCCGCCTTTGGGTATCCTCCGACGCGCTGGATACGGATTTCACGATGAAGCTGATCGATGTGCATCCGCCCAGCGCTGACTATGCCCAGGGATATGCCATGATCGTCACTGACGGCATTCTGCGCATGCGCTACCGGGAGTCTATGTCGGTACCAAAATTGATGACGCCCGGCGATCGTTATGCCGTTGAGATAGAGGCTTTCCCGACGGCCAACCGCTTCCTGAAAGGCCATCGGATCCGGTTGGATGTTTCGTCCTCCAATTTCCCGAAATTCGACGTCAATCCGAATACGGGGGAGGCGGAAGGTCAATCACGGCAGGCGCGGGTCGCGATCAATACCGTTCTGCATGGTGGGGATACGCCGTCGGCATTGTTATTGCCGGTTTTGCCACGCACTGGCACCTAATTCGCATAGAGAGGTCGTCCACGAGTCGCTTTTCGCCGTTCTGTCGTGTATTGCGACAAGTGCGGCGGGGGCGGTCTGAATTTTTGTGTTTTGGAGTTTGAGAATGGTTCGCTTTCTAGGTCTAGCGCTTGCTGCCTTGATGATGATGACAGGACCTGCAAGTGCGCAGAAGTTCCGCCAGGGTGATGCTTCAATGCTTCCGAAAGCGGAGCAGGCGCTACAGCAGATCAATGTCATGCAGGCAGATTTCACGTTTCAGAACGTGGCGCAATTCAATACGGGCCGCATTTACGTAGACCGGCTTGGCGGCAAGATGCGCATGGAATTCGATTCGCCGCTGAACCACCTGATTATCGCGAATGGTGCGCGCATTGATTTCATCGGCGGCAATGGCACCGTGGTGAATACAGCGACGCAATCCACACCGCTTGGGCTGATTTTTGGCCGCACTGCAAGGCTCAGCGGTGATGTGAAGGTGCTTGAGATCGCGGCAAAGGGCCAGAATGCTTATATTGCCGTTGGCCAGCGCAGCAAGCCGAAGCAGGGCAAAGTCATCCTGCACTTCTTACAGACCAGCCCAACCTGGACGCTGCACGGTTGGGGCTTCATTGATCCTGAAGGTCGCTACACCAAAACCATCCTACAGAACGTCCGCCATGGTGGCGAACTCTCCTGGACGCTGTTTGAGGCACCTGAAACGAACTAACTGTTTCAGCGCTGGCCGCGGCCTTTGCTATAATCTAGCTCTGCCCAGGCGGGTCTGCCGCCCGGCCACGGGTCGCCCCAAAGTTGTTGGCCACCATCAATGGTTAGCGTTTCGCCGGTAATGAATTTTCCTGCCGGCGATGCCAGATAAACGGCACCTTCCGCGATGTCCCATTCATCGCCAGCGCGCAACATGGGGTTCGATTGCTTGAAGCTTTCTGCACCCTCCGCTGGGTAACGGCCAAAGGCGCTGGATTCGCAGCAGCCCGGTGCCAGGCAATTCACACGAATATCATATTGCGCCCATTCAACCGCAACTGTGCGGCTGGCGTAGATCACGCCAGCACGGGCAGCCGTTGTGTGCGCCATTTGCGGCAGGCCACGCCAGATATCAGCAACGATATTGATCATATTGCCCGGCGCGCTGCGGTCCCGCCAACGCTTTGCGGCCGCCTGCATCATGTTCCACGAGCCATTCAGGTTCGTGTCGATAACGGCGCGCCAGCCATTTGGCGATAAATCCAGGGCATCTTGCGGGAACTGTCCACCCGCATTGTTGATCAGAATGTCGATTTTGCCCTCATCAGCGAAAACTTGGTCGAAGAAGGCATCAACAGCTTCGGGTTCCCTGATGGACATGGAATGGATTGAACAAGAGATGCCGCGCGCGTCGAATAAGGTTTTGACCGCGTCTAGCTTCGCTTGATCACGGCCGCAGATAACGATCCGCGCGCCCAGGCGTCCAAACAGCGCCGCCATGGCTTTGCCCAACCCGCTGCCGCCGCCGCTAACGACAACGACCTGCCCTTTGAAAAGATCATCCCGATAAATGGTGGGGCGTTCGAAGAGATCATCGTCAGATGCGCCAAAATTCTGTGGCATGGGGCGGGCTCCAGCTTGCAGCGAATGATGCGCCATCGTATGCCGTGGCAATGACATGGTCCATTGTTGCTAAGGACGCCGCCAGCGGCGCATTCGGGGTCGCCGTCGCATCGAAGGTGCTGGCGGTCGGTGCTATCTGTCCGTGGCTTGAAGCTGACACCGGCGCTCTTTCAACGCAGTCCTATACGAACCCACTTTATGGGCCAGATGTATTAGCGAGATTGGCTGCTGGCGACAGCATCGAAGCAGCCATTGGAGCCGTGACATCCGCCGATGAAGGCCGCGCCTTCCGCCAAGTCCATGGTGTCGATGCGCAGGGCAATGCATTCGCCTATACCGGCGCATCCTGCGTCGATTGGAATGGCCATGTGCTGGGTGAAGGCGTATCTGTTGCTGGAAACATGCTGGTCGGGCGAGCCGTCGTTTCCGAAACAATGAAGGCCTGGATTGATGGCTGGGAAAAACCGTTCGCACGGCGATTAATGGATGCCCTGGCCGCTGGCGAAACTGCAGGCGGTGATAAGCGCGGTAAGCAATCGGCGGCGATCAAAATTGTGAAGGCTGAACAATGGCCGTGGATTGATCTCCGCATTGATGATGCGGCAGAGCCCGTCCGGGAGCTTTCCCGCATGTTGGACACATTCCTAGCGGAGCGGGCACCATACTACGTAACATTGGCGACACGGAATAATCCGGCAGGGGTGTATGACCTTGCCGAACGTGAGGCCTATCAGGCTGGATACAGAAAAGCATTGGGTGAGGAGCGATAGTTTATGCGGGTTGGTATTGTCGGGCTTGGGGCTATGGGAATGGGGGCCGCGCAATCCTGTGTGCGGGCTGGGCTGGAAACGGTCGGCTGTGATCTGTCGGCAGATGCCAGGGCCGCGTTTGAGGCTGCTGGCGGTACGGCTGTCAGCTCCGTCGCGGAGATGGGCCACCTGGACGCCGTGATGATCCTGGTCGTCAACGCGGCCCAAACTGAAGCCGTGCTATTCGGTGAGAATGGCTTAGCGGAGAAACTGCCCAAAGGTGCCGTCGTGCTGGCGGGTGCCACAACAGCGCCTGAATATCCGCCCACTGTTGCGGCTCGGCTCGAAGCGCTTGGGCTGCAGTTCATTGATGCGCCCGTATCCGGCGGTGCGGCCAAGGCCATGGCTGGGTCTATGACGATTATGGCTGCGGGTTCTGGCGCTGCGTTCCAAAAAGGCGGCGCGTTACTCGATGCGATTGCGGAGAAAGTCTACAAGATCGGCGATACCCCGGGGCAGGGTGCGACCATCAAAATGATCAACCAGCTCCTGGCCGGCGTGCATATCGCTGCCATGGCGGAAGCCTTCGCATTGGCGTCCCGCGCCGGGGCGGATTTGGAAACGGTATACGAAGTCATTTCCAACTCTGCAGGCGGCTCCTGGATGTTCCAGAACCGGGGGCAAAGCATTGTTGACGGCGATTATGCGCCGAAAAGTGCTGTTGATATTTTCGTCAAAGACCTTGGCATTGTGCTGGATGCAGGCCGATCCATGACTTTCCCACTACCGCTTTCTGCGGCCGCCCATCAGCAGTTTCTAGCTGCCAGTGCTGGCGGGCTCGGTCGTGAGAATGACAGTGCGGTTGTGAAAGTATTCCAGAAGCTAACCGGCATTGACCTACCGACTACGGAGACTTCCGAATGAGCCCCGTTCTTGGCTGCATCGCAGACGACTTCACCGGTGCCACAGATTTAGCAGGCATGCTCGTCCGCCATGGCATGCGGGCCGTGCAGACCATCGGCGTTCCTGATATTCCAGCCAGCGAGATTGATGCTGACGCCGTGATTGTTGCACTGAAATCCCGAACGATCCCAGCGGATGAAGCCATTGCCCAATCACTAGAAGCGCTGGAATGGCTGCAGGCGGGCGGGTGCCAGCGGTTCTATTTCAAATATTGCTCGACATTTGATTCGACGGACACAGGCAATATCGGCCCGGTCGCAGAGGCACTGCTGGATGCACTCGGCGCCGATCAAGCCATTGCCTGCCCAGCATTTCCAGAGAACGGCCGGACCGTTTTTAAGGGCTATCTCTATGCTGGCGACGTGCTGCTGAATGAAAGCGGCATGCAGGACCATCCACTAACCCCAATGACGGACACGAACTTGGTGCGTGTCCTCGCCCGCCAATCAACTACGCCGGTTGGCCTGCTGGATTACAAGACGATCCGCAAAGGTGCCGATGCAGCGCGTGCCCATCTCGCAGCATTGGCAGGCGATGGCCGAAGGCTCGTTATTGCTGATGCGACGGATGAGGATGACCTCCGCACGCTTGCTTCGGCGACATCTCACCAAGTGCTTAGCACGGGCGGGTCCGGTCTTGCGGTCGGTATGCCAGCGGCGTTTGCGGCTGCGGGCTTGTTCAAGCAGCAAGGTGCGGCGGCAGACTTGCCAAAAATTGGCGGCAAAGGGGCTATAATCTCCGGGAGTTGCTCCCGCGCAACGAATGAACAGGTGGCGCGGTTTGCGCGGAACCATCCTGTGTTTCAGGTCAACCCACTGCAGCTTGCAGAAGGCAAGGACCTAGCGGCGGAGGCATTGGAATGGGCCAAGGGCCGGATTGAGGACGGCCCGGTGTTGATCTGCGCCACAGACAGCCCAGACGCCGTCAAGGCCGCGCAGGAAGCTGTTGGTCGGGAGAAGGCAGGCGCGCTTGTGGAAGACGCACTGGCGACCGTCGCTGCGGGCCTGAGAGACATGGGCGTCTCGCGTATGGTCGTCGCGGGTGGAGAGACATCAGGTGCGGTTGTGCAGAAACTGAAGATCGGCGCGCTCAGGATCGGGCCAGAGATTGATCCAGGTGTGCCGTGGTGCGTTAGCATTGGCGGGAAAGAAATGGCGGTCGCGCTGAAGTCTGGCAACTTTGGCGGCCCAGATTTCTTTGAGAACGCGCTGGCCTCCGCGCCTTAAAACGAGACGTTCACGAACCTGTGTTCAATCAAGTGGTATATTTTGCGACGGATCAGTGATGGACTGCCGTTTGTGTCCTAGGGGGGAAACGCAAACGGGAGAGAACTCTTGCTGAAACGAACCTTCACCACCGCAATCGCGGCGCTCGTGCTGGGCGCATCAAGCGTCGTTGGGGCTGGCAGCGCTAAAGCTGACGGCAAAGACTTGATCGGGCCAATCATTATTGGTGCGGCCATCGGCGGCCTGATTATCGCCGCCACCCATGACGATGGTCATCACGCCCATCGCGCACCGAAACGCCGCCACCATGGCCATAATGGCTACTACAAGCGGAAATCTCACAAGCATGGTCACTACAATCGCGGCCATCGGGGTGGCAGAAACCATGCCTACCGGGGCCATACAGTGCGCCGGGATTATATAAACCCAGGCTCTCATCACCGGAGTGGCTATTCCAGCAATGACCGCCGTCGTGCGCGGGCTCAAGATCAATTGGATCGTCGCCGTGCACGGGCGCAGGATGAACTGGACCGCCGTCGTGCGCGGGCCCAGGATGACCTTGATCGCCGTCGTGAACGCGCTCAAGACGAACTGGATCGCCGCCGCGCCCGCGCCAAAAATGAATTAGACCGCCGCCGCGCGCGTGCGCAGACTGACCGCCGATATAATCGCGTTGATAACCGGCGGAATACTGTGGCTGAACGCCCACGTCGTCAGCGTGGCGATGGTTACACTGCCTGGCGGAACTAGGCTGAAAGCCTAATCGGATAAGCCGGGGCGGGAGCGGAGAATCGCTTCCGCCTCGTTCGCCATTCTCTGCAAAATAGCCGATGCCGGCTCAATGGCGTTGATCATGTCAGCTGCCTCGCCCGCGATGACGGTCGCAACGGACATATCATCTTTTTCACGGGCTGCATCGAATGCAGCTTTTGCTGCCTGAACCTCAGCATCTGTGCTTGGCGGTGCATCACGGAGGCTCTTGAAGAATGGCGTATCCATGGTGCGAATCTGATAGCCATCTGGCCAATCAATTCCGCGCAGTAGATCAAATTCTGACCCCTTAGCCGTATCATCACCGGACCCGGTCGCGAGCCGCTGTTTGCCATTGGCACTTGCAAGCGATTCCTCTGCGGCGACAAAGGCGGAGCCCACTAAGGCACCGGCAGCACCGAGCGCCAAGGCTGCCGCCAATCCGCGCCCGTCTGCAATCCCACCGCCAGCCAGCACGGGTATGGACCCAACGGCATCGACCACGGCTGGCACCAGCGGAAGCGTTGCTCTGGCCGCACCATGTCCGCCGGCTTCAGTCCCCTGGGCCACGATCATATCCGCGCCTGCGTCCGCCACGGCGCGCGCTTGGCCAACGGTCTGGACCTGGGCAATCAACGTGGCACCAGATGACTTTGCTTGGGCGACGAAGGGCGCAATATCAGCGAATGATAGAAATATCGCCTTTGGGCTATGGGCCAGGGCGACATCCAATGCAGCTGGGTTTTTGGCCAGGGCCCAAGTGATGAAGCCAATACCGACCACGGCGTTGCCTGCCTCACCAAATTCATGCTCGATCACAGCCGGGTCCGGATAGCCGCCGCCGATCAAGCCAAGGCCGCCGCCGCCCGTAACTGCCGCGGCCAGTTTGCCGCCAGCGACGCCAGCCATGGGCGCGGAGATAACTGGAATGTCAATTCCAAGCATGCGGGTAAGGGCGGTATCGAACGGCATGGCATTGGGCCTTTCAGGTGAGCGTTTGTTGGGCCATGCTTGGTCCTGCATACCTAAAAACGCAAGAGGAAACAGTGATGAACGCACCCGCAAACCCGCGCTGGAAACATCGCCCCGAAGGCTCAACTTGGGGCGATTGGGGGCCGGATGATCAACTTGGCCGGATGAACCTTTTGACACCGGAACGGGTTCTCCGTGCCGCAAAAGAAATTCAAACGGGTGAACGCTTCTGCCTTTCCTTGCCGCTGGATTATCCGGGCGGAAATGTGCTGAACCCGCGCCGCCTGCCGCCAAAGCTTGAGCCGACGATAGATGCAACAAGCGGTACGCCCCGCTACAATTATCCGCTCCGTATGGATAACCCGGCGCATATTGATGTCGGCTGCGATGACCGCGTGACGATGACGTTGCAGTATTCTTCCCAGTGGGATGCGTTCTGCCATATGGGCCAGCTGTTTGATGCAGATGGCGATGGCGTGCCAGAAATTCGCTACTACAACGGCTTTGAAGGCGGCAAAGACATTATCGGTACCGTTGATTACGCCAAAGATGGCAGCCAAGAACCGCGTGAAGAGGGCATCGGTGCCCGCAAACTTGGCATCGAAACCATGGCAGAGCATGGCGTTGTTGGGCGCGGCAATCTGCTGAACCTGTTCGATGTGATCGGGCGCGAGCGTAAGGTCGTCGGATATGATGTGTTCATGCAGGCGATGGAAGATCAGAAGGTTGCGCCGGAAGAGGGTGACCTGATGTTCCTCTATACCGGGTTCGCGGACGTCATCTTGGAGTGTGGCAAGAACCCGACCCATGAGAAAATGCACCAAACCTGCGCCACACTGGACGGGCGTGACGACAAGCTGCTGAACTGGATCACGGATTCAGGCGTCGTCGCCATGATCGCGGATAATTATGCGGTCGAGCAGTCACCCGCCCGTCCGGCACCTGGCAAGACTTACGCGAACAGCCCACTGCATCAGCACTGCCTGTTTAAACTCGGCGTGCCATTGGGGGAGATGTGGTACCTCACCGAGCTGGCGCACTGGCTGAAAGCCAATAACCGCACGCGCTTCTTCGCGACCTGCCAGCCGCTCCGCCTGCCAGGCGCAGTCGGTAGTCCGGCCAATGCGGTGGCGATGGTCTAGCGGGCGCTTAGTGCCTTGGAAGCGGGCCTTCTTCTTCGATGTCTTGTCCCCGGAAGGCCCGCTTCAAGACGCCTTGTAGCGTCAATCCCTGAACCACGATTGAGAACACGACAGCGATGTAGGTGGCGGCAAGCAGGAGAGGTTTAACCTCAGACTCCGGCAGGGATAACGCGAGTGCTACAGAAATACCGCCCTTGAGACCGCCCCAGATCAATGCTGGGGCGGCACCGGGTGTGAATGCGGTCTGCCGTCGCAGCAATGTCACCACCGTCAGTACGGCGGTGGAGCGGCCAATCAACATGGCGACGATGGCGATCGCGCCGGCGGTCGCTGTCGTCACGTTGAAGCCGATTAATACGGCCTCCATGCCGATCAACAGGAACAGGACTGAGTTCAGCATCTCGTCTGTCAGTTCCCAAAACCGCAGCAGATTATCCCGCGTATGGTCACTCATCGCTTTGTTGACGCCCTGATTGCCGATCAGCAATCCTGCAACAACAACGGCGATTGGCCCGGAGAGATGCAGGGATGAAGCAAGGGCGTAAACACCAGTTGCCAGGGCAAGGGTCATAAGGATTTCGACGACGTGATCATCCGCGCTGCGGAGCGCACGATAGACGATCCAACCCGCAGCAAAGCCAAGCGCAGCGCCGCCAACAGCCTCCAGCGCGAAGGTTTCAGCAGCGAATACCGCAGTCGCCTCTGCGTCGCCGCCTGCGCTATTGGTAATGATGCCGACAATGACGATGAACACCACGACGCCGACGCCATCATTGAACAAGGATTCGCCAGCGATCTTTGCCGCCACGGAAGGCGGTACGGCGATTGATTTGAGGATACCAAGCGTCGCGACTGGATCCGTCGGCGAAATCAATGCGCCAAATGCCAGCGCCCAAATGTAGGGAATAGGCTGGCCGATCAGATCAAAGCCAAAGTAGACAATCGTGCCGACAACGAAGGTCGATAAGACGACGCCGCCTGTGGCGAGAAGGGCGATGGGCCACTTCTGCTTGGCGAGCCGGTCCATATCAACATGGAGCGCGCCTGCGAACAAAAGGAAGCTCAACATGCCGTCCAGCAGTGTGTCCGCGAACTCAAATTCGTTCACGAAGGTTACGGCCTGTTCAGCAAGCTTCAGATGCGGGACTGCCACATCAACAAGCAGAACAATGATTGACCCCGCTAAAGCCGCCAACGCCACGCCAATGGTGTGGGGTAGGCGGAAAAAGCGGTGATTCACGTAGGCCGCAGTAGCGGTGGCGACAAGCAGCAGCGCGATGGCTTCGAACACGCCCATGCTGGCCGCCTCCCAAATCAGGCCAGATTATGCGGCTTCGACGCCTTTTTCGGCCATCAGGTTCTCAAGCTCGCCAGACTCATACATCTCACGAATGATGTCACAGCCGCCAACGAATTCCCCTTTGACGTAAAGCTGTGGGATCGTTGGCCAGTTCGAGAACTGCTTGACGCCTTCACGGATGTCAGCGTCTTCCAGAACGTTCACGCCTTTAAACGGAACGCCCATGTGCGTCAGCACCTGGACAACCGTGGAGGAGAAACCGCATTGCGGAAACACGGGCGTGCCTTTCATAAAAAGTACGACTGGTGTTTCATCAATTTCGCTTTGGATACGGGCGTTTGTATCGGACATTTAATCTGTCTCCTGAATTGAATTAGGCGTTATCTGGTACGGCGGTTTGAAGGGCAAGGGCGTGCAGTTCGCCGCCCATCCGGCCCTTGAGTGCCGCATATACAAGCTGATGCTGCGCCACCCGGGATTTACCCTTGAACGCAACAGAGGTGACGTGGGCAGCATAGTGATCGCCATCGCCAGCGAGGTCGCGGATTTCGACCGTCGCGTCTGGCATCGCTTCTTTGATCAGCGCTTCGATTTCGTGGGCGTTCATCGCCATGGATTTAAGCTCCTTAGCGGCGCGGTTATGCGCCAGCCATATAGTCAGGCAGCCAGCCTTCGTGGGCACTGGCCAAGTCCGATAATGATATGGCCGCTTGGCCGGTGACAGTCAACGCATCCCCACCCGTACTGCCGATGACAGATGCCGAAACGCCCGCTGCTTTTGCGGCTTGCAGGACTGCGTCTGCGTCCTCAACAGCAAGCAGATAGCGCGCCTGATCCTCACCAAACAGCCAAGTGTGGGCGTCCGCACCGGGTTGAACGGCAATTTCAGCGCCGACACCACCTGACAGCGCCATCTTTGCCACAGCGGCGAGGATGCCACCGCCGGAAACATCATGGCAGATATTGCAAAGGTGTTTCGCAAGGATGTTGGCAACGCATTCGCCATTTTTGCGCTCAGTCGAAAGATCGACCGGCGGCGGCGCGCCCTCGTTACGGCCTTCAATCTCTGCCAAATAGCGGGACGCGCCAAGCCAGCCTTCGGTCTGACCGATCAGCACCAGCTTCAATCCGGGCTTGAGCGCGATGGAGGGAGCTTTTGCAACATCGGCCACGAGGCCAATCGCGCCAATAGTTGGCGTTGGCAGAACCCCGACGCCGTTGGTTTCGTTGTAGAGCGAGACATTGCCGGAGACCACTGGGAAATCAAGTGCGCGGCAGGCTTCACCCATGCCCTGAATGCAGCCAACAAACTGGCCCATGATTTCGGGCTTTTCAGGATTTCCAAAATTAAGATTATCTGTAATAGCCAGCGGCTTAGCCCCAGATGCTATGAGATTACGCCAAGCTTCAGTCACGGCCTGCCTGCCGCCCATAATAGGGTCCGCGAAGCAGTAGCGGGGGGCGCAATCGCTTGTCGCAGCAATGCCCTTTGGCCCATCGCCGAGACGGACAACAGCCGCATCACCACCAGGACCACGAATGGTGTCGCCGCGAACGAGGCTGTCATACTGCTCCCAAATCCAACGCCTGGACGCGAGGTTTGGACCACCGATCAGCTTCAGCAGTGCTGCACCGATATCCTGGCTGCGATCTAGCGTCGCCGGGTTGAGTTTGGGGTGAGATGCTGGGATCTCATAAGGCCGGTCATATTCGGGCGATGCTTCAGACAGCGGCTGGATTGGCAGGTCCCCCGCCAGATCGCCATGCCAATAAAGCCGCATCCGCCCTGTATCCGTCAGCGTGCCGACAATAGCGAAGTCCAGGCCCCATTTCTCGAAGATCGCGCTGGCCGTGGCTTCTTCGCCGGGCTTCAGCACCATCAACATGCGTTCCTGGCTCTCGGACAGCATGAGCTCATAAGGTGTCATGCCGTCTTCTCGCATCGGCACTTTGTCGAGCTGGAAGTCGAGGCCAAGACCGCCCTTGCCAGCCATTTCAAAGGCTGAGGACGTAAGGCCAGCCGCCCCCATATCCTGGATGGCGACGATGGCGTCTGTCGCCATCAACTCCAGGCAGGCTTCGATCAGCAGCTTCTCCGCAAACGGATCCCCAACCTGAACTGTAGGACGCTTAGCCTCTGATTCATCGTCGAATTCTGCAGACGCCATGGAGGCGCCATGGATGCCGTCACGGCCCGTTTTGGAGCCGACATAGACAACCGGATTTCCAATGCCAGCGGCGGTCGAATAGAAAATCCTATCAGTTTTGGCGACGCCAATGGTCATCGCGTTGACAAGGATATTGCCATTATAGGCGGCGTCGAATTCGCATTCGCCGCCAACCGTCGGCACGCCGACGCAATTGCCATAACCGCCAATGCCAGCCACGACGCCTGCGACGAGGCTTTTTGTCTTTGGATGGTCTGGCGCGCCAAAGCGCAGTGCATTTAGGTTCGCGATAGGCCGTGCGCCCATGGTGAACACATCCCGAAGGATGCCGCCAACGCCTGTCGCCGCGCCCTGATAGGGCTCGATGAAGGAGGGGTGGTTGTGGCTCTCCATCTTGAAGATAGCAGCCTCACCGTCGCCAATATCGACAACGCCGGCGTTTTCACCGGGGCCACAGATCACCCATGGCGCTTCAGTTGGCAGGGTCTTCAGATGCTTCTTGGAGGATTTATAGGAGCAATGCTCGCTCCACATGGCCGAGAATACGCCGAGTTCAACAAAGTTCGGTGTGCGGCCCATAATGTCCAGAATGCGTTCATACTCATCCGGCGCCAAGCCGTGAGATGCTACAAGTTCTGGCGTGATTTCAATATCTTGCGCGCTCATATTAAGCAGCCTCCAGCAGGCTCTGGAAGAGCGCCAATCCGTCAGTGCCGCCTGCAAGCGGGTCTGTCGCGTTTTCTGGGTGGGGCATCAAGCCCACCACGTTGCGACCATCATTGATGACGCCCGCAATATCCGCTGTGGAGCCGTTGGGGTTCTGACCGGGCGCATATCGGAAGGCTATGCGGTCCTCTGCCTCCAGCACCTGCAGCATATCAGGGGTTACGAAATACCCGCCGTCATGGTGCGCTACAGGCACGGTGAGGGCAGTCTCGCCAGCCTGCATGCCATGCGTAAATGCAGAATCACTGGATGCGCAGACCAGCGTTGTGTTTTTGCAGACAAAGTTCAGTGTTGCGTTGCGCAGCAGAGCGCCGGGCAGCATCCCAGCTTCAATCATGATCTGGAAGCCGTTGCATACCCCCAGGACGGGGGCACCGCGCGCTGCATGGTCGATCACAGCCCGCATAATCGGTGCGCGGGCGGCGATGGCACCAGGGCGAAGATAGTCGCCATAGCTGAAGCCGCCAGGCAGCGCTACGAAATCAACATCTGGCAAAGTCGTGTCCCGGTGCCAGACGAGCTCCGGTTCTTTGCCAAATGCGCGACGGCATGCCAGCGCCATATCGCGCTCACGATTAGAGCCGGGGAAGACGACGATAGCGGCGCGCATCAGCCTTCAATCTCGATCTCGTAATCTTCGATCACGGGATTGGCGAGCAGGCGCTCACACATCGCCTTGACCTGTGCTTTGGCTCCCGCAGCGTCTGAAGCTTCAACGTCCAATTCGATCAGCTTGCCTTGGCGGACATTATCCACGCCAGAAAAGGCTAATGTTCCAAGTGCTTGGCCGATGGCCTTACCTTGGGGGTCCAGAACATCTGGACGGAGGCGGATGGCGACGCGCGCTTTCATTTGTCAGACGTGCTTTCTTCAACTTCGGTAGCGTGAGGGCCGCCCGTTTTCAGGTCGGTGACGTTGGCTTCCTGCAGAATGCCAAGGCGCCGTGCAACTTCACGGTAGCCTTCGACAACACCGCCAAGGTCCTTGCGGAAACGGTCCTTGTCGAAGATTTCGTTGGTTTTGATATCCCATAAACGGCAAGAATCGGGGCTGATTTCATCAGCCAGCACGATCTGTTCGACATCATCGGTAACCAGACGGCCAAACTCGATCTTGAAATCAATCAATTTCATGCCGCCGCCCATGAACAGGCCCGTCATATAATCGTTGATCCGAAGTGCCATGTTGAACATGTCATCTAGATCAGGCGGGCTTGCCCAGCCAAAAGCTGTGATGTGTTCTTCGGTCACTAACGGGTCGCCCAAGGCATCGTCTTTGTAATAATATTCAACGATGGACCGTGGTAGCGGCGTGCCTTCTGCAATGCCTAAGCGCTTTGAGATTGAGCCGGCGGCAACGTTGCGGACGACCACTTCAATCGGAATAATTTCAACCTGGCGAATGAGTTGCTCACGCATGTTAAGGCGTTTGACGAAGTGTGTCGGCACGCCAACTTCAGCCAAACGCAGCATGAGGTATTCTGAAATGCGGTTGTTCAGAACGCCTTTGCCTTCAATGAGCGCATGCTTTTGCGCGTTGAATGCAGTCGCGTCGTCTTTGAAGTACTGAACGAGGGTGCCGGGCTCCGGGCCTTCAAAAAGGACCTTGGCCTTACCTTCGTAAATCCGTCTGCGGCGGGGCATGTCGGTATCCGGAAATATTGAGCGCAATCGGAGCCGCGCGTGGCTCTGATTGCCTGGAACTGTTTTATAGCGGAGCGGGTGACAAGAGTCCCACAGAGCGCCTGTGCAAAACTGGCGACCGGGTGTCGCGGATTCAAGGCATTACGGTCGTAAAGGCCTCACGTTCGGGCCAAACGCGGGCAAAGCGCCAATGGGGCTTCAAGTTCTCCGCATTACGATTCGGCAGCGCCATCACGGAACTAGAGACGGTGCCAAAGCCGTAGTCCGTCTCAACATGGATTGCAGCATTGGGCTCAAATTCGCCGGGTGCCATGTCTTTCGATGCGAGCAGAGCTTCCCATGCTGCCCAGTCACTGGTTTCTGGGTCTGGGATAGGCCTGGCCTCGAACAGTGGCAGATAATGGCGGGCGCGGGGCGAGGCGGCCGTGTCATTCAGGTCATGGGCCGTGAGCACGGATACGCCGGTAGGTGCGGGCGCAACGATGGGCGCACCCCGGCCAAGGCCTTTAATCCAGAAGGCATCTTCGTTGTCTGCGATCACGAGGTTGAAGCTACGGTAGGCACCGGCATCCAGATCGCCAATTGCTTCAGCGGCTTCGCGGGCGTCTGCAAAGTCCAGGGCGTCTAGCACCAGCTCGCCACGGCTCCGCTTGCCGTCGGCTGGCCCAAGTGAGCCGGAGCGGTTGAGGATGGCTGCGACGACGCCATGGTCGTTCATCCCAAGCCAGGTGCCGCCTGCTTCTTGGTCGCGTCCAGCCGTGACGTCCTCCCGGTCCGGCCAGTGGCGGGCCGGCGGGTCCCAGGGGCGGTCAATCCGTTCATCCCGGTTGGCGGCCAGCAAAAGTGGCCAGCGGTGGCCGGGTCGGCGCAGAAGAACGACGGTGCACATAGAAAATGCTCATCTTTCAGAAAAATTTCACCGGCACCGCATCGCGCCCTATCGCGAACTGGCACCCGGTGCCCTATATACGAAACAACCACACCGCTCCCAAGGAGAGATAGAGCATATGTCGAGCTTCGATAATCGCGAGAAGGATTTCGAGAACAAGTTCAAGCATGACCAGGAACTTCAGTTCAAGGTCACGGCGCGCCGCAATCGTCTGTTCGGCGAATGGGCTGGTGGGCAAATGGGCTTGTCTGGCGAAGCGCTGACCGCTTATGCCAAAGATGTCGTCATGTCCGACTTTGAAAAGCCCGGCGATGAAGACGTGCTCGAAAAAGTTCAAGGCGACATGAAAGCCGCTGGCACGGACCTGACAAACGAACGCCTGCGTAAGCAGATGGACGAGCTGATGGGTGAAGCCAAAAAGCAGGTCATGGCTGAGTAGAAGCCGTTTACCCCGCAAAAATCAGTTTGCGGGGTAGCGCCTACCTTACTAGCAGCGCCGCTATCTGACTGCGGGCAGACGCCTCGCCTGCCGCAAGAGCCTCCGGCCCACGGGACATCGCTTCGGCGGTTACAAAGTGAATATCTTTGAGGCCAATCGTGGCGAGAATGGCGCGGAGATAGGGTGTTAGGAAATCCGGCTGTGTCGGATTCTCGCCTGTGAAAAACCCACCGGATGCGATGACGACATAAACCGGTCTGTCACGCAGCAGGCCGACTTTGCCTGTTGGTGTGCTCTGAAATGTGCGGCCAAAGCGGACGACCTGATCGATCCAGGCCTTAAGTGCTGCTGGAACTGTAAAGTTGTGCATGGGCGCGCTGATAACCAGGATGTCAGCGGTATCTAGTTCCTCAATCAGTTGTTCCGACTCTTGTAACGCGC
>Ga0181607_10001626_pt1 | contig 20005 bp, 23 predicted proteins | sample 041ome_9_FD_132420 | JGI IMG/M metagenome (GOLD analysis project Ga0181607, IMG submission 132420) | Coastal salt marsh microbial communities from the Groves Creek Marsh, Skidaway Island, Georgia - 041413US metaG (megahit assembly) | ecosystem: Environmental > Aquatic > Marine > Intertidal zone...
ATAGTGATTCTCTCGCGGCCGGGTATCGATTGATCCGCGCCGCAGTGATGCAGGAGCCCGGATGAACCGCCTTGCCAGCCCCGCGCAGTTGCACGCCAGCCTGTTGCGCTGGTCCCTGTTTATTGTGCCAGTGGTGGTTTTGCTGGGTTTCTTATCCGGCCAGATGGCAGGCAGCGGAGCGACGAACCCGTGGTTCGCTGCGCTGGAAAAACCGGCGAGCTACCCGCCGCCAGCCGCCTTCGGCATCTTCTGGACCATCCTCTACATCATGATGGGCATTGCGATGGCGATGGTCTGTTCCGCATGGGGTGCCCGCTGGCGCCCGTTTGCGGTGTTGGCCTTCATCCTCCAGTTCATCCTCAACCTGGCATGGTCGCCGGTGTTCTTCGCGCAGCACGATATCGCGCTGGCGCTGTCCATCATCATCGCGCTGGACGTGGCAGTGGTGCCGACCATCTGGCTTTTCTGGAAAGTGCGCCGCGCGGCGGCTTACATGCTGCTGCCCTATCTCGCGTGGATCCTGTTCGCCACCGTGCTCAACTTGCAGTTCCTGCAGTTGAATCCCGATGCGGGCGAGATCAATGCGAACAACGCGGTGCAGCGGATTGAGTTGTAAAATTTAGCGCCAGGGACCAAATAGTCACCATGCAGAGTGAAAACCCCATCATCGCCGACTTCGTGAAGGTCGCCAATTCCGCCGCCGGCACTTTGGCTGGCATGACCCGTGAAGCGCGGGATAATGCGCGCGAGCGGATGAAGGAAGCCATGGGCGGCCTAGATTTCGTCAGCCGCGAGGAATTTGACGCGGTGAAGACCATGGCGGCCAACGCCCGCGAGAAGGTGGACGCGCTGGAAGCCCGCCTGGCCGAGCTGGAAGCAAAGCTGGGCAAGTAAGCCCGCAAGGAAGCGGGGCCGGCCTATGGCCTCGTGAAGAATTCTCCTGCCACCGAATGCCTGCTCATGCGCATGCAGCGTTGCAGAGAGCTTGCGTAATGCTCGTTCACCGCATCATCGCGCCTGTTACCATGGGGCAGCGCGTTCACCTCGGCGGTGCGCGCCTGCATGTCGGTCAGCTTGGTATCGCGCATTTCCAGCACGCGATTGACATCGCTTTCCGGGCCACCGGCCAGTTCAGCGGTCATCCAGTCGTGCATCTCGTCCTGCCTGATGCGGATCCCGGAGATTTCCCGGCAGGCGATGCTCATGGCGAGCATTTCGGAATAGAGATCAACCTGCCTGTCGCTCAGGCCGCCCTCGGCCAATACCGGGGCAGGAACGCTGCCGCACACTGCGAGCACCGCCGCGGCCGCGACCAGACCAGACTTTTTCACGCCAACTCTCCCAAGTCCCTCAATCTGCTGGACAAGCTACTACAACGTCTGCGGGCTGCCAAATAGTACACCCTTGCGCCGCGCGCGGCTGCACGCCACAGCTTGGCAAGCCATGCAGATCCGCGCCCCCGCCATCTTGATTGCTGCCCGCCAGCACGGGGAGACCGCTGTGATCGGCCGTTTCCTGACAGCAGAATACGGCGTGATCGCGGCCTATGTCGCGGGCGGGCGAGGGCGGCAGCTGCGCCCGGTGATGATCCCCGGCAATGTGGTGGAGGTGCAGTTCTCGGCGCGTTCTGACAGCCAGCTGCCCTTCGCCAAACCGGAATTGCTGCAGAGCCGCGGCCCTTTCCTGACAGAGCCGCTGCCTGCCGCTGCCATTGGCTGGGCAGTTGCGCTTTCCGCCACGGCCTTGCCCGAACGCCAGCCCTATCCCTCGCTCCACGATGCCCTGGGCGCGTTGCTGGATGCGGTATGTCATGCCCCTTCTGCGCGCGGCTGGGTGGGGGCCATGATCGCTTACGAAACGCTGCTGCTGCGCGAACTCGGCTATGGCGGGGAAGGGGTGCGCCCGGAAGGCGATCTGCCGGACCTGCTGCGCCAGATGGATGCATTGGCAGGGCCGCTGGACCACTACCTGCTTGCCGACCAGCGTGGAGACGTTATGGCGGCGCGCTCAAGACTGCGCGACTTGCTCGCGAAAATAATTGGGACCTATTGAACAATGAAGATCGCATGTCTCGCCGGTGACGGCATTGGCCCGGAAATCACGGCGGAAGCCCTCAAGGTGCTTGATGCGCTGGGGCTGGATATCGAAGTGGCCCATGCTGATGTTGGCGGCGCTGCCTACAAGAAGCACGGCCACCCGCTGCCCCCCGAAACGCTGGAGCTGTGCAAGGCTTCTGATGCCGTGCTGTTCGGCGCGGTGGGTGATCCCGACTGCGACAATCTTGAACGCCACTTGCGCCCGGAACAGGCGATCCTGGGCTTGCGGCAGGCGCTGACGCTGTTTGCGAACCTGCGCCCCGCCACGATGTTCCCCGGACTTGAAGACCTGTCAGCCCTGCGCCCCGAAGTGGCCCGCGAGATTGACCTGCTTATCGTCCGCGAGCTGAATGGCGACGTCTATTTCGGCGAAAAGGCCATCCGCCAGCTGGATGATGGCCGCCGCCAGGGGTTTGACCTGATGTCCTATGCCGAAGACGAAGTGCGCCGCATCGCCCATGTTGCCTTCCGGGCAGCGCAGGGCCGTGGCGGCAAGCTGTGCAGCGTGGACAAGGCCAATGTGCTGGAAACCAGCCAGCTGTGGCGCGATGTGGTGGTGGAAACCGCTGCCGAATATCCCGACGTTGAACTGAGCCACATGTATGTCGACAACGCCGCCATGCAGCTGGTGCGCAACCCCGGCCAGTTTGACGTGGTGGTGACCGGCAATCTGTTCGGCGACATCCTGTCCGATCAGGCGAGCATGTGCGTCGGCTCGATCGGCCTGCTCGCCAGCGCCTCGCTGGGCGAGGACCAGAGGGCTTACGGCACCAAGGGCCTGTATGAGCCGATCCACGGTTCCGCTCCCGATATCGCCGGTCAGGGCAAGGCAAACCCGATGGCCATGATCCTGTCGCTTGCCATGCTGCTGCGCCATTCGCTCGGCCTCGAAGCCGAAGCGGCGCGCATCGAAGCGGCTGTGGCGAAGGCGCTGGAAGACGGGATCAAGGGCGCAGACCTTGGCGGCAGGGCAGGCACCGCTGAAGTGGGCGAAGCGGTTCTGGCGCGGCTGTAAGCTCGATTGATGCACCAGAAACGGACGCGCCATCGTCCGCAAGGGCGACTGCCCGCCCGCAGCGGGGGCAGCTTGCCTGCCTGCGTAGAGAGGATGCGCGCCCCGATGGGCGAGCGAAATAGCAATCTCCATAAACCTTATGGTTAACATTGCGCACTATCGCGCTAGGCAATGGATATGACGCCCGCCGATTTCAGCCCTGCCACCAAGGCCGTGCCCACTTCTGCCCCGGCAGAGCTGGAGCTGGCCGTGGTGCTGCCCACATTGAATGAAAGGGGCAATATCGCGCCCATGGTGGCGTGGCTGGAGAAAGTGCTTGGCCCAACGGGCTGGGAAGCCGTGTTCGTCGATGACAATTCGCACGATGGAACGGCAGAGGAAGCGCGCCGCTTTGCCCGCACCGATGCCCGCATCCGCGTGATCCAGCGCATCGGCCGCAGGGGCCTTGCCAGCGCCGCGATCGAGGGCATGTGCGCCACCTCCGCGCCGTTTGTGGCGGTGATGGATGCAGACCACCAGCATGACCCGGCACTGCTGCTGGACATGCTCCAAGCGGTGAAATCGGGCGAGGCGGACCTTGCCTATGCCAGCCGCTTTGCCGAGGGCGGCAGCAGCGCCGGGCTTTCCAGCAAGAGCCGAGAAAAAGGCTCGCGCATCGCCAACATGCTGGCGCGCAAGCTGACCGGCACCGAGCTTTCCGACGCCATGAGCGGCTATTTCATGCTACGCACCGATCAGCTGCGCAAGCAGGCGGCAGACCTATCCGGCATCGGCTTCAAGATCATGCTCGATATTCTCGCCACCGCCAAACCGCAGCTTCGGGTAAAGGAATTCCCTCTGAAATTCGCAGAACGCCTCGAAGGCGAGAGCAAGCTCGATCACGGCGTGGTGCTGGATTTCCTCGCCGGGCTGTACGAACGCTATCTTGGCCGGATCATCCCTACGCGCTTTGCCCTGTTCGGCACGGTCGGGGGCCTGGGCGTGTTCGTGCACATGGCTGTGCTGGCGCTGATGTTCCGCACCGGCCTCACCAGTTTTCCCGTGGGCACGGCAATTGCCACCGTTTCAGCGATGACCTTCAACTTCTGGCTCAACAACCTCCTCACCTATCGCGACAACAAGCTGTCGGGCGCTAGCGAGATGTTCTTCGGCTGGATCAAGTTCTGCGCTGCTTGCGCAGTGGGCGCCTTCGCCAATGTCGCGGTATCCTCGATGCTGCAGGCCAATGGCTGGCGCTGGTGGATCGCCGCGCTGGCAGGCGTGGTGCTGGCATCGGTGTGGAACTACGCGCTGTCGAGCAAGTTCGTCTGGGGCCGTTTCCGCTAGGCATCAAGGGCCGGAGCTACGGACAAGCGGGCGACCGGTTCCAAAATATTTATCGGAACATCGGGCAATTCCCGCCCGTTCCTATGGCCATGAAGGGCGCCCGCTGGCGCTTTGCGGCAATAGGAGCAAATCATGGAAATTCTTGGACTTCTCGTCCTCATCCTGGACATTTACGCTGTTCACAACGTGCTGACGAGCGGCAGCAGCCTTGGCGCCAAGGCGCTGTGGACGCTGGGCATCATCATCCTGCCGGTGATCGGCTTCATCGTATAGCTGCTGGCTGGCCCGCGCGGTGGTGGCAAGGCCATCGCCTGATACTGACAGGCCCTATTGCCAGCCCTTGATCCAGGCATAGTCGAGGAAGGACATTTCCCCGGCCAGCCGGGCGGCGGTGAGGATAGGGTAATACCACACGAACAAGGCGGCTGTTCCCCCGATTATGCCAAGGGTGAGCAGCCGCCTTTTGCTGTGCCATAGCAAACCTTCGCCCGGTCGCCACATGTCCCCGCAGGCCAGCGCCAGCGCCCCCATCGCAAAGCAATGCGGCAGCAAATAGTGATAATAGAACTGCACCGGCTTGGGGGCGACGATCCACAGCCCAAGGCTGACAGCAAACAGGATGAACACCGCCGCACAATCGCGGCGCTTCTGGCTCCAGCTTTGCCAGGCGCACCAGCCAAGAGCGGGCAGGGCGGCGAGCGAGGATAAAGGATTGCCGATCAGCAAAACCCCGCGCTGGGCACCATCGGCCTGTTCGTAAAGATACCAGATGCCGCGCAGATTGGTCAGCCATTCCCACCAGCGGCTCTGGTAAAGGTGCGGCTGAAGCGTCTGCTGTTGCAGATCGAGCATGTAGGCGTGAAGGCAGAACAGGCCGGTCACATTGGGCGGCACCTGCGCGTAGAACAGGAACGGCCAGTAGGTGAGGGCATAGGTCGCCAGCGGCAGCACGCCGAGCCACAGACCCGCTTCCCACAAGGTCATCCCGCCGATGGGCCAGCCGCGATTGGTGGTGAGGAAATGCCACTTCGCCTGCCAGCAGCGCGCGATCAGGAAAGCGAGGCCGGGCACGGCGGCAAGCGGGATGGCGTTCCACTTGCTGGCCATGCTGGCGCCCAGCGCGATCCCCGCGATGATCAGCGGCTTTCGCGCCTGTTCGGGGCGGCGCACGGCCACGGCGCACATCCACAGCGCCAGCATCATGAAACCCGCCATGAAGATATCGAGCATGGCGATCCGCGCCTGCACCAGCAGCGGAAACCCTGTGACGAGAAGCAGGCCGGCGAGTATGCTCGACCCGCGGCTGCGCGAGACGAACCACAGTGCCCGCATCCCCGCAAACACGGCAAGGATACCGAATACCATCGATGGCACGCGCCAGCCGATCGCATTGTCGCCAAACACCAGCACGCCCGCCGCGATCAGCTGCTTGCCCAGCGGCGGGTGTTCCATGTTCTGTGCAACCGACAGGTCGATCAGCGTGCGAACGGCAGGCAGGTAATGCACCTCGTCAAAGAACAGCGCCGAGGGCATCGCCAGCCGGATCGCGCAGAGCACCGCGAAAATCGCGGCGATGGCGAGGTGCCAGCGGATCGGGTCTGTCGGATCGTACGGGGCTTCGTGCATGGAGATTCCGGCTTAGGCAGGCTCTCCCAAGCTGGCAACCTGTCACGCGTGCGCTATCCCTGTTCAGGAGGCACCGCGCTCCCGATCAAGCCATTTCATTACCATGTCGCCCGCCGCGCCCAGCAGAATCAGGAATGAGCCTGCGATAAATAGCCACACACCCTGTGTTTGGTGCGCCTCGAAGCGAGGCAGGAACAAGATGCTGCCGACAAAGAAGGTCAGGTTGCCCAGCAGGCCGATCCCGGTATGAATCCAGCCATAATCCTGCACGAGCGTTTGGATGGCATTTCTGGACATGTTTCCTCCGGTTTCGCTTTCCGCTGGCCCTTGGGTACCTGATCAATTCACGCGGGCGCTGCGATGTTCCGCCTTGCCCGCATCTGTTAGCACTTCTATGCGCTTGCCCCATGAAGAAGAGCACCGGACAAGACCGTTCCATCACCAGCAAGTGGCGCCCGGCGACGCGGGCGGTGCGTGCAGGCACTGACCGCAGCCAGTTTGGCGAGACGAGCGAGGCGCTCTTCCTCACCAGCGGCTATACCTATGACAGCGCGCAGGAAGTGGCAGACCGTTTTGCCGGCGAAGCCAAGGGCATGCAGTATTCGCGCTTCCAGAACCCCACGGTGGCGATGCTGGAAGAACGGATCGCGGCAATGGAAGGCGCCGAAGCGTGCAAGGTGCAGGCATCGGGCATGGCCGCGATGACCAGCGCCCTGCTGTGCATGCTTTCGGCTGGCGATCACGTGGTCGCAGGCCGCGCGGCCTTCGGTTCGTGCCGCTGGATCCTTGCCAATGTGCTCAATCGCTTCGGCATCACCCACACCATCGTGGACGGGCGTGACAATGCCGCATGGGAAGCCGCGGTGCAGCCCAACACCAAGGCGTTCTTCTTCGAAACACCAGCCAATCCCACGCTCGACGTGGTGGATCTTGCCTTCATGTGCGGTCTGGCGAAGTCGAAGGGCATTATCACGATTGTCGACAATGCCTTTGCCACCTCGGCGCTGCAGCGCCCGATGGAATATGGCGCGGACGTGGTTGCCTATTCCGCCACCAAGCTGATGGACGGGCAGGGCCGCGTGCTGTGCGGTGCGATCTGTGGCAGCACGCAGTGGGTGGAGGAATATCTCTCGCCCTTCCAGCGCAACACCGGACCTGTCTGCTCGCCCTTCAACGCATGGGTGGTGATGAAGGGGCTGGAAACCCTAAACCTGCGCGCCTTCAAGCAGAGCGAGAACGCGCTGGAAGTCGGCAAGTTCGTGGCCAGCCGGGTGGACAAGGTGCTGCACCCGGGGCTCCCCAGCTTCGACCAGCACGAGCTGGCGATGAAGCAGATGGACGCATGCGGGCCGATCTTCAGTTTCGTCGTCCCCGGTGGGCGGGAAAAGGCCTTTGCCGTGCTCGACGGGCTGGAGCTGGTCGATATCTCCAACAACATCGGCGATTCCAAGTCGCTCGCCTGCCATCCGGCCAGCACCACGCACAACAACATGGGCGCAGAAGGCCGCGCGGAAATGGGCGTGGAAGAAGGCATGATCCGCATCAATATCGGCCTTGAAGACCCGGCGGATCTGATCGAGGACCTCGGCCAGGCGTTCGACAAGGCCGGCATTTGACCGCTTAGCACTTGTGGCGGGGCTGAAACCCGTTACGCTCCCGAATCGATGATGATCCAGGATGCCATGAACGCGCTTTTCCAGCATGTCGCCATAACGGCGGGCGTGACAGTGCGCGTGTCGGTCAACTTCATGCCGGAACAGAGCCGCGTGGAAGCGGGCCGCTGGTTCTGGGTCTATCATATCCGGCTGGAAAACGGCCGTGATGACACGGTGCAGCTGTGCACCCGCCACTGGCGCATCACCGATTCCCGCGGAATGGTGAACATCGTCGATGGCGAGGGGGTTGTCGGTGAAACGCCGGTGCTCAAGCCCGGCCAGACGCATGACTATGTGTCAGGCTGCGAGCTTTCCACATCGAACGGCGCGATGGAGGGGCACTACACCTTCTCCACGCAGGACGGCCAGCTGTTCGAAGTGGCGATTCCCTACTTCCCGCTCGCTGCGCCTTCCAAGTAATCAGCGCCTCAAACGCCGGGACGTTGGTTTGTCCCATGCGCCCGCATCCGCGGGCGCGTCCTTGGTGCTGATCCCTCTGCTCCGCTGCGGGGCACCTGCGGGCGGGCGGTCGCCCTTGCGGGCCTGCAGCCCGTTTCCAGCGCAAACTGATTGGCCTTGAATGGTCGCTGAGCCGAACGCGAAGCCAGCGCGTGACCACGCGCCGCCCGGTGGGGCGAAAGCCAAGGAGCGCGGATGCGCTCCGCCCGGCGATTGAGGGGCTTAACGAACTTTAGCCGGCGCCACGATCACGGCATTGGCCAGCAGCAGGTCCAGCCCGTCCATGAAGCCGCGCACGCTCGGGTCCTGCGCGAAGCCGATGGCCATGCCGCCACCGGCACGCTGAGCGACCATGTAGGGCTTGAAGGCCATCTGGCGGCGGTTCTCGTCCCACAAATATCCGCTGGCCAGGATATCGCCGGGGTCGGCAAAGCGGACCACGTTCATCCCCTGGTCGCGGTTGAGCGGGGCGAAGATCGTGTTGCCATCGGCGAAAACCACCGGAGCAGCATCGTCATATCCTGCAGACAGGAACGAGGTCGCGTCGATCTCGGTATTGAGCAGCGCACCGGGCAATGTGTCGGGCTGGCGAGGGCCGGAATTGATCGTCTCGCGATAGGCGGCGGCATTGGCGATCTCCGCGCCGGGGACCTGCCGTTCGGTTTCGCTGTCATCGGTCGGCTCGCTGCCCAGCGCGGTTTCGGTGGAGAGCGCAAATATCGCATCATCCCCCTGGCTGAAGGTGGGCAGGGCACCGCCCATCGCCACCACCACGCCGCCGCCGCGGGCATAGGCGGCAATCGCTGCGCGTCCGCCGCTGCCGAGTGTCGAGAGGCTGTAAGCGTCGGGCACCAACAGCACGTTGTAACGCGACAGGTCTGCCTGACCCACCATGTTGGTGCGGATCGGCGCGACCGGAATTCCGAGGCGCTGTTCCAGCGTATAGCGCAGCGATCCTGCTGAGAGCGGGTTCACCCCGTCATCCCACAGCATCGCCACTCTGGGCATGGCGAGGCGGGCGAAATTGTCGCTGCCAAGGTTGGGGCCACTGTCGACCCAGCCGCTCTGCAATGCGATCGTCTCCGCGCCCAGCGAACGGGCATGGGCGGCAAGCTCGTCCAGCCCTTCGGGATTGTCACCGCGCGCGAACACCACCGTGCCGCGCGGGAAGGTCTGCGAAGCGATGGTAAAGGCCTTTTCGGTGGCGCGGCCAACCATGCCGAGGCGCAGCGCATCAGCCACAAGGCGGACCTGTCCGCTGTCTGTCCAGCGCACGGCAAGGCCGAAAGCGCCGGGATCATCGGCGCGGTCCGGCATGGGCGCTTCGGCGGTGACGGCGGTGCCGCTGGCAGCGGAGCCGCACAGTGCGACATCGAGGCCCGACATCATGCCCACGGACCATGCGGTGGTGTCGTAAAGCTCATGCGGCAGGTCTGCATCGCGGCGGGCTTCCTGCTTGGCGATGAAGTCTGCCGGCAGCGGCGTATCGGCATCCAGCAGGCTGCGGATCAGGCGACCGGCGGGCTGGCTGCGCGACACGGCGAGGTAGCCTTCCGGGTAAGAGCGGCCGCAAGCGCTGGCGGGGCCTGCCACGCGGCTGACGGCAATCCCCTGGAAGGCGAGGCGGCGCGCCAGCTGTTCGGCGTTCCAGCCGCGCTGGGCAAGGTCGATCACATAGGTGCCGGTGCCGGCCTGTCCGGCAGCCGCACTGCGGCGGTGCTCGGCATAATCATTGAGGAACAGGTCGACATTGTCAGCCACGGTCTGCGCTGTTGCCAGTGTAGAGAGGAAGTGGTTGCGCACGCCATCGGCGTAGGTGAGCACCGTGCCGTCCTTGCGTTCCCAAACCAGCCCGCGTGCGCTCGCCTGCTCGAAGGTCATGGCGATCGAGCCGTTCAGCGTGGGCCATGTGTCGCCATAGCCGGGATAGAAAGCGTCAAAGACTTCGCGCGTGAAATAGGGCTGGCCCACGCGGTCGAGCCATGAGGCGATATTGCGACCGAGCAGCACCTGCTTCTGGCGCTGGCTCTGGGTAATGTTGGGATTGAACGGGTCTGCGGATGGCGGGAAGAAATAGCTCTCGTCTCCGCCCATCTCGTGGACATCCACCAGAACCACCGGCTGCCATTGCTGTACTGCCGCCACCTTGCCGCGCGTTTCGGGCTGGGTGAGGGCGAACCAGTCGCGGTTGAGGTCAAACAGGTAGTGGTTCACACGCCCGCCCGGCCATGGCTGGTCCGGCCCGGCGGTGTTGCGATCGCCAAATGGCGTCACGCCCAGGATCTGGCGATAGGAATTGACGAAACGCGCGCGCCCGTCGGGGTTCTGGCTGGGGTCGATCACCACCACGGACCGGTCCATGATGTTATCGACCAGCGCATCCCCTTCGCTCGCCAGCAGGTGATAGGCGAGCGAGAGCGCCGCATCGGTGGAGGAAATCTCGTCCCCGTGCACGCCATAGGCAAGCCATGTTACCGGCAGCACATCATTCAGCTGCGAAGGCGGTGTGCCGGCGGCCAGACGTTGCAGGTCGGCCTGCACATTATCGATCCGCGCCATGTTTTCCGCACTGGTGATCACGGCATAGACCAGCGGGCGGCCTTCCCAGCTGGTGGCATATTCGACCAGCCGGAACCGGTCCGGCGCGGCTTCTGCCAGCGCTTCGAAATAGTCCAGCGCCTCTGCGGGAGAAGTAATCCGTTGCCCCGTTGCATGGCCCACCACCTGCTGAAGTGTCGGAATTTCTTCATCAAACGTGCCGTCAAGCATGCTTTGAGCATGGGCGGGGACAGATAGCCCCATGATGGCGAAGCTGAAGGCAAGTAGAATTCGGATCATGTAGGGGACTCCGGCGCCCAAGTCGGGTGAAGTCGCTGTGATGTGGTTTCACATGCAATGGGTCAAGCCCCATCCTTGGTTTGTGAGTGCAACAGCACGTCGCCGCGCGCTTGCCCATGCCGCTGGGGCGCATTACAGCGCGGGCCAGCCATGAAGCGCACGCACCTGCCCCTGAACGCCTTGCGCGTATTCGATGCCGCCGCGCGGCACCTGTCCTTTACCCGCGCTGCGGATGAGCTGGCGGTGACGCCTGCTGCCGTGGGCCAGCAGATCCGCGCACTGGAAGATGTGCTAGGCGTGGTGCTGTTCCGTCGCACGTCCAAGGGGCTGGAACTGACAGACGAGGCGGTGGCCGGTCTCGACCCCTTGCGCGAAGGTTTCCTGCGCTTCGAGGAAAGCGTGCAGGCGATGCAGGCGGGGCAGGCCAGCTCCAGCTATACCATCGCGGTACCGCGTGAATTCTATGCCCAGTGGCTGGCCCCGCGGCTTGCTGCCTTCCGCACGGCCAATCCCGATGTGCGCTACGTTCTGATTGCGGATGACGATGCCGATTTCACCGAGGCAAACCTCGACGTGGCGATCCGCCTTGTCGAAGGGCCGGGTGAACTCGAAGGCGTGCAGCTTGCCGCCGGTTGCCGTGTGACAGTGGCAGCGCCTGATGCGGCCGATGGCTGGATTAGCTGGCCGGCCTTTCCGGCTCCGGAAGGTGAGGAAGTGCTGCTGCAGGTCGGCAATGCCGGACAGGCGCTGTCCTCCGCACTCGCTGGCCTTGGCCGTGCCACCATGCCCTGGCCGCTGGTGGCAGAAGCAATCGGTGACGGGCGCTTGGCCAAGCTGGCCGAAGAAGAGGATTGCCGCCGCGCCTACTGGCTGCTCGCCCCGCGTCCGCAATGGCGACAGAAGAAGGTCAAGGCTCTGGTCGCTCACCTTGTTGGCGAGTGACGGCCGAAACACCCACTCTTTGTACCCCGCGTTTCACCCTGCGTCCCTTGCAGAGGGGAGACGAACAGGCGTTGTTCACGGCGATGAGCGATCCGGCTCTGATGCGCTACTGGAGCCGCGGGCCCTTCACCGATATCGAGGATTTTCGCGCCTATCTGTTCGACCGTGAGTGGGACGGTCGCACATGGGTGGCCGTGCCCCGTGGCGGAGGCGATCCGGTGTTGCGGGTGGTTGCATCGGCAGAGGGCAAGGAGGTTGCCGAAATCGGGTACATCGTCTTGCCGGGAAGCGAGCGGCAGGGTATTGCGCGTGAATGTGTCTCGGCGCTTGTTACCCACCTGTTTCGCGCAGAAGGCGTGCATCGCATCTTCGCCGATGTCGATCCGCGCAACACTGCCTCCAACCGGCTGATGCAATCGCTGGGCTTCACCAGGGAGGCGCATCTGCGCCACGCGATGAAAACGCATATCGGCTGGTGCGATACCTGGCTGTGGGGCCTGCTGGAAGATGAATGGCCGCTCTAGCGGTGATTAATCTTTGACCTGATAGAGCATTTGTGGTGCTTGTGGGGATGGCCTGCGGGCAAGAATTTGAAGGGACTCATCATGACACTGCCATTCGGCAAAACCGCACTTCTGCTGGGGGCTGCGGCTTTGCTCGCACCTGTCACGGCATCCGCACAGAATGTTCGCGATCTCAATTCCGAAGTCAGCGATGTGCTCATTTTCGAAGGCTCGGTGCGGGATGAGCCGGTGGTCTTCCGCTACAGCATGGCGGCAGAATCCTCGCTGATCGTGGACGTGATCCCCACCGGCGAGAGCGAGCTTGATCCCATGGTCACCATCACCGATGCCGACACCGGCGAGGTGCTGGTGGAAGATGATGATGGCGGTGAAGGCCTTGCCAGCCGCGCGGTGGTTTTCGCCAGCGAGCCGCGATCCATCGAGATTACCGTTTCCGCCTTCGCCTTCTTCTCCGGCGAGGAAAGCGCCGGGGCCTTCGAACTGAAGCTGCGCCCGGGTGACCAGACGCCGGAACCGCTGCGCGCAATCGCCTTTGGCGAACAGGCAAGCGGCACGCTCGACGGCGAGAACCTGCAGCTTTTCAGCATTACCGGCAGCGAAGGCGAACTGCTGCAGGTGGCGCTGGTCGCCGATGGCGATGATCTTGACCCGATGCTGACGCTCTACAGCGGCGAGGGCACTTTTGGCGAGGAACTGGCCAGCGACGACGATGGCGGCGAAGGGCTGAATTCGCTGCTGCGCTTCGTGCTGCCTGCAGACGGCACCTATACCATCGCGACACAATCCTATTCCGGCACCAGCGGCGGATATACGCTGCGTGTTGGGCCGCCGCGTACCCATACCATCCAGCCTCCGCAGCAGGTGCTGGGGCTGGGCAAGGCCCCGTCCGGATATATCGGCGCAGGCTATGAAAACGGCAGCCTCGATCCTTCCACCATCACCTATCAGCTGACCGAGGAGGCGATTGCTGCCATCCGCGCCGGCAGCGGCGAGGTGACGATCAACATGACCGCGCAGGAGAGTGAGGATCCCTTCTTCCCCAGCACGATCGATCCCTACATCGAAGTCGGGTTCGAAACGCCGCTCGGCTATGCCACGGTGCTGAATGATGACGATGGCGGCGAGGGCCTGAATTCGCGGCTGGTGGTGGACCTCGGCTCAATCGCCAGTGACGGTGACTGGCTGGAGCGTCTGCGGATCACGGCAAGCTCCATTGGCGAAGGCGGCGCTTTCGAGCTGGAGATCACCGAAGGCGGCTTCTGATCCGAACCAACCCTGCGAAGGGGCGGCTGGGCTAAGGCTCGGCCGCCCCTTCGTGTATCCGGGCCTAGCGCTTGCCGCTGAGCAGGATCGCTCCAAGCCGGGCAGCGCGTTCATCGGGCAGGGCAGCGAGCGCGGAATGGGCGATCGCGCCCACATCGCATTGCACCTGCGCGCTCTCGCGCCTGAGGCCGAATGCGCCGTTGAAGAAATCGGCGACCTGTGCCTCGCTCATGCCCATGTTGAGCATCACGTCGGCATAGGCATCGATATCCGCCCTGGTCGGGCCTTCGCGTTCGGTCGGCATGTCGATAGCGGCGGCCATGGCCTGCAGCTTTATGCGGGCAGCGGCCCCGATCAGTTCCTGCGCTTCCAGCGTGGGCAGGTCGGTCGGGCCCAGGCCATCCATGGTGAAGCGGGCGCAAAGGCGTGTATCCTGCGCTGCCAGCATTTCGGTGACGGCAATTGCCGCATCGCGCATTTCGAGGATCTTGGCATCGGGCGCCTCGGCGAAAATCGGCCCGTTGCGCTGCATGAAGATCTCGAAATAGCGATCACCTCTAGCGATGGCATCCAGTGGCTGGCCCCGCTCGAGATAGGCTTCCATCATCCGCGCCTTCAGGTTGGCGTGGTCTTCGGGAAATTCCTCTTCCAGGGTGGTGTAGCTGGCTGCGAACGCCGGATGGTCCTCCATCTCCTCGTCGATCCGGGCCTCGATGGCTTCAGGCGTATTGCGACCCACCAGCGCATCGAAGGCGCCCATGTTCCAGGCTGCTGCGGCTGCGACACCCAATGCGACGAGGACGGCGATGGCCCCCAGTCCCTTGACCAGATTGTTTCCCATGGTCCCCCGCTCCAATACGAACAGGCAAAGACATGACCGCTTGCTGGCGATGGCACAAGCCCCTGCGATGGCATCAGCCTGCCAATCTCCTTCCAGGAAGATGTCGGCAATGTCCGCATTTCCTCCAGAAGGGTTGGCAAATATACCAGCCTCACTGATGTGCTGGGGGTGAAGCTGGGTACGGCAGACGCGACGGTGGACAGGCTGCGCTGCGGGGTGCCCACGCTGGTGGGCTAAGGGACATCACGCTCGCGGGTCCACTCTTCACCCGCAGCGTGAAAAGGGGCCGCATCCTGGTGTGGGGTGCGGCCCTTTCTTCATGTCAGTGGAAGCGCGGCTCAGCCGTCGGCCTCTTCCTCGTCATCAGCGGGCGGGGGCGGGCCAAAGCCGGGCCGCGGGCCGGTGCCGGGGTCATGGTCGAATGGCTGGGCGAAGCGCGAACGATCATCGTTCTCGGCCGTCACCGGATCTTCCTCGCCAGCGGCAATGCGGGCCTGCTGGGCGCGCGATGCGCTGATATAGTCACGCGGCATGTAATTGCCCTCGTGGCAGGCATATTCAAAGAACTGGTAGTCATCGTCCCGCGTCCAGGCGAGGCGCGTGGTCCATGGCTGTGTGTAGACCTTGGGGTCGGTGTAGGTCAGCTCGTGGATGATGGTGTCCGGCCCGGTCATGGTCAGGCGCTCCACCGTCATTGCTTCGGTGCTCATCGGCACGGTGTTGAAGGCCGGTACATCCAGCGTGCCGGTGAACTGGGTTGCCATGTTGAGCGGGCTGGCCGAGCGTTCGGACACAACTTCGGTGGCGGAATCGCCCGAGACGATGTTGGTTGTCTCGATCACCAGCGTCTTGCCTTCCCACCAGCCGCGCGAATTGCCCATCCAGGCTTCCACGCTCTCGTCCCACTTGGCGGCGTGGGCAGCTTCCTTGCTGTCATAGATCTTGACCACGCGGGTGCCGAGCATTTCCAGCACGATGGTAATGTAGCCCGGGCTCTGGAACACGCGGATGCCGTTGTTGTAGCGGAACGGGTACATCGAGGCGGGGAAACCGCGCGACACGCAGCGGTCCCAACTGTCGAAATCGTCCACCCAGTCATAGGCCTGGCCCGGCACCCAGCCGCTGCGACCTTCCTTGAACAGCTCCATCGCTTTAGGTGTCAGGGCGGGCAGCTGGCCGTCTGCGGGTGAGACGAGCATCGCGGTGGACTTGGCCCAGTCGGTATTGAGGAACCACGCCTCGAGCCCGGTGGTGCCGCCTGCGCCGATGCCGTTTTCGTTGGCTTGCGTGAAATTGCCGTCATTCCCGCGCGCAGCGGCCAGGCGCCGCTCGAATTCCTCGTCATTTACCCAGAAGCGATCCCCGTAATGGGCGGGGCGCTGGAACAGGATGTGGCCGTTGTTGATCGGCTCGATCGGGAAGGTGCCGGTGAAGTCATAATCACCCCAAGGCAGCTTGTCCGGCTCATAGTCGGTAGGCACCGGCGGCAGGTAGGTGAGGTCAGCCGGGCGTTCCTGCGCGGCGGCGATGCCTGCGGTGAGCGCCATTGAGGCGACACCGGCAGCGATGGCGAATTTCGCGAAAAGACCGTTGCGGGCCATGATGATCGGGCTCCCTTCCCAATGTGATTATGTCCGGCAGGTTAAGGGAGTTTCCGGCGTGATACCAGAGGCGAGGTTGATTCGGTCTGTAATATTTTGTCGTGTTTCCTCGCTTTGCACCTTGCGTTGGCAAGGATGGGTGGCTGCTTAGCTCTGCTTGGCCGCTTCGCGCATCTCGATTGCCATCTCGATGCAGGCGGCCTTGACTTCCAGTGACACGTTGGAGGCGAGCACCTGATCCAGCGTGCCGTATTCGTGCAACTTGATGTAGGCCTGGATCTTGGGATCCCTGTTCTTGAAGGCTTGCCCCATGGTGTATTCCTTTCGGTTCGGTTTCATTGATTAGAGAGTGTTTTCGAGGCGCATGCTGAATGCGGTTCCTCTGGCGATGATGAAATGATCGATCAGATCGATCCCGACGGCTGCCGTGATCGTGCGCAGCCGCGCAGTCGCCTCGCGGTCTGACTTGCTGGGGACGGTTGAGCCGGACGGATGATTGTGCGCGATAATCAATCCGAAGGCGTTTAGCTCCAGCGCCCGGTGGATCAGCTTCCGCGTGTGCAGCGTCAGCTTGTGGCCCTGACCCGCGCACACACGCTCGTCGCAGATGAATCGACGGTTCCGGTCAAAATAGATCGCCTGCAACCGCTCTTCCCGAGGGTTCTGCAGCTGGCTGACCAGATAGGCTGCCAGTCGTGCGTCTTCAGGATCGACCGTTTGTCCGATGAGGTTTTCCGACCATCCGACAACTGCCAGCTTCCTCGCTGCGATCAGCGCATTGGCAATTTCGGGCCTGTCGTGCAGCGCCGCTTGCAACGCGGCCGGGCTGGCGTCGAGAATATTGGCAATGCAGCCAAAGCGCTTGATCAGTCTTTCAGCTTCCCGGTCTGCCTGTTTGCCAAGGATCGGCTTCAGGAATTGCGCCAGGATCGGTACGTGCCGAAGCGCCTTATTCTTCGCCGGTGTGCGATGAGGCCAAGCGCCAGAGCGATAATCTGGATGTAGGACGGAAGTCTCGTCAGCACCGTATACGCAAAGGGCTCCATCGAAGAACTCAACTGCCGGGATCAGGAGGTGATACAGAACATCCAGGATGACCATGGCTGAAAGCGAGGAGCCCGCCCATTTCTCGGGGGCGCCCCCTGAGGAACGCATAGGCCGTCAATGCGAATATCAGCAGGTACTGGATGTAGGCCCGAAATTCGAGAAACAGCGCGTCCATGGCGAGTCACTTACCGTTCCGACGCGCTGTAGTCTCTCGTTCTCAGGCTGCCGTTTTCTCCGCTGCGGCGAGGCCATTGGCCGGGCAGCGGCCCGGCTCATCGGGCAGGCTGGTGATCTTCGTGAAGTCGTCACGCATGGATTTGTGCACCCGGGTGAGGTTGCTCATCGCGTCAACCATCTGCTTCTGCGCTTCCTGCAGGCGAATAACGGCGGTCTGCCCCTGGTACTGCGGCAGATCGGTGTCGAGCCGCAAGTTCATCATGCTCAGTTGCAGGCGAGCCAGGGCGCGCAGGCTTTCATTGGTGAGGCGTTCAGCATCTTCGAGGTCCTGCGCCACGCGGGCGCCAGCTGCTTCGATGGTCAACATCAGAAATTCTCCAGCACCGGCACGCTCAATGCCGGGGCGAAACCCAAACCAGGAAGGATGGCGTTTCAGCGCTGGTGCTTCAGATCAGTTCTCCGAGCTCGTTAGCCACCGACAGGAGCACGAGCATTGCGACCAGCAGGCCTAGCGCCAAGCCAACCGCGAGGAAGGTTCTCTTGAGCACGGCATCAGCACCGTCGAGCACTTCCGGGACAACTTCGGGTTCGTCGCTGCTGGCCCATGGCGCATGCGTTTCGAAGGGCATGGCATCGGCCAGTTGCAACAGATCGCCGCTGTCGTCCTGCCCGGCATAATCGGGCCAATTTGTGGCTGGCGGAACCTGAAAAGATTTACCTGTAAGACCCTTTACAGGCTTGCTCGGTGCCACGGTCTTCGCAGTATTCGCGCCATGCTCGGGCAAGGTCCTTGCGCAAAATCCCGCCGCACTTTGCGCGAAGGGTCTCGATCCGCTGGACTGCTGCTGATTCGGAGATGCCCAGCATCGAGGCAATCTCCTTGCTTGTACGACCCTGGCCGAGCAGCTCCACGGTCTCCCGCTGCTTTTCGGTCAGGGTGTCAAAGGCATCTTCAATCGTTGCGGTCATGGCAGGCTCGGTTCGTTTCGATGCTTCGAAAGCGCAAAGCCCAAAAGGGGGCAGAAAGCTTAAGGGCGTGTGCTTCAGCGCTGTTAACGAAGATTAACAGCTTGTGTTCCGGCCTCCTAGCATGGACTAAAGCCGTAATCCACTTGACCCTACATCTTCATCCCGCTAGAGGCGCGCGGTCTCGGATGGGGGTTTGCCCTTTTTCCGACATATGGAGCTGAACATTGCCGGTGACGTCCCGCTTGCGGGGCTGCCGTCAAAGTAACCGGTGCCCGAGGGCACCAGGTGGAGCGTTTCAGGCTCGCGCGAATGGTCGCCAGGCCCACCCAAGCGGCGCGGCCCCGCTTTCGCACGATCCCGATACATTCCATCTGGTTCCGACGGCACCTTCAACTAAGGTGATTTCGTTTAATGCCTACTATCAACCAGCTTGTCCGCAAGCCGCGCCAGCCGATCGTGAAGAAGAGCAAGTCCGCGGCCATGATGGCCAACCCGCAGAAGCGCGGCGTTTGCACGCGCGTCTACACCACGACCCCGAAGAAGCCGAACTCGGCACTTCGCAAGGTTGCCAAGATCCGCCTGACGAACCAGCGCGAAATCATCGCCTATATTCCGGGCGAAGGCCACAACCTGCAGGAGCACTCCGTTGTGCTGATCCGCGGCGGCCGTGTACGCGACCTTCCCGGCGTGCGTTACCACGTGCTGCGCGGCGTTCTCGACACGCAGGGCGTGAAGGATCGCAGGCAGTCCCGTTCGAAGTACGGCGCCAAGCGTCCGAAGTAAGGTTTCAACGCTGCGGCGCAGGACCGCTCCCCCTCCCGGTTACCTTCAAGGTGTTCTCCGGGTGGCCGGGAGGGGGAGTGGGCCGGAGCCGCAGGGCGCTCATGGATGTGAGTGGCCGCTCCGAAGGAGTTACAGAAAATGTCACGTCGTCGTCGTCCCGAGAAGCGGGAAATCCTGCCTGATCCCAAGTTTGGTGATGAGGTCCTGTCCAAGTTCATGAACAACCTCATGCTCGATGGTAAGAAGGCTGTTGCCGAAAAGATCGTCTATGGCGCTCTGGATACGGTGGAAGCCAAGGCCAAGGCCAATCCGGTGGAAGTGTTCCACACTGCGCTGGACAACATCAAGCCGCAGGTCGAAGTGCGCAGCCGCCGTGTTGGTGGTGCCACCTACCAGGTGCCGGTCGAGGTTCGTCCCGAGCGTGCCCAGGCGCTGGCCATCCGCTGGCTGATCGGTGCGGCTCGTGGCCGTGCTGAAACCACCATGGCTGCCCGCCTGTCGGGTGAGCTGATGGATGCCGCCAACAACCGCGGCAACGCTGTGAAGAAGCGCGAAGACACGCACCGCATGGCGGACGCGAACCGCGCATTTAGTCACTACCGCTGGTAATACCGGCGCTGGTAATGGCTCCTGCTTGAAGGGCCGGAATTCGGGGATTGGCCCCGGTCCGGTCTTCAAGTGGTCACAAAAGTCACTAAGTGGGGCGCGACCTGAATCCCGTCCCGAACCGATAAGGAAAGCAATATGGCCCGCGAGTATCCGCTGGAGCGTTATCGCAATATCGGCATCATGGCGCACATCGATGCCGGCAAAACCACGACTACCGAGCGTATCCTGTATTAC
>Ga0181607_10001628_pt1 | contig 19989 bp, 19 predicted proteins | sample 041ome_9_FD_132420 | JGI IMG/M metagenome (GOLD analysis project Ga0181607, IMG submission 132420) | Coastal salt marsh microbial communities from the Groves Creek Marsh, Skidaway Island, Georgia - 041413US metaG (megahit assembly) | ecosystem: Environmental > Aquatic > Marine > Intertidal zone...
CTCTAGGTCTATTTCATTTGGCTGGTAGCTATGGCTGTGCAACTATTACTAATGATGCGTATGTTCCAGTTGCTTTGTCATTTAGTGATGGCAGTTCTGGAATGTGTAACCTTACAAATAAAAGAATGGCTCTACAAGCACCTATTCCAAGTACCCCTATGATCAGAAGATCTGATGATGCTTTAAGGTATGACTGCACTGCTGAAGATGGACGTAAAGCTTTTGGCAGTGTGAACAGCTCTATTGATGCCGCTAAAGCCGGTGCTAGTGTTGTGTTCTTTGATTTAGGCATCACAGACGCAATCACTGATAAAGGTAGAGACTATCCTACTAGTTTTGTGATTCCTCTTCAAAAGAAACCAGCATCATAATCTTTTAGATGTTTTCTAAGAATTTTTCATTTGTTGCCATACTAATCCTTGTGCTGAGTTCCTGTGCAGGAATCCAAACTGTTTCAAAGTATGATGGCATTGCAGCAGTTCCAGTTGACGTTGATGGTAAGTGCTTTAGTGTTTATCCATATTTAGCTAACAACACTATCTATGTAAATGAATGTCCATTTGCCAGTGCAGGAAAATCTTACTTAGAAGGACTTACGCTAGGATTAGTCGATACAACTCCCCCAAAGGAATCGCACGAAAAAGCTGCTCAAGCATACTTAAAACAAGCAAACAAAGATTGTGAAATTATTTACCCAAATACCTACTATATTTCTGATAGCTTAGGAGGCTCTTATGGTTACGAAGTTTCAATTCTCTGCACTACTAGTTAGTGTTTTTATTATCTCTGCCTGTGGTGGAGGTGGTGGTGGCGGAGGCTCCTCTATAATGGGAGGTGGGGTTGCTCCAAATCCAACTCCTACCTATAACTATTCAACAGTTGAGTCAAGATTCGATACCAATACTGTCAGCGAATATGATGTAACGGGTGTTGCTGTAGCACAAGCTTATAATGAAGAAGCTCAAACCAATTATATTTCTCAGTTACGTCTTGGTGATTCAGATATGTCCTTTAGTTCAGGTACAGATGCAAATGGTAATACCTTTTTTACAATAGATATTAATAAGTTTTACTCTTCTACTCCTGAAGGTTTGTCTACAGCAAGTGAATTCGTTCTTAATTATGAAGCTTCTTTTACCGGAAATGATATCTTTACTCTGTCTGAAGCACCTAACTTTTTGTCAGTTACAAAATATTTTTCTAATGCAACTTTGAGAATGTATGGTTTGAACGATACAAAAGCCTATGCAGGAACTGATTATGTAGATATGGTTATGTGGTGGATGGATTATGATTATGGTACTGATGATCTAGTTTCATTTGCCTTCGGAGATAAGACTTACAGTGGCGATATGCCAACCTCATCTTCAGCAGACTATGCTGTGAAATCAATGGGTTTTTGGGTTTATGAAGGTACAGGCTATGCATATAAAGGTAGCGGCACTCTGACTGCAAACTTTCAAAGCATGACTCTGACAGGCAATATTTTAAATGACTATGTTACTGCTGATCCTTTCTCTTGGTCTCAGATTGCTGGTGCTTCTGCCGGGAACATAGATTTTAATGGAACTATATCTGGATCAGATGTTACAGGCACAATAGATTGGGCTAATGGAAGAGAAGGTTTTTTTGATGCATCATTTTTTGGACCCAGTGCCGCTGAAATTGGTGGTAGTTATGCAGCATATGACAATGAAAATGCTTATGACAATCACATAAGCGGTACTTTTATAGGTGTTAAGTAAAGAATCATTAAACAGTTTTTAATTCTTTGTCTTGTTTGTTCTATTTCTTTTGATGTAAAGCCAAACAATAACCATCAAAATAAGCTGAAGTTAGATGCTTTTATTCTGAAGCTTGAAAGCAAAGATATTACTTTATGCACTAATCAAGAAACATCATTAGATGCTTTGCTTAGTTCTCAGCTCCTAGAATTTAACAACACATCAATTAAGATTTTAGAGGGCTTATTGGTATGTGATCCATCAAGATATTTATTCTACTCAGAGCTAATTAATCTACTGGCTAAGATAGATAATGATGGACAGGCTAAATATACATTACAAATTGCTCAAAATAATTTATCGAGGAAAGATTTTTTTAGGATCAAACGAGACTATAAAAAAAGCTTTAACAAAGCATATTACGTAAACAATTTTCGATTTACTCCCATCTATTCAGATAATTATAACTCAGGGATTGATGCTGAATTTATTGAAGTATTTAATCTACCTTTTAAAACCTCAGAAAATTCTAAACCAAAAAAAGGACTTGGCTTAAAAAGCTCCATCCAACTTTCAAACTTTCTTCCAAGTGGTTCAGGTCAATGGAACAAGTTAAACTTATCAATCACACAAACAGATTATCCTAGCTCAACAGGTGATGTGGGAGCCTATTCTCTTAGCTATGAGAATTCATTAAGAGATCAGAGTTCAATTATTTATAGCATTACCAATGTGAGGTTTAAGCAACAAAACTTCCTAACCAATTATCTAATTGGGTATAAATTCAAATATTCACAAAAAATTGACTTGCTCTTAGGGCTGATAAAGAAAAATTATGTAGATGACTTTCAAGGTGGCGAAGGTGTAAAGATCTCACTAAGAACCAAAGAAAGTTTTCTTAGTGGTGGCTTCTTAGAAAGCTATTCAGCAAATACAAACACCTATAGCTTCGATAAGATTGGACTGTCCTCTAAAAGAAGAATCTTTTATAAAAGAACCGGCTACGATTTTTCAATCGAATCAAGTTACTACAAAGGTAGGTTTGAAGCTTTTGGCAAAAAACGAAATGATCAAAGCTTGATCTTGAATTTTTACATTGGCGATTATTTTGGTTTTTACTCTAAGCTAAGTTTTGTAAAACGCAAATCTAACCTAGATATTTTTGAAACAAATAATATTAACTTTGAAATTTATTTAAATTGATAATAAAGTCCTTAGTTTTAAAGTCCTTCTTTGCCTTGCCCTTCCCAATAAAACAATAAAGTGAATGCAGACATCATCAATATATCGAAGAAACTTCCTTCGTGATAAGCAAAAATCATAGGAGGCATAGACAGTTAAAGCCAGTGAAACTAACTAAAATGTCTTCCGTATTTCGATAATAATTTTTTCATATCTAAGAGTTTAAGTGTTTTTCTGAGTTATTTGAACTTATATGAGAAATCAGCCAGACACACGCTAGACACACGTTATTTTTTTGAATTTAAAACCTTGCTTTTGGTTTATAGAGTCTTACCAATATCTCTCTATCGCTTATTTCAGGAGGGTTTCAGAGGTTAGCAAAGTGGAGCGGGAAACCAGGTTCGAACTGGCGACCTCAACCTTGGCAAGGTTGCGCTCTACCAACTGAGCTATTCCCGCTTTTGAGTTCGTTAATATACATCCAAGAGTATAAGCATTCAAGCTTAAAACTTGATATTTACAAGGCTTAAAATCACCTAGTAGCTGATCAAGCTAACCGAGGTCTGGGTTATGGGTAAAACTATGCAGGCTCTCATCTGCTGGCGACCATTTGTTTGCCGTCGAGCTCCAGAAATTAGATTCAATAGAAAGCCATGAGGAGTCATTTAGTGTGCCAGCTTTGATGAATTTGATTCCTGGATTTTCTTCAACAAAACTTATTACCGGCGAGCCACACTCTTCGCAGAAACCTCTGCTGATATGAGAGCCAGCAGTTCCTGTCACGGTGTAATATTTGAGACTACCATTTAAAGTTAGATCTTCTTCCGGGATCATTACAATTGTAGCTTTGCCACTTCCTGTGGACTTCTGACAGTCTTGACAATGACAATGATGAGCTGAAATAACTTTGGAACTATCAAATTTATACTCGATCTTGCCGCATAAACATCCACCTATTTTTACTTCATTGCTCATTTAGTCACCCCATATAATTTTTATTAATTAATATCATAAGTTTCTACAAATAGTATTCCAATAGAAATCATAAAGAATATATTTAATAGGGTGTACCTTTTATATTTTAAAATCATGTTTAAATTCAACTCAAACATAAATAATTTATATATTAAATTAAAGTATTATTGATAAAATATATGTACCTTTAATTTTCTAAAATATAGTATAAAGTCACTATTTTAAAATTAAATTCTGAGGGGAATTTCCATGAATAAATACAAATATATCTTATCTTTAAGTTTAATTTTTGTCTTTTCGCTAAACACATTGGCACAATCAAATGAAGTCGAAGAGATCATAACAACTGCTACTAAAACAGAAAAAACTCTACAAGAAGTTCCTGTCGCTGTATCAGTTATCAGCGCTGATGAAATCGATAAAGCTAACGTCGTTGATGCTTTTGATTTAATGCAAGTGGTTCCCTCTTTGGATACAAGGCAGTATCAATCATCCAAAAATGCTGCATTTTTTATTAGAGGTTTTGGAAATGGTTCAAATAATAATGGTGTGGAGCCTTCGGTAGCATTGTTTGTTGATGGTGTATATCGATCAAAAATGCAAAGCAGAATTAGCGACCTGCCCATGGTAGAAAGGGTTGAAGTCCTGCGCGGCCCTCAAAGCACACTCTTTGGTAAGAATGCTACAGCTGGAGTAATAAATATTGTTACTAAAAAGCCATCGTTTGAAAATTTTGGAAAAATTTCATCATCTCTGGGTAACTTTAATTCAAAAAAAGTAAGAGCCTATTATACCGGACCATTAAGCGATACTGTTGCATATAGCATTAGTGCAGATAGCCATCAGGCTGATGGTCATGCTAAGAATAAGGTCACAGGCAATGATACCAATAATAGAGACAGGTATTCATTCAGAGCTGATTTGCTCATTGAAGCCAGTGATGATACTCAGATTAGAATAACAGCTGACTATGATGAATATGATGAATTCTGTTGTCAGGTAAGTAATGTTTCTGCTGGTCCTGCAAAGGGAGTTGTATACGCACTTGGTGGTCAAGCTGCTCCAAATAGCCCATATGATGATTCTGTATATTTTAATTTTGACTCATTTGCTAAAGGTGAGAATTCCGGAATTTCAATCAATGTCGTTAAAGAAATGGATAACATGACATTTACAAGTATTACCTCCTCAAGAGATTCAGATAGCCTTGAAAGTCAAGATATAGACTTTGATAGCTCAAGGATACTTGATCCAAATACAACCAATGTAAACTTGTCTGCAAAATCTCAAGAATTTAGACTTGCTTCACAAGGTAATGAAAAAATTAACTGGTTGATCGGCGCCTATTATTACAAAGAAGATCTTAAGAATGACTCAGGCGTTGTTTTTGGACCTGCGTGGAGGACTTATGCTGATATTCTAGTAGATGGATTAACTGGGGGTACTTTTACCTTAAATGATGTTGGAAGTTTAATTGGTATTCCAGGATCACTTCTATTTGCTACAGGTCAAGAAAGCACGGGTTATTTTACCCAAGACACAGAAACAACAACTTTTTTTGGTCAGGTTGATATTAATATTACTGACAACTTAAGCGCTGTTCTTGGAGCAAGTTATATCGAAGATGAAAAAGAAGTTACCGGTTTAAATGTTAATACCGATATCTTTTCAAACCTTGGTTTTGTTGGAATTGGAACCGTCGGATTAATTCAAGCTGGAATTGATCCTGCTACCGCAGCTGTCCTAGCAACAAATCCCGAATTCAATCCATTGCTAGGATTTCAAGCTCTTCAATTTTTACCTGAAATGCAGGCCTTCCCAAATGCTGGGCAAAGTGGCAAATCCTCCGATGACAATGTTGATTACACTGCAAAACTCACATACGCATTGAATGAAAATACTTCAATCTATGGAGGCATTTCTACAGGGTTTAAATCTACTGCATGGAATCTTTCTGTAGACTCAACACCTGATGCAGTTGAAATTGCTGCATTGGCTGCCGCAGGAACTCCAGTAGCTGAAAATACAGCTCTAGGTCAAAGGTATGCATCTCCAGAAGAAGCTGAAGTTCTAGAGCTGGGTGTAAAAATGAGGCTGTCTACTGGATATTTAAATGTAACTGCATTCAAGCAAGAGATAAAAGACTTTCAGTCAAATACATTCGTTAGCTCAGGATTTATATTAGCTAATGCTGGACAACAATCTTCAGAAGGATTTGAGTTTGATCTAATGTTTTCTCCAGTACCTAGTATAGATATCACTTTCGGAGGATTGGTTATGGATTCAAACTATGACTCATTTGTTGGCTCAGCAGCAGGTGATGTAAGTGGAACTAAGCCTGAAAATGTTCATGATGATTCCTTTACTAGCTCCATTACTTGGAACTGGAACAGAGGTAATACAGATGGTTACATTAGGTTAAATCATCTTTATTCAGGCCCAACATTTATCAGAATAGATCCTGCTGAAAATGCAGCTATGTGTGCTGCAGGAACATGTGAAAAGACAAAAGATACTCTAAATTTTAGTGCAGGAATTACAAGAGGTAATTTAGATATTATTTTTTGGGGTAATAATATCAACGATGACAAATATCTTCACACAGCCTTCTCATCAGTTGGAGATCCATTCGCATCATCTTTTGAAGGATATCCTAATGCACCCAAAACATATGGAGTCACGGTTAGTTACTCTTTCTAAGATCATTTACCCCTTAGTTGTGGTTTTTTAGATTAGTAATGGAAGGAGCTCGAAAGAGCTCCTTTTTTTATATATAAATTATTTACTTAAATTTTCTAATGCTTCTGACATCTTTTTTTGCAAAGCTCCTATGGCCTGCAATGGTCGAATCATCACTTTAAAGTCAATAATTTTACCCTCTTCGTTCCAACGAATAATATCAACACCATTAACGGAAATGTCACCGATATAAGTTTCAAATTCTAGGACGCTATCAAGACCATCGACGAGCTCACGAACATACTCAAATCTATCCATGTCAAAAGTTTGACCGGCACCCATTAAATAAAGTTTTGACATTTCTTTTCCTTCAATAGGTTTGAAAACGATTGGTGATGTGAATACACAGGATTCATCAAGAATTTTATCTAATAATTTTGGGTCATTGGATATTAAACCTTCGTGCCACTTTTTTAAATATGAGTGTGTTTTATTCATTCGAGTATTAGAAACCTTTGATGGGGAGGATGCAAGCAGTGTTTTAGGATAAAGGAAGCCTCTGCAACTGAATTGTTAAAATTTAAAAAGCAGCTTGAAGTTTATTTTTTTCTTCTAAGCTTACGAAGACGAGCGTATTCATTTTGTAGCTTTTTCTCTGCTAAATCACGCCTTCGATGCCGTCTATTTCTAGCTGCTTCAGATTTTTGAATTCTGATAGCTTTATTCATTCTTTTTAAATAATCTCATAAAGAAAAAAGAAAAGCAAAAAGTAGTTTATTTTTTAATGATAAGTTTTTGCAGCCTCGATTTAATTATTTTTAGTTCTAAATTATAGGCAGAACCAGATGAAGAATTATTTCTTGAAATTGGTTGTGTAATTAATTGAGGGTCTTGATCGGACTTTACTTTAACATAAGCCTCTCTGAAGGGTACTCCTGATTGAACCAAATTATAGGCACGATCTGTCATGAGCATGTTCTGGTCTATAAATTCATTTGAACGCTGGGTATTTACTTTGATTGATTTAATTAAATCCGGAAGCAGACTTAAGGTCTTTGTCACGCAATGAGTGGAATATATCAGTGATCTCTTAGTCAGTTGTAAATCACGATGATATCCGCTTGGAAGAGATATTAAATTTTCTAATTCTGAATAATATCCTGCTATCTCTGCATAGTTAGCCCTCATAATCTCTATTACATCAGGATTAGATTTGTTTGGCATGATAGATGATCCTGTTGAATATTTAGATGCAATGCTCAATAAGTTAAACTCCTGAGCTAAAAAAATACTCATATCCCATGCAAATTTTCTCACATCAAGCATCGGCTGCTTAAGGGAACCAATAAGCTCTAATTCAAACTTACCTCTGCTATTTTGAACATACAAACTATTTAATTGCTTTCTTTTAAAACCTAATTCCTTGGTTGAAAGTTCGCGCTTAATAGGAAGATTAACTCCGTATCCAGCTGCTGTGCCCAAAGGATTTACATTCATCCAGGATTGAGTACTTGAAATCAAATCGATGTTATCAAGAAAAGATTCAGCAAAAGCTCCGAACCACAAACCCCAAGTCGAAGGCATAGCTCTTTGTAAATGGGTATAGCCAGGCATAGGATCAGATGAATGTTTTGTAGCTTTATCAAAAAATGATTTAGCAATCTGTAAGTTGATAGATTGAATTTCATCTAACTTTGCCCTGGCATAAAGACGCATAGCCACCATCACCTGATCATTCCTACTTCTACCTGTGTGGATTTTCTTTCCAACCGATCCTAGTTCTTTTGTTAAAAAATCTTCTATTGCAGAATGACAATCTTCGTATTTAGAAGTTAATTTGAATTTCTTTGTTTGAAATAACTTGGCAAGCTTTTTTAAAGCTGAAATAACTTTCTTGGTTTCAGATTTATTTAAAATATTAATATGTTGTAATTCATTGGCATGAGCAATAGATGCCTCTATGTCATACAAAAATAATTCTTGGTCTAAAACTATATCTTCACCAGATAAGAAATTATCAATGATAGAATTTTTACCTTTTGAGCTTTGGTTCCAAATTTTCATGTCTATGTTATTCCTAAGTTATCTTCCCACCCAAAAGCAGAATTTAAATTCTGCACAGCCTGGGTTGCTGCACCTTTAAGGAGATTATCAAGCGCACAACAAAATGTCAGCCTATTAATTTCTTTATCTACTTCAAAGCCTCCAATTATTACATTAGATGTATTTTGTACATCTTGCATATTTGGAAGTTCTCGTTGTATAGAAATTAGTGATTTTTGATCATAATAGGTAATAAATAAATTATAAATTTCTTCTGCCAGCACAGTCTTTGACAGAATAAAATTACCAGTCATCATTATTCCTCTGAAAAAATTGCCAACGTGAGGTGTAAATAATATATTTGGGTAACTATGAGTTTTAACTTCTCGCTCATGCAGATGTGACACGAGTGAGTAAGGAAGAATATTATCTTTAAGGGCTTCCTGATTATTTCTTGGGTTTGGCGAGGCTCCTGCTCCACTATATCCTGAGATACCATATAGATTTACAGAGCCAACCAAAATATCTACTAAGGGAGCAAGCATAAATTGCATTGCGGATGCATAACATCCTGGATTACTGATTCTACTTAACACCACTCTATTTGACAGCTCAGGCACTCTATATTCCCAAGCATCATCAAAACGATGATCTGCGCTTAAATCAATAATAATAGCTTCAGGATTATGCCGAACAATTAAATCAATATATTTTGCAGATTCGTTATTTGGTAAAGCCAAGATAAAAGCATCTTCATCAGCTAACACAATATTTTCTAAACTTAAATCTTGATAAAACAAACCACTATCAGCATCAGGTTCAAATGGTTGGCCAGCCTTAGATGTAGAAAAAACTGAGCTTATATTTAAGTGCTTATGTTGAGCCAATAACTTAATCACTTCCTGACCAACATAACCTCTGCCGCCTAATAAACCTACTTTTTTAACTTCCATTTAAATTACACTTTTTGGTTTATTGATAGCATACTCAATGCAATCTTTAAGGGCGCTATAATCAGATATACCAATCCAAAAAATATGCCAATCATCTTGTTTCTGACAACCCTCACAAATTGAGGTATAAAAACTGTTTATAGGATTGTTGGCTCGTGATCGCCAAAAAACTTGAGGATAAGCTTTTCGCATCTCGTGCCAAATGCCAGCTCCTAAACCCTCGCCTTTAGCCTCAGGAATTACTCCAAATTTATCCATGTACGGAATAGCAAAATCATTTGATATAGCTATCGTAGCTCGCTTGCATGAGGTCATAAAAATATTTAAATCCTTTGGGGAGCGAAAGAAGTCATCAACTAGCTTCCCATTGAATGAACTTTCTATAATTTTTCTAAATTGATCCTCTATGTCTTTGTCTGGGAGTTCATGCCGATCAACTCTGTAACCATATTTAATTAGTGTGCCAGAACCTGAATCCGTAAATAATTCTTTAGGTAGATTGATTGGCTCTGTGATCGACACAGATGCTGTTTTTGGAAGATCATCTAACAAAGATTTTATTTGCTCTAATTTTAATTTCATTCCCGAATGCAGCCACTCTTCTTGCATAAATTCATTGTATTCCAAGGCCAGATTAATGTTTGTTATTAATTGACCGCTTTTGTTAAAAATACCGCCTATTTCTGACAGGAAAATAGCTTTATATGGATTGATTGCTTTCACTAATTCAACGGTCGCAATATCTGCATTAATGTTTAACACTTCATTGCCCATAAATCCTACAGGAGCAATTACTGGTATTGAATCTAATTCCAGCACTTCATTGACAAGATTGACATCTACAGATTCGATGGATCCTACATATCCTAGATCAGGGTGAGCCATAGTGCATTTGAATATATTGGAAATCAAACCTGTTGCTTTTGCTCCTTGAGCCTCCAAGGCATCAACAATCTTTTTATTAGTTTCCTTGAAAACTGAATAAGCAACATCTCTTACTTCTAGGGAAGTCACCCTTTGGCCATCAATAAAAGAAAATTCTATTTTCTTCTTTTGCAAGGCTTCAGATAGCATTGGACCAGCTCCGTGAAGTATGACAGGCTTCAAACCTACTTGATTTAAAAAAACTAGAGATGAAATAAGATTTTCAATATCATTTTCAACCACTGATCCGCCAACTTTGATCACAGCAAAGCGTTGTTCGGGAGAAGAAAATTTTTCAATGTACTTATTTATTTCTTTCTCAGAGCCAATAGCGCCAAGGAGTTTTAAAATGGTACTTTTTATAAATTGATTAGAAGGTTTGCTCATTGGATTATCTTTTTAAAATCAATCAATGCTTGATTTAACTCTCCTAGATCCACCGACTCATTCGGCTGATGGGCATCTGCAATGTTGCCTGGACCATAAACGATAGCTCGGTAACCTGCCTCGCTAAATAACGAAGCTTCTGTCCAGAAATTTACAGGAGAAGATAAAGCTAAGCCAAGTTCATCTGCAAAAGATTCTGCTTCGCTAACATCTCCAGATGCTGGCAATGCAGGGGCTATAAATCCAGCAGTAAATTTTGCATTGTTTTTAGATGTTGTAGTGTTGAATTCACCTAATAATTTATCAAAAGACTGTCCAGGCAACGGTCTCATGCCAAATTTTACCTGAGCATGGTCTGCAATGATATTTGGTTTTATACCGCCTTCAACTAGCCCCAAATTAAAAGCAATGCCCTGTAAATCTTTGAACGATTTGTTGTTGTATGATTCGGCTACTTTCAAAGCTGCATCTGACCATCTAGTTAATTTATGAATAGCATTATCAGTTAGTGCTCTTTGTTCAGAGCTGTGGCCTGCTAAACCAAAAAATTCCTGCGTACCTGTCAAAATACCTCTGTGACATGTAACAGCCTTATTTTGAGTTGGTTCTGCAACGATTACTCCTTCATAGGGATGTTGAGTTTTAATAAACTCCTTTATACAAGTGCTTTGCCCTGCCTCCTCATCAGTGGAAAATAAGATTGCGTAATTTTCTAAACCTTTTTCAATTAAAGTTAATAAACAAGCTGCTGCTCCCTTTATGTCGCAGGTACCCAAACCGAAAGCTCTCCCGTTATTAATCGTTAAGTCATATGGATCAGACTGCCAACCATCACCTGCCGGCACTGTGTCTAAATGCACATTGATAAGATAGTTTGGTGAGCCTTTGGTAAGGAGAATATTTAAAGAGTCCTCTCCTAAATCCGTTATCTGAGGAGTAATGAAATCTAAAGAACTTAGATACTCAATTAATCCTGATTGTTTGATCTTTCTCGGTGGATTTGAGGTATCGCATGCAACTAGAGCTTTGAGATGTCGAAGAGTTAGCTCTAGATCAGTGTTCATTTTTTATTATGAATAGAAGCCCATGTTGAAGTGCTCTGACCAATCAGCTTAATAAATCCTTTCGATTCAGCTTCTGACCATGTTGCAGATTGAGCGTAAGCTCCTTCTGGGCTCTTGAGTATATTTTTTGATTTGACTGTGACTGCATCAACTCTTCCAGGAGTTAGCTTCAAGGTGACTTCTCCAGAAACAGTTTTTTGAGAATCAAATAAGAATGCCTCTAAATTCTCTCTTAGTGGCTCAAAATAAAATCCCCGATAAACAAGATTTACCCATTCCTGCCCGACTTGAGATTTCATAAAATTTTGCTTGTCAGTCAAGACAGCTTCCTCAAGTGCCCTATGAGCTGACATCAAAATCGTAATACCTGGAGCTTCAAAAACAAATCTACCTTTTAATCCAATGATTGTGTCGCTTGAAAAAACTGAACGCCCTATTCCAAAAGAGCCTCCAAGCGTGTTTAAAGATCTTAAAAAATCAGCTCCTTGCATTTTTTTATCATTGATAGAAATAACTTTCCCTCTAAGAAATTTTATTTTTAAAGTTTTTGGTTGTTTAGGGTATTGATGAGGTAATTTACACAAAACATAACTTTCGTTTGAGGGCTCTTCCCACTCATCAATTTCACTTCCCGAAATTGTTGCACCCATAAGGTTTTCATTGATGCTGTATTTCTTGTGCAAGGAAGAAACTTTGTAGCCCCTTTCTTGTAAATAATCCTCTTCGTAACCTCTAACATTTTTAGTGATGTTTTGGATCTCTCTGATTGGAGTGATAATGTTAAAATTACCATGAGCTCTTATGGATAGATCAAATCTAATTTGATCATTACCCATGCCAGTGCAACCATGAGCAATATCTTTTGTTTTTAATTTTTTGCATAATTTAATTGATTCCTTAACTATCAAGTATCTATCAGAACATAGAGCAGGATATTTGTTTTGATAGAGAGCTCCAGACTGAACTAAAGGAATGAGAATCTCGGACCATAAGCTTTTTTCAACATTAATATTGATATGTTTTTTTGCACCCAGCTCATTGGCTCTTTTTGTAATTGCAAGTTCTTCTTTTGCTGGGATGCCACCTGTATTAACAAACAAAGTATGAACTTCATAACCTTGATCAATTAAGTATGGAATGCAAAAACTGGTATCAAGACCCCCTGAAAATGCTAATACAACTTTTTTATTCATTATTACTTCCTATAAAATTTTACTAAGCATAGATTTTTGAACATGCTTTCTATTTGCAGCCTCTTGAACTGCTATGCAGTAATCAGCATCCATAACTCCATCGGTTGCTTTGACATTCCTTCTCAAAGGGAGGCAATGACTAAAAACAGCATTATCGGTGAGGCTCATCTTTGATTCATCAACAATAAAATATTTATATTTGTTGTTGCTAGCCATCTGATCGTCTGGTTTTCCGTAGTGCTGAAGACTGCCCCAACTTTTTGCATAGACAATATCTACATTTGAATAAGCGCTATCAATATCATAGGACACTTCAAACGAAGTTCCCTCAGATTCACAATTCTTTTTTGCAGCTATAAGGTATCTATCATCGAGATGATAATCCTCAGAGGGACATAATAATTTAACATTCATACCAAACTTGCTAGCTATCATAAGACTAGAATTAGCAACTGCGGTATTCAAAGGCTTGGGATGATACGTCCAAGTTAGCAGATAATCTTTGCCTTGAAGGTCACCATAATGTTCTTGCAAAGTTAAGATATGAGCAAGTTCTTGGCATGGATGCTCAATTGTCTCCATGTTCACCACGGGCACTGAAGCGTATTTTGCAAAGCTGTTAATAACTGAATCTGTTCTATCGTAATCCCAGTCCATAAACTGAGGAAATGCTCTAATCGCAATGCAATCACAATAGGATGATAAAACTTGTGCAACTTCCTTCACATGCTCTTCTGCATTTCCATCCATGACAATATTTTCTTCAAATTCAATTGGCCATGCATCTTTACCTGGTTGCAAGATTATTGCTGTGCCTGAAAGCTCGTTGATTCCAACTTCGAAGCTAGTTTTTGTTCTAAGCGAAGGATTGAAAAACAACATTGCAATTGACTTATTTTTTAAAAGAGGTTGATGTGGTTTATTTTTAAGCTCAATGGCAAAATCAACTATATCCTGAAGCTCTGAGCGAGACCAATTCTGCGTAGTAATAAAATTTTTCATGATAGACATTGAAGTTACACCATTGATGGTGATTATTAAAGCGATCTAAGTCTTTGTGTTGGAATTGAAGATTTAATATCAACAATTTCATTCGATTGATTAAAATAAACTAACGTAGGAGCATGATCAATTATTTGATTTTTAGGCATTGATGCGTATGAACAAATAATAATAATATCTTTTGGTGATGCTTTATGAGCAGCTGCGCCATTGATTGAAACGGTTTTTGAACCAGCTTCAGCAGCAATTAAGTATGTGGAGAAACGCTCTCCATTCGTAACATTATATATTTCAACTTTTTCATATTCAGTCATCTTGGCCGCTTCTATGAAGTCTTTATCCAAAGCGCACGAGCCCTCGTAATCAATCTCAACTTGAGTTACGTGAAGGCGATGGAGCTTTGAATTTAGCAGCACTCTTTTCATAGGTTGAGAAGTATGCAAGAAAAACGCCCAAAATCCAATATTATTGAATAATATAATTGTCTATCAGCCTCACATTCCCAAGCTTTGCAGCAATAGCCACTAAAGTATTTGGTTCAAACTCAAATAGTTCTTCAAGGGTAGTTGAATTACAAAATAAAAAATAATCTACGTTAAAATTTAATTCTTCAAGTCTCTGAATACCTTCTATTTTTAAATTTGTTAAGTTTTCATTCTTAGATCTTTGTGCAATTTCTTTTAAAATAATTGACAGATGTTTTGCGTTTGCTCTTTGCTGAGAAGACATCAAGTTATTTCTTGAAGACATTGCTAATCCATCCTCCTCTCTTTGGGTTGGAACTCCATGAATGTCTATATTGAGATTTGAATTGATTAAAAAATCTTTAACTATCAAATATTGTTGGTAATCTTTGAGCCCAAAAAATACATTATTAGGCCTAATCAATTGAAAAAAATGATTAAGAATTGTAATGACTCCATCAAAAAAATGTGGCCTTGAGATTCCGCATAGTTTTTTTGAAAGCATTGAATTCGCACTTATTTCTATCGCATTTTTTGCAAAATTAGATCCTGGACAAAACACTGCATCGCATGAAATTGTTTCAAGATGCTTTAGATCTTGATCCAGGGTTCTTGGGTAAACATCCAAATCTTCATTCGGACCAAATTGAAGAGGGTTCACATAAATAGAAGCTAAGGTAACTCCTGCAAACTTATTAGCTTCAGTCACTAATTTAAGATGGCCATCATGAAGATTGCCCATAGTTGGCACAAAATTTACCTCTCCAGAAGAGTCAAGAAATTGATTCAAATCATTAAGTGAATTAAAAACTTTCAAGTTTAAAAAAAAGTATGTTCTTTTGCAGGAAATTGCTTCTCTTTGACTGCTTTCACATAAGCGCTTATAGAGCTTTGAATAGAATCATTTTCAGCAAGAAAGTTTTTAACAAACTTAGGTGATTTATCCAAGCACGAAATTCCTAGTAAATCATGAATTACCATAACCTGGGCATCCGTATAAACTCCAGCACCTATACCAATCACTGGAATTGATAAAGATTGAGTGATTTCCTTAGCTAAGTCCTTAGGAACACACTCTAATAACAAAAGCGAGGCTCCTGCAGACTCTAAAGCCCTTGCCTCAGAAATCATCTCCTCCCTCTTATCTGTATCTCTACCCTGAACAAAATATCCTCCAATCCTATTAATGGATTGAGGTGTGAGACCCATGTGAGCGCAAACTGGTATTCCTCTTTCAGCCAATGTATTAGTTAAATCACAAATCCAATGGCCCCCTTCAAGCTTGATAGAGTGAGCTCCATTTTGCATTAAAAGGCCTGCATTTGATAAAGCAGCATCTTTGGTTGCATAGCTCATAAAAGGCATATCTGCCATCAGATGGGAGTTCACATTACCTCTGGAAACATTTTTTAAATGATAAATTAAGTCATCCATAGTTACTGGAAGTGTGCTCTCATGACCCTGAATAACCATCCCCAAACTATCGCCAACTAAAATAACCTCAACACCTGCCTGGCTGATGACATTTGCAAGAGTAGACTCATAAGCGGTCAAACATGTAAATTTTTCTCCCTTTGCCTTTAAGCTTTGCAAAGTATTGATAGTAACTAATGGTTGGGATTGATGAGCTGACATAATTAGTGAAGTGATTGAGTATCCTGACTCAGCAAATTAATCAATTGAATAGCTAGAAGCCTTTTTGATGCTTTTTGAAAAAATTGATATGAATTATTTGTAAAAACGCTAACTTCATTATAATCAGAATCAAATCCAATATCTGACTTAGATACATCATTAGCAACAATAAAGTCCAAACCTTTCTTGATTAATTTTGATTTTGCATGCTCTTCAATTCTTTCGGTTTCTGCACAGAAACCCATAAACCTTTTATCAGTAAACTCTGCAGCTAACGATGAAATAATATCAATGTTTTTTTGCAGCTCTATATTGAGACGATCCTCATCTGTTTTTTTTATTTTTTGTATATTTTGATGTGCTGGTTTGAAATCAGCGACGGCAGCACACCCTATAAAAATATCAGCGTCTGACATTGATGATTGAGCTTCCTTATACATCTCATCTGCTGTTTGGACATCCAGTCTTTGGATTTGGGGTGAACAAGAAAGTGAAACAGGTCCAGAAATTAAAATTACTTCAGCACCAGACCTTGCAGCAGCTTCAGCCATTGCGAAGCCCATTTTTCCTGAACTATTATTTGAAATAAACCTTACAGGATCAATTTGCTCTCGGGTAGGGCCAGCTGTAATAATTATCTTCTTACCTGCCAAAGGTTTGTTTTGAGTCAACATAATCGTCTCATATATTTCTTCAGGCTCAGACATTCTTCCATAGCCGTTATCACCGCATGCTTGCTCTCCTTTCGAAGGACCAACAAAATCCATACCAATAGATGATAGATATTCTACATTTTGTTGAGTGGTTTGATTAGACCACATATTCATATTCATAGCAGGAGCTATAAATTTTTTGGCTTTAGAGGCTAAGATAACAGCACCAAGGAGATCATCAGCTCTTCCTTGAGCCATTCGAGAAATAGTTTCAGCACTGCAAGGCGCAATTACTACTAAATCAGCCCATTTAGCTAACTCAATATGGCCCATCGCCCTTTCTGCTTCGGTATCAAGGAGATTTTCATGCACCTGATGGCCGCTAATAGCTTGCAAGGTAAGGGGTGTTATAAATTCCTTTGACGCCTCCGTCATGATTACTCGAACATCAAAATTATTTTTTATAAATAAACGAGCAATATCCACAGATTTATATGCAGCTATACTGCCTGTAATGCAAAGCAACAAATTTGATTGTTTATTATCTAACATAATATTAAAGCTGTTTTTCAGCTGTGATATTACAGATAAAACGCTCTAAAAACAAAAAAGGGAGCATAAAACTCCCTTCTATATATTAAGACAATATTTTACTTTGTACCTGAAACAAAGCCTTTTTTTTCTTTGAGATTACGCACCTTTTTAAATAAGGTACATTTTTGAGATTTAGATTCAAAAGTAAACCCTTCAACCTTGGTCTTTGAGAGAGCGATTTTTGTACAGCCCTCCACTGATGAATATTTCTTTGCTGTTTTAACAGCAAATATTTTGCCTTGAATTTTATAGTCATTCTGAATAGCAATTTGAGCACTCGCTATTGAGGGCAATGTAATTACTGTTAATGCTAGTAATAGTCTCTTCATTATAAGTCTCCTTTATATTATAAATTTTATTTATACATAATTTTTATAATGTTTACAGTGTAAACATTAACGCAAATCATAGTATGTTTACAGCGCTAACATTGCAACAATTATGTGAATTTAATATCTTGTAAAATGTAATTACTGTGCCAAATAAATGGATTGCACGAAAAGTGAATTCAAAAGATAATAATTTAATGACACTCAAGGATTTAATTGCACAGGCTCACACCGTAGTTCCTAAAATTTCTTGTCAAAGTTTTCTAGAAAACTCAGAGAAATACTTTGTGATAGACGTTCGGGAGGGGACTGAAATCCTTGAAACTGGAAGTATTGCTAATGCTGTAAATATCCCCAGAGGTTTGATTGAAATGAAACTTGCGCCAACCAATGATGACAAAGGTTTAAATGCAAATACACCCATTATCGTATACTGTGGCGGAGGAAGCAGAGCTTCCCTTGCTGGCAAGACATTAATGGAGCTTGGATTTAAAAATGTCCAGAACCTTGAAGGTGGTTACAGGGGCTGGAAAGAGTTTTCTAGTTAATCCAATTTAGGTAACAGACCACTGAGGTGCTCAAAAGCAGCATTTTTATACTCAGGACTAGCTCCGGCCATAACTTCGCCCTTCACTGCACAGCTTTCATACGCAGCTCTTCTAAGCTTGGGATCAGAAAAATCCAAGAATTTATTTAGGGGATCATAGACTTTTTTGGTATCTGCATTGAGTTTTAATTTGCACTCAGCCCAACTATAGGCATCTGGTATCAACCTAAGAGGCTTAGGGCCATCAAACGAATGAAAAGAATTAGGGTAAAGCTCAATGGATGCATTGCCTCCTTGCGCATTAATATCTCTAACCAATTCCTTGCATGGTTGAGGTGGAGTCCAGTTGTCTTCTTCACCAATGTATATTTGCATCAAATCTTTATCCCATTCATTCAGGTCGGGTAATGCTAAGCATCCTGGATACCACATAAGATAACCTGCATAGGATGCATCGCTTTTATTAATTGAGCGCTGCAATGGCAACCATGCGTTAAATAAAGTCGCAGTACCTCCAAGACTCCAGCCTGCTGCATAAATTTTTTTATTGTTAATTCTGGAGTCATCCCACAATAAGTTAAGACTCATAGCCATGTCATAAATTACCGTTTCACTGGTAACATTAATTTGGTTGCCAACAGTACTATCAACGCCCCTAGAATCAAATGGATGCATTGCAAGAACAATAAATCCAGCTTGTCGCATTTGTTCTAAATACTTTAAATGATGAGCTCTCCAGTTTGACGAACCATGAGCTGCTACAACAGCAGGATATTTTTTTGTTGAATCGTAGTGATCTGGAAAATGTAGGATTCCAAATATTTCCTTATCTTGCTGATCTTTTAAACCATCAGCAAATAAATTTTCAAAACCTAATATATTTTTAGATTGATAAACAATCTTTTCAGTAAGATAACTGGTTTCAACTTCAGCCGACTGAGAGCATCCAAAAAAACACAAAGAAATAAAAATAATTTGAATGCACTTCATAAAATAATTTTAACAAAAAAAAAGAGGGCTAAGCCCTCTTTTTTTAGTTACTAATCAAGATTAAAATTTATATCTAAAACCAATTCTTGAAATCACACCATGATCTTGAGCCAAGAATAACATTTCCTTGTGTCTGGCATGAAGCCTAGTTGTTTCATCTGTTAGGTTTTGGAAGTCCATGAAAACGCTGGCTTGATCATTTAATCTATAAGCAAATGAGGCATCGATTTGATTTCTTTCCTCAACATAGAGAGGTTGATCGAAAGCACCAAATCCAGCGACTGTTTCACCACGATTGTTAAGAGCAATTCTAGCTGTAATCTTATCATCCTCATAAAAAGCTGAGAAATTACCTGAATTACCCAAACCGTCTAATAGGAACTGTCTGCCAATAGCATTTCGATCGATTTCAGTATCGCCGCCATCAATTAAAGTTGCATTGAATTGTAGACCGAATCCAGTTTCACCAAATAAATGCTGCAATGCTATCTCCCAGCCTGAAACAGTGCCACTACGTTTATTGACTGTGGTGTTTAGTGTAAAGGTAGCCAAAGGATCATCTGCATTACCTCTGATGTTTGCATGATCGCAATACCAGAAACCACCATAACATGAGAAACCATTGTTAATAGGGCCAGCACCGTATGCATA
>Ga0181607_10001631_pt1 | contig 19975 bp, 6 predicted proteins | sample 041ome_9_FD_132420 | JGI IMG/M metagenome (GOLD analysis project Ga0181607, IMG submission 132420) | Coastal salt marsh microbial communities from the Groves Creek Marsh, Skidaway Island, Georgia - 041413US metaG (megahit assembly) | ecosystem: Environmental > Aquatic > Marine > Intertidal zone...
CACAAACAAGTTGAAATAAGGGCTACTGAACTGGGGGTATTCAGTTAATGCTGTTGTGTTATTATAGTGATAAATAAAAGTATACGGAGAAACGGAGCCAAAGTCTATGCCTCCGCTAGAAGCTGATTCTGATGCCACTGCCGCAGGCATTTTGATGTATAGCCCTCTTGAATCTGCTCGTCTATTTGCGGAAATTTTGTAGTTATTTAAGTTAGCTGGATAATTGTTTCCAGCTATGGGTACGATTGTTTCAACACCCTCCTCATCAAACACAGAGCCTTCTTGAAAAGATAGTGTTGTTGATTTATTTGAAATATTATTAAAATGATTAATAGCTGGATCAAATTGAATGTCCGCAAATTTAGCATTGTTTGTATTAAGTATAGTATTAGAATAAGTTGTAGTTAATGGTAAGCTGACTTCACCGTGATCATTAGAGAAAGATCCAACGCCATCAGTAATGATGTATCTACTGGGTTCAGTTATAGGCATGGCCAAACCAGCTATTGGGCCTTCGCACAATAAATCTAAAGATCTATAAATAGCAAGAGACTCTAGTTTTCTATAATTTCCTCGAGGTCCAACTTTTGCTGTTCCTATAGGGCTTCCATCTAAAATAAAACATTTTTCGTTTTGACCTTGAGGTCTATAATTAGAATCTTTATTACCTACTGGAGGAAAGCATGCTGGTTTTACAGAGTTGTTATTAGGGCTTTGACCAACCTCATTAGAAGACGGACTCAAAGAAGATCCTGGGCCATACACTTTCGCTTCTCCCCCATTAGATCTTGACTGATGAAAGTCATCGTGGTATGATAGATTGCCTTGTTCTGCACTGTAAGGCTTAGCCTGGCCTGGACTTAACCTTCCATATTTCGGGTTTTTAGTTGGATCTTCATCGCTAGGGCTATTAATTGGCTCTATTTCTGAAGAGTCATAGTTGTCGCCCCTTAGATTATTAGCATTTAGAGAATGACCCTCTCTTAAAAAATTAAAGCTATCAATATTAGGTAAAGATAAAACCTGGCTAACATTATCAACTTGAGCGGTATCAAAATTGTAATCATAATTAGATATATTAGAATTTATGATTAAACTACCAACCCTTAATTGACCATAAACCAAAGGTATAGGAGTGCCCTGCTCTACTTTATTTTCATTTTGGTTATACAGGTGGGACTGGGTAGTAATAATTTCATATTCTTCACCTTCAGATTCTTCTTTTGGTGTTAATTTATCAGTGAGTTTTTGCATACCATAACCCATCAAAGCATTACCAGCAAAACCTCCCAGCATACCTCCCATTCCTGCCGAACCTTGAAATTGAGGAACTATATCATAGTGAAATTTCGGCAGCACAACATCCATGCAAAAAGACTCAAATGTAACACCGTCTTGATCTATAAATAAATAATCCGTCCCAGATAAAGTTTTATCTACGAAGTATCTTTGGAAATTCGGGTATAATGCAAACAATGCAGTCCAAACCTCCCGAATGCTGGAAGTTTCTAATTGTATTTCATTTCCTAATTGATTATATAAATCGCCTTTAAACCCAAATGTTTTCATAAATCCTTATACCTATATACTTTATACACCTGATTTAATACCTCATCACTAATTAGTTCTTTCTTTGGAAATGTATAAATTGGGTGATGACACAAAAGCCCATCCTTATAAACACCTAAATGCATAAATCTAGATAATGTTGGTTTAAATATAATTAAATCCCCATTTTGAATTTTGCTATATGAAACCTCATTAAAATATTTATTGATGTATCTTAACATATCTAAATTATTATCTTCTTTTTTTCTCGACCAATTAATATCTTCTAATTGTAAATTAATATTAAATTGCAAAAGAAGAAAGTCTTTAACATATATTAAACAATCTTGCAAGTATGGAATAAAAAGTCTTTTGCTCAAAGGTTTAGGTGTGTATTTATAAGGGTAAAATAAATGGGTTTTTTTTGATGAGACAGAAAGAATAAAGGATGGTAAAATAAGTGAGTTAGCAATGGATATATCTCTAGCGCTGGGGGTAGGGTCATCACCAATATGAGTATGAAACAAAGCTAATATTCTATTTTGTAAATATTTTTCGTAAAAAAAACTGTCTTTACTTACAAAAAAATGGGGGTCATATGTCTGATCATTAATTAGGGGATGGAAATAAAATTCACTATGTAGCTCATTAGAGTAAAAAAACCCACCCATCTCTCTCTTTGGGTTAGATAGACCATGCTTAAAGCAGGCATCTATCAGCTTAGCCGTATGAACCTGGGAATCCTCCAAATGGTAATCCATTAGTTTTTTCTTTATTAACATCATTAACTATACCGAATCTAGCTCGGCAACCTAATATACTTTTGGGACACATGTCTTGAACCCAATTTTTTTTATCTTTTATTGGGTTCGATTGAATACCATTACTCTGACAAACATATAAATGATAAATAGTCTCGTCAGATTCTTCGACATAAACACTGGCAACATCTCCCTGGTTATAAGTTTTATCTTTGTCCCATTTTAAATTTCTTGCCGTAGCTGATGATACTACCAATGTTGCACTTTCATTGTGTGTTAGAGTATTTCCACCTTTATCAGTTACTGGTGGACCGTTATACCCACATCCGTATGTATGTCTATATTTCCATCCGCAAGTATTATGAATTATTTTTCTAGCAGGAACTAGTCCCCCCTCTTTTTCAAATCTAGAAACTAATTCAAATTCAATATAGTCAGAGTTCTCTAGATTTTTTTTATTAATAGTATACTTTTCAATAGGAAAAGCGGCTTCAGTAGGGGAGCCAAAGGGGTTAACTCCATTTGGAAAATTTTTACCATGAAGAAACTTAACGAAGGTTTTAGTGCGCCTTACATCAAAGCCTACAAAATCTTTGAAGTATCTTGTTTTTAAACTGAAGAAACCATCTGTATTATCAAACTTCAAGGATGGCCTAGGTAGATTTTCATCTTCGTAATCAAAACCCTCCGCAAAACAAGGCAGATAAAAATACTCATCCCTACCAGTTCCACCTCCAAAAAATATAGGGTTTCCATAACCATTTTCTCCGGCATGAAATTTGTAAGTAGCCGGAATTTCTTCTTCTGTTTCTGGGTCTTTTAATATGATTTCATACAGAGTAATTAGAGTTGAAGGCTCCAATTCCATTATTTCATTAAAAATATCCTTATTCATAACTTGTATTATAATAAATTTTAATTAAACACATTCAATAAATGTTGCAGATATATTATGGTTATTATGATATGTAAATGTGTGAGTCCACTCAGGACAATAAAAGGTTGAAACTTTTTTATGATGAGGGCTGCCTCCAGTATTTGCTTCGTTACCTCTGTATAAGTGATGAAAATGAAAACAGAATTTCTTATAACCCAAATGACTTTCAAGAAAAAATAAAATTCTTTTAGCTTCTAGATCAGAGCGACCATTAAAAGATAAAGATAAATTAGATAAATTATGATTATATCCATATTTATTAAATTTTTGATAAAAATCAGTTACTGAAGAAGTTTTATATTTGGGGGAGTGGGAAATTTTAACACCTTCGGTTGGCCTAAAATCAAACATTCTGAAATCAAGTTCGCCAGATTCAGTTTTGGGATTATAGGGATAGTAAGAGCATTCATTTGGATTTTCGATAAAAATAGAATTTCTTAATGTGCTATGTTGACTTCTACATGAATTCGCTTGGGAGAAATTATATATGCTAGAATTGATATCAAGTCGGGCGGTTGATTGCTCAAGACTTATTGTGGATGGATTTTGGTCTGAATTTAATTTGAAATTTTTATACCCACCATTAAGATATATATAATTATCTTTCTTAAGGGATAAAGTTGCACCACTATCATAACTAATGGCTGGACCCCTAAATAAAAAAGTACTAAAATTTGAAGATATTGAACCATAACCACTAGCGGGCGGTTCGTTATTATTTAGTATAGATGGATATGCACATGTAAAAGAAGCTGTTACATTATTGACGTTTTTTGATTCCATATGATGAGCATAAGATAAGCAAAAAAACTGATTTGGTTTGTAAGGGTAAAAAGGAGTATAATTAAAAGGCTCGATTCTTTTATTTGTAAAAACACCATAAATGTGATACTCTTGAGGGGTGTAATAAAAGTTTTTTTGAAGAAATGAAATTGTTTTTCTAGTTTCTTCATCAGTAAGTTGGTTGAAACTTAAATCTAAAGACATATTTAAAGAATTAATACCTTTTAAAGATCTTTGGGAGTAGCTATCATTTAAAACCACTGAATCAACAAGTGAGCTAAATGAAGCAGTTCCACCAAAAGAAGCAGCTACTGGCAAATTTGCATTTTCTATTATTGATATATCCATTATTTTAAAGTTTGGGTTGTTTCAATAGCTCCTATCAAATTTCCTTGAGAGGTTACGGACAAAGCTTGACTGGTGATTGGACCATGGCAAGAGAATTCAGTAAGGAAGCCGTTATGGTTTTCTTGATTAAATATTTCATCAGACCCAAAATTTTCATAGGACAAATCATATAGTTGAGCTTTTAAGTTGGCAATTCTACCATTAAAGCCGTCTTGCAACATGTCAGGATCTAGGCTTTCTCCCTGTATTGACATATTTATAGTTACAGCTTTTTTGGTGACCCTCGTGGGAGTTATACCAAGCTCTTTATTATTATAATTGTTTGAGGTAGGAGCTTCAAACCTAGAAGTTCTGTCCACTTGTATTGAGTAAGAAAAACTAATTGGATGCTCTATACCTAATGGGGTAGCACCAATAATTTTACTATTACTTCCATGAGGAATGGATTGTTGTTTGTATAAGTTTCCATTAAAATAATCATCAAGAAAAGCTTGGTCCTCTTTCAGTGTGCCATATATTTGAAAAGATGCATTTGCCTGAATTAAAGAATTAGGGCTAATAGAAAACTCAAAAGAATTTAAATAAGCATGAGTAAATTCAAAAGGCCCAATATGACCATCAAGCCTTTCCTCATTAACTGGAGGAAATTGAGCAGGATTTAGTAGTCCTGTAATATTAAAAAAGTAAGGCAAATTTCCCGTGCTTGGATAAAAAGAAACATCAAGTGTTCCAACTATTGGTCCATCTGAAACATAATTGAACAAAGGGTTAAAATGTCCAGATTGAGCTTGACCTCTAGTCAAAGACCAATCTCCACTTTTTGCATACAAACTAACAATATACTGATTTCCGTCTGGATATACATCTTCGTCAAAAAAAAGAGATTGACCGCTTTGAAAAATAATTTCTGTATCTTTAGGTATTTTTCTAATTGAAGTTGCTAGTGGTTGGGGTGGGCCACCAGAAGGCCCAATTAAAGCTAAAAATCTTTCTTCAGAAACGAATGTTTTTTCTTCATATATTAAGCTATCTTCAGCCGTATTGTTTTCGACATAAGAAACGATTTGAAACAAATTGTCATCAACTTGTCTAGTGACCGAAAGAGGTTGGCTTACGGCTATGCTTGCTTCTTCCGCAAATATAAATTCACCAATACCTTCGGGAGTAGATATATATAATGGAACATTTTCGTATGGTTCAAACCTCATTATAATAAATCAATTTTATGAACACCCGCAGACTTAAGTATATTAACAACTTCATAATATTTTTCAATATCTCTTTCGGAGAAATTACTATCTTCATTCAAAATGATAGAGTCTAAAGAAGTGTCAAAAGTTAAAACATTTGAATTGCTAGAAATTGGGAGAGGAATAATGGATTCCGTTTTATCTGGGGAATAGTATTTAATTCCTGTAATTAAATTTGATGGGCCAGCCCAAAATAAAAACTCAGAATCTACTTCGGATATAATAGTATCAGTTTCAACTCCCCCAAAATCATCAACGAATTCTACTTCTTCCAAGATATTCATTTTTGGGTTCATAATATAACCATTAACAGAATTATTAATTGTTGATCTTTCTATTAACCTATCTTCTTCAAACAATTCATTAGGATCAAGAGAAGGGGGAAAATAAAAAATTTCCACACCTTCATCATTTGTAATGTCAAATATTGGAGGATCAAAATATTTTCTATCTTCTCTATTAATATAACCGTTATAAGTTAAATTTACAGTTGTATTTTCTGCATTAGCACTATTGAATGAATGACTTACTATTCTGGCATTTTTAATTGTAAACTCTTCAATTAGGGAATTATTAACAGGATTGTTTAAAATAATATTTAAATCTTGCTGGTATGGTTTTTTAATAAAGTCCTTCAACTTAGTTAATTCATAATCGTTTAAATCCATTTCTAAGCTTAATTCTTGAAATATTGGGTATTGTGTATTAACTTGAACCGGCTCCACGGTTCCTATTTTATAAACAGGATTTCTGTTGATTCTTATTGTATAATCAAATCTGGAAACTCTATTAGTTTCGTAATTTTTAGAATTAATTAATATAGAGCCTTGATTGGGTATTTGAATGTCAGGCTGTCTCGTAGATCCTTTAGCACTTATACCTTTACCTATGTCACCATAAACATTAATTGAAGCTTGGGCCTGAGGAATTTGACCTATGCCAGCAGAAAAAGAATATTCTGTAAGGAAGCCGTTATTAAAACCTATGCTTTGTTCGCCGTAATTAATGCTAGCTTTAATTGGAACTTCACCAATATAATTCAGCAAAGGATCTTTGCCTACATAATACTTTTGTATTGAAAAATTTCCAACCATTGGACCTTGTCGAACTGGATAGACATAACCCTTACCTATAATATTTATAGGCTCTTGAGAAACAGAGTAGCTACCATCAATGTTAGTAACACCAGATAAAAGAGTGTTATTTAAATAAAATTGTTGCTCGTAATTAAATAAAGCGTTTTTAGTAGCCATTCAAGGACCCCCCAGTTCGTTTTTCTTGAGATATGACACCAACCACAGCATCCTTAATTCTTGAGGCCATAGCTTGATCACTATCGCCTCCACCACTCATTGTCGTGTCTCCACTTGAGCTGACATTAATATTAACGGTAACACTTCCTCCTCCTCCTCCACCGCCATTGCCACCAGTATTTGAGGCTTCTGGAGTAGGAGAAGATGGAGCTTTAACTATACCGCCTTGATTCATCATATTCATAGAATTTAATCTATCAAAAAATCCAGGATTATTTTTTTCTATCTTGCTAACACTATCAGCTTTAACTACATATTCTCCTTGGTCAAGCATAATTGGGCCTATTTTATCTATTCCGCCCCTACCAATAACTTTACCTCCTTGACTAAACGCCATAGGGCATTGGGTGCCAGTACATTGACCCCCTCCATAAGACGAGGTTCCAAAGGAGCTAGACTTAATGGGTTGACCGTACTTATCACCAAATCTATCCTGTATTGTTTTTTCGTAAATGTTACTCTTATTATAAGCATTAGCGTTGCCACCACCAACCCTATTTGCACTAAAGGGATTAAAAGAACTACTACCCCCGTAATTCTTGCTATTATTCATATTGGCAAGTAAAGAGTTGCTGGTATTTAGGTTTGTTTGAATTGCTTTAGACATCGACATGGCTGCGGCCATTTTGTCGTTTTCGGCTTGTATAAAAGTATCACCAGTAAGAGCTTTACCGTATAAAGCTTCATAGTTTTTAGATGCATCAGTTTTAGCTAAAGCTTTATTCATCATGCCAAAAGTTCCGGGAGATTTAGCTTTCCAGCTAGCATAATCATTTATGCCATTTTTTTGCATTCTAGCAACATCTGCTTGAGCTCCAGTTTTTCTATATTCTGCTTTTTTAGCTACATCTTTAGTAAACATACCCTTTAAGTTTGCCCCTACTCCGCCCCTCATGTCCCATGCATTTTTAGCTGAACTAAAAACATCACTAGCAGCCTTAAAGCCTACGCCAGCAGCTAAACCTCCAGCTAACCCTGCCCACTGAGAATGTCTAGCTTTAACTTTTTGATTTTGTTGGTCGACATCATATTGATATTTATTGAGTAAATAATTTCCATATTGTTTGCTGTAATCATTATTAGCCCTAAATCTAGCACTCATTTGACCACCAGAAGGATTAACATTTAAAGAAGCCCCAAAATTTAAATTTTTTGAGCCAGGATCAACTGGGGCAGTGGGCCCAGCGTAAGGTTGATTTTGTCTGTTTTCGTAAGCAGCATATGAAGTGCCAGCTAAATATCCCGCGCCTCTAGCTATATTCATTGATGTGCTATTAGAGCTTGGGTTTAATATGTTGTCGTTTGTCCAACTTTTTGCTTGATTCCATTTATCCTTCATCCAACCACCGTCGTTAGCAAAAACTAAACCACCCATAGCTCTTTTTAAAGCGCTAGCTATACCTCCAGCATTTAATTTAACTACGGGAGACGGAGCTCCACCGGAAGAAGATAAAGAAACTGATCCTCCTGTATTCATTTTATATATATCTTCAAGTGATCCAGTTTCGTTCATTTTCTCTAACTTACCAGTACCAAGCCTATCTACGATTTTTTTGCGAACAACATACTCTCCAGAAGTTAGCATGGTTGGAACTTTTTTGTTATTAGAGTAACCAACACTCCCGCCTATATTTCTACGAATAATTCCACCTTTATATGCTCCTCCAACTCCTTGTACAGTTCCACCAGTTGAAGTGTCACTTCCGAATCCTAAGGCTGAAAATATACCGCTAGTTAATTGCATCGATGCTCGTTCAATTAATTTATCATGAATTTTTTGAACTATACTGCCAGCAAATTTTAAAAACACATCTTGCATTCTCATGGTAGAATCGCCTATATCTCTAGCCATTTGCTTAAAGCCGTCTTGGACAGCATCAAAAGATGTGTTTGCTAGAGTTTGTGAAAATTTTTCGATTGCTAAATTGTTTTCAGCGATTCTTACACTTAAGGTGTCTCTAAATAAAGCTTCTTTTCCATATAGCTCTATATTTCTCTCTTGAGTAATCTTAGCTAATTCAACTTGTTTTTCTGCGGCTTTAAGTGTGTTACCTTCGCCTTCATAAAATGATTTACCTGCAGAAGCAGCTTGCCCTCTTCCTTTTAGCTGTTCCCTGTTTAATTTAATAGATTGAACTTCGTCTATAGCAAAACCACCCTTATCAAGTTTAGTTTTAATTTTATCCATTGCAATCTTAAAATCAATAGTAGATTTAGTCATATCATTTAAAGCTTCTTGCTGATAAACACCAGCAGCTGCATTAGCGGAATATTGGTTTTTTAATAAATCCATTTCGCCGGTCAGCTCCTGAGTTTTAAGTCCTGCCATGGCTTCGTAACCAGTTTGACCAATAAAGCCACTTAATTGAGGATCGTTTTCTGCATCTTGAGCCGTTATGGTTTTGGCCATCTGAGTGTTGGTTCCAATAGCCTTACGAACAGTTGAGGCTCTTGACCCAATTTTATTTGCTACCTCAGAAGCAACAATTCCAGAAAGTTTTTCCTCATTATCAATCAAACCTAGCAAACCGACATTTCTTCTTTTTTCTAAATCGAGTGCTGCTTGACGAGTAATTACTTCTGCATCAATTAATGCTAATAAGCCTTCGCCATTCGTTAAACCGTCAGTTTCAATCATTTGCTTCTTAAGCAGATATGCCTGTGTTCTATTGCTTGCTTGCTGGTTTGCTATCGCATTTCTTTGAATAGTAGATGCAGTTTCATCTAAGAACTGCATAGCTTTTTCTGTAGCTTTAACTTCGCCAGCTTTTAATAGCTCAAGAGCTTGAGTTTGATTAAGTATTTTTTTAGATAATGAATTTCTTTCATTTTGATATTTTGTTTCTTCGCTATATGAATCAACGATATCATTAACTCCGTCAGCTACGTTTTTAGCTCCTTGACTATTCGAGTTTAATATAGATCCAGCGCCGCCACCTACAAATCCTTCTATTAATGTTTTCATACCTTCCATATCTCCCTGATCAAGAAGAGAAAGTAATCTGTTATTAAGAGAGTTCACAATGACTCCCATTGCTCCTGCAGCAGAAATAGGATCGTTCATATTCCCAGCTAATTCAGCAAATTTACTTCGAACTACATCTAACTCTGTTTCTGTAAATCCAGTGGCGTCCAATTTTTGAATAAGGCTATCAGTATCAACTCCACCGCCACCTTCAGCTGTTGGGTCCTTTAAGAACTGTTTACCAAGGGTGGTACCTTTATCATCTAGTAGTGTTGTTGTTTTTTTCTTGAGTTCATCTATAGCTTTTCGACGAATAGCTCTTTCTTCTGAATTCATATTTCTTTCTTGAGCCACTCTTTCTCTAGTTTGCTTTAAGAGTACACCACTAACATTAGATATCCCGCCCAAATGAGCTCCATAATCGTGATAAGCTGAAGATAAATTATCTGTAAGTTTTGCCATTTCCAGGAAATGAGAATTTAAAAGATCGCTTGATTTTAAGCGTTTTTCATAACTTCTAGCAACATCGTTTTCTAATGCTAGAGTTCTCGCTTGTACTCGAGCTAAAAGTGCTGCATCATCTGCAATTTTCTTTTGTTCTGCTGTGTAATCTAGAACACTATCTTTTAAATTTTTAAATAATTCACCAATTTCTTTGGGGTCAACACCCTTTTCGAGGGCGTCTAGAATGCCTTTTGCTTGACCTTTAATTTCGTCAGAAAAACCTTCATCGTCAGCTATTGCTTGAGAAACTTCTTTAATGCTCTTGGTTCCGCCCTTGAGGTTTCTAGGTGAAGCTATGTTTGAGTCGACAATACTCCTGGAAAGTTCTGGGTTTTTATTTCTTGTTGCAGCATAATCAACCTGACCAAAAAAATCCTTTTCAAGTCCTATGCCTTTTTCTTTGGCCAGAGCTCTTGTTACGTCATTTCTTTGTTTCTCTAAGTTAGCGGTAGCCATAAATGCACTACCAACCGAAAACCCGCTGTTCATGTTTATTCCTCTGCTAGGCGGTCGATTTTTTGAATTAGATGATTCATAACCCTCAAATCGACTAGCCCAAGTTGGAGCTTCTTGATTAAATGATTCTAGAGCTTTTGAGTTTATATTAGGATTAACACTTAGAATTAAAGATTCTAGCCTCTTGATTTGATCTAAAGCTTTTTCCCCATCTCCACCCGCAGACCTAGAGAAACTTCTTGCCATGTTTGTTTCCGCCAGCTTTTTCATAATGGGGTCTTCTTTTTTGTCTTCGCCTACGAGGCCAAAAAATGAAGATTCTGTTCTTAGTGAATCTGCCCATGTTTTTACTTGTTGTAATCCAACGAGAGCTTGTTGTGCTGATAAAGAAGCCTCTCTTAGTTTTTGTAATCCTTCAGCAGAACCGCTGGTCATTAAAACAATATCTTCTTCGGTCAATCCAGCTGTTTCACCTAAACTTTTAACTTGTTCGGTTAAAGCTAATTGTTGTTTGGCTTGTTGTCCTAGCAGTTGAATTTCTTGGATTCTTCCTTCGTAAGTGCCTGCTTGAGAACTATTGTTTAATTCTAGAAGCTTATTATTAGTTTGGCTTAGGGATTCGGCTGCAGACAAACTTGCACTAAAAGCATCAGCTTGGCTTGATGCTTCGCTTAGGGATTTTGCCATTTGTTCAGCTGCGGACTTGGTATGCTCCTTTAATAAATCCATAACTGGACCAAGCATAGCTAAGCCTGCACCAACAATTGGAAGAGCCTGACCTATGTTAAGAAAACCTTTTGCTATTCCACCCATGGCTCCTTTTTTTGAAAATAAACTTGCCCCCTCTCCCGCTGCCATTGTTGCAGATGCTGCTTTGCCAATTTTGCTTTCGCCTATAAATTTATTTACACCGTCCCCCATTCCTTTCAGCGCATCGAAAGCGAGCCCAGCTTGAGAGCCAGCTTGAACAATGCCATTAAGGGTCCTTATGGCTGATCCAGTAGATCCTTCCATATCAGCAAATGCTGACTCTAATGCATAAGTAACTGTAGTAAGACCTATAAGCCTCATTGATAAACCTTCTGAAGCTTTATCAACTTTGTCGACACTTTTTTTGCTACTACCACCATCACCTTGAGCAGAACCACCTTGGCGGCCTCCAATAAAATCATTGTCTTTAACTCTTTTCGTGTAATTCTCATCAAATGGAAAATTATAATTAGGAACAAAACCAACACTAGCACCGTGAGTTTTAGGATCGATACCCATATTTTTAGATCTAGCAATACCCTGTTTAATGCCGCCAGGCTCATCCTTGAGATTAGTAACAGCAAGACCTTTTGAATTTTGAGAAGAGCGTAAGCTATTGTCTTGTTCGATGCGAATTTGTGATCTAGGCACACCAGCAGCAACTTCTCTATTAATTGCTTGATTTAAAGCTTCATCACTAGATCCTAATGAATTGATTTTTTTTCTTTGGCCACTAAATGCGGATTGTTTTTCTTTTCGATCATAAACTTCTCTAATGATATTGGTTGGAACCTTAATGTTTTGAGATTGTAACTCCATGATTCCTTGATCCAAGCTATCAAGATCATATTCTAATAAAACTTTTTTAATTTCAGATTGAGAAAAAAGAGTGCCTGAATCTAAAACTTTAGGTTCTGGAATTATAGAGCCAGACTCAAAAAAATTCTTTGAGTCACTAGGGCCACCAAATGAAGAGTTGCCCGAAGTTTTAGAACCTGGCGCGCTAAAGTTTTTTGAGTTAGAAGCATTTGATAATTGAGAAACCTCAGGAACTTGCTGCCCTGGCTGTTGGAAATTTTTTGAGGCAAAGTTTGGAACAAATCCTATGTTTGCATAATTTTGATTATAGTCTTTTATTAAATTAGATAAATTAGGAATGTTTATTTTTTGTGTTGATATTTTATTACTATCCTTCATTGCAGAATCAAAAGACAGTCCAGCATTACGTTTTTGTCTAGATTGACCTAGCTGTTTTTTTGTTTTTTGATATTTATTTAAAGCTTCACTATTTAAGTTCTGGCGATATTGATGAGCTGAGTCAAGACTTTTTATAGCAGAAGGAGAAACTCCTTTTTCAATCAAATATTTTTTAAATTTCTTTAGCCCTTCGGGGCTGGCTTTGATTGACCATTTATTTTTCCCGTCAGAACCTTGATCCTTGTGCCATTTAATTTGATTCTCTTTTGAATTTTCAGTATCCACCTTTTTCTCAGATTCAGTTTTTTCCCTAGGTTTAAAAACATTTAATGCTGCAATAGATTGAGGGGATAATTTTATGATTTTTTTGATAGCTGATTGCATGTCCGGCTGAGTAGTGCCGCCAATACTATTTTTTATGATTCCATTAGATTGAGCATAATCCCTTATGTTTTTTTCATTATAAGAAATGTATTTATAATTGTCACCTAGCTTTTTAGAGAGAGATTGCTTCATGGGCTCAAAATCAAGAGAAGAGCCATCAGTGAAATTCATAACTTGCTTAATAGATGAAGTAGGCTTAAATACTCCGTTTTTTATCTCATCTAAATATTTTTTATTTCTAGATTCGAGATCTTCTTTCTTTTTTTCATTTTGAGAGATTGCGAAGGTATTTGGTTGAAGACCCCAAGATTTTACTTCTTCTTGAGCTTTAGGGGTATTAAGCCAGTAAACATTTTTATTTTGAAATCGACCAGAATTAATGCCCGAAATTGGTTTTTTTTGCTCCTCCATAAAACTCTTAAAAATTTGAAACCCTTTTTCAGTCAAAAAAGGTTTTTTATTTTTTATGGTTTTGCCAGTATAAGCGGATCCATTTGTGTTTTGGGGGTAATCACTTCCAAATAGAGCCATAGGGCGCTTGTTGTACATAAAGTTTGGAATTAGTCCTAAAGATGCGGCAGCCGGAAGTCGAACATCATCATTTGGTAAATCTATACCCTGAGTAAATCCTCTTACAGCTTCTTTGCCGTCGGGCCCTTTTTGTATTTGATACTTAGCTTTTGATGCGGCAGAAAGGTTTTGTTGAGCCAAGTTTCCAAATAATGCATGGTTCATAAATTGCCTCCAGTCCGATTGATTTCTTTTGGTAATTTTTAAACCTGGTTCACCAGTTAGTTTTGTCTTTAGGGTTACATCGCCCTTTTCTCTATTATATCGAGCCAAAAATCCACTCAGTTTATTCAATTCTAAAGGTTGAAAGGGAGCAGGGTTGGGCCGTATTTGAATTTGGTTTTTGTAGCGAGAATTCTGTGTGCCTTTGGGAATCAAGCCCTTGTTGAGAACCTGCATAACTTCTGCTTCGCGAGGGCTAATTTGATTTGTTCCGTTAGGGTTACGTCCAATGTCTGATTGGGGCACGATCTGATTCATTTGTTTATCGTAGAAATCGTATTCCTTTCTACCATATTCTGTTCTGTAATGTTTTAATAATGAAGGATCATTTCTACGACCATAAACATTTAAGTAAATACCTCCATTTTGTTCAGCCCATTTTTGTATAGCTCCACTCGCCATAGCTTTCTTAAACTCTTCAACTTTGGGATAATGGCCCCTTTTGGGGTCAGCTCCTTTGTTTAGTATTTTTAATAACTTCTTTTTATTGAATACATTTTTTTCTGGAACAGTTTTAGATAATATATTGCCTTTTTCGGACTTATTGAGTCCGCCGCCAGCAAACTGTTTCGCAACCGTTTCAGAGGTGCTGAAAGATGTAGCTCCAGATGGAGCGGTGTTATCAATTTCGCCAATATCTCTAGAACCAGAAAGAGGGCCACTAACATGAGATTTAACAAAGTTTTGTATAATCTTAACTACATCTTCGGGGGTTTTTACTCCGCCAAATGATGGCATATTTTTACCAATTGTAGGCTGATCAATTGTTGGTCTTGATTTATTTTGACCTCGATATAGTGTGAGGTTTGCAAAGTTGGGAATCATACCAGTGGAGCCATACCCCTGGGAAACCTTTTGGGCGATACTTACCTCATCAAGAGATATAGATTCCTTTTGAATTTTTTTATAAATTTGTTTTGGGTTCATTTTTGAGAACTTAATAGAATCAAGTTCATTCATACCAAGGTCCATTAAGTAGGAAACTTTATCGCTCACCGTTCGCCAAATCTTTTCAAATTGTTTGTCACCACTAGACAACAAATTTTTAGCTTTATTACCTATAGACTTTGTCGTATTAGATAAAAAGTTTTTTGATGCATAATTTGGAATCAAGCCATTACTAACAACCCCTAGATCAAGTTTACTGTTTATATCGTTTGGTATTTCGGAAAAATTAGGAACAAAACCCAAACTGGCCCCATGTTTTTTTGGGTCAATGCCCATCTTTTTAGATCTCGTAATACCTTGTTTAACTCCAGATGGCTCATCCCTAGTATTAATTACAGCTAAGCCACCTGGATTTTCTTTGGATCTTAAAGAATTATCTTGATCTATCCTTATCATTGATTTAGGTATGCCAGCAGACCTTTCTCTTGATATAGCGTCTTGCAGCGGGTTTGCAAAATTAGGAACAAAACCTCTAGCAACATCGTAGTCTGATTTGTTTTCTTGCTGAGAAGGTCCAGATAGCTTTCCGCCTACCAAAAAATTAGGAACAAAACCAATACTGGAGGTTAAGGTGGAATCCTTTTTGCTTTTAATGGGTTTATAGAAACCTAATTCTTCACCAAATTTTTGAATTATTGCAGCTTTTTCTTTTTGTTTGCTGTCCCCAGATTGTTGATATTTAGTTACTATAGACTGTGGTAGCTGCAACGCATCTTTTTTGTATTTGAGGGGAAAAGTAATTTCTCGAGCTTTAGTTTTTCGCTTGTATGCCGTTTTAAATTTTTTATCTACACTTAAGTCATCGATTGCTATATCATATCCGCTATCAACTTCTGACTTCGACCTTCTAACAGTTGCTTTTCCAGCCCTTTGGGTTTTAATACCACCAAAAGATTCTCTATAACCACCTATCATATCAGCAATATTCAGAGTTAAAGCTGGAAGTTTGGGTGTAGGACCAGCAAAAGCTCCCCTCTTAGTTGCGCCACTGCCAGACATATACTGGGATTTTACGCCCGTGCTTATATTTGTTGAAGCATGCTTTACGATATCTTTTTTAAGCTGACCTCCGCCTTGATCTCCTCCCTCTTTGGTTCGAATAAAAGCTTCAATTTTTTTATCAAAATTAAAATGTCCGGAAGATTTACCACTTAATCCTTGGAATATCGGATCACCTCTGTCGTATTGCCCAGCCTCTATCCCAAAAGTTGATGTGTTGGAAAATTGTGCATATGGTATATCAATCCTTTTGGAAGAATGACCATACTTGCCGCCAGTAGTTTCATCAATAATAATTTCCTCAAATAGTCTACCAGCTTGACTAGAAGAAATAACTTTAGTTGTATCTTCAGCTTTTTCACTATTTTCTTTTGCTTTTTTTAGTTGTTGTAAAATATCATCAAATTTTCGATCTGCATTTTGGTCTATTATTTTCCATGCAGCTAATGAACTTATTCTTTTAGAGTCGGTAGATTTTTTTTGTTTAATTAAATCTCTTTCAAAGCCAGCCTGACCAACTCCGTAGGCTTTAGCCATTTCTGATACATTTGTAAATTCTTTATCTTTATTCTTTGGGTAGAGTTCCGGAAAGTTAATGCCTGTCTTTAAGTTAGTATGGGCCGCAGCTAGGTCCATTTGCTTTTTTATATGATTTCTATATATATCAGCTTGAGCAGAATTTTGCACATTCCAGTTTCTAAGTAGACTGTCTTTTTTATTAGAAAAGAAAGATTGTGTGTTTGGGTTTATTTGATTATTTCTAATTGAGCTTAAATGAGGGCGGGCGATGTTGTAATCACTTGCTAATTTATATGCATCTTTTTCTTGTGAATTCTTATTTTTTTCATATCTCTCATACCAGAAAGGGAGTTTGGTAAAATTAGGAATTAACCCATCATGTAAATTATAATCTTTAACGGTTTTAACCTGCTCTTTTAATGACATAGATTCTGTATCAATGCCAGCTTGCTTTAAAGTAAGTAGCGAGTCATCAAAATTTTTTCTTTGAAGAGATTGGCCTTTGTCGACAAATCCTTGCTTCCGTAAAAAGTTAGATATTGATTTGTCATTATATAATCTAATACTTTTTGCGATAAGGTCTGCTTGTTCTATTTTATTAAATTTACCTTCTATTGGCATTAATCCTTTACCTATAAAATCAACCTTACTTTGGTCTGAAGTTTTAGAGTAGCCTGCATCTTTTAATTTTTGGGAATATAATTCATCTTCGTATTTATTGCCTAATTGTTTTGATGTTGGCTTGGGGGAACCTTTTTTGCCTTCACTAAAAGATTGAGTTAACCCCCCTGGACTTTTCTTCCTTTCTTTTTTTGTTTGAGGATTATCGTAATCGGTGAACATAATGTTTCTAGATAAAACTCCCACGCCGGCTTCAGACAATGCTGATAATTCTTTTTGGTAAGAAGTGATTTTACCAGATATACTTTGAAGTGGAGCCTCCATCTGGTGAAGGCCAGTCTTTTTTTCTCCCCTGTAATTAGAAACCGTAGTTTCAACCCCCATTTTAGCTTGAGGCAGCTGAAGTATATTGGTTCCAGGTATTAGGTTTGCAGCAAAATTAGGAACAAGCCCCTCACTTTTACTAACGGCTTGCCCATCAATAATAACAGAGCCTTTGCCGTTTTTTAAATAATGATTTCTAGCATTGGAAATTTCTTTTAATTTTTCTTCAGGGTATTTACTAACTTTCCTCAATCTATCAATATGTAAAGATTTTTGTTCATAAGAGCTAGCGTTCTTGTCTTCAATGTATAGAGAAACAAAATCTCTATCAGACTTTTTAGGTAAAGATAAATTGATTTTTGGTTTTTTTGAATCAAGCTGTTTCAATTTATTGGATGCAGCATCTCTTTCTCCTTTGGTGGCCCCTCTCTTGGAAAGAGTTTCTATTTTATTTCTATCTATATAATTAGGAATGAAGCCTTGAGATGAGTATGGATTAAATCCATGTTGTTTTTCAAATTTATTTTTATAGTTACTACCAGCCCTACTGGAACTTGGGGGCATAATCGCAGGTTGAGACATTCCAGGAAATTGTTTTACAGTTTCTTTATTGTTATAAATCACTCTACCTATCCCTTTGATATCCATATCTTTGACGGCTCCTGGAGCATAACCGGCCTTGAGGGCTCCGCCCCTTTCTTTTTCCCTCTCCATGGGTGTGACGGAAGAATAGTTTGGTATGAACCCGCTCGATGCACTAGGGCCACCGCTTGGTTTTGAAGAGGAATTATTTCTATTTAATGTTAGATCTGGCTGAACTCCCCTGCTTTTTAAAAGTGGAGCTAGGGTTTTGGCTATTCTTTCTTGCTCCAACATCTCTCGCGTTTGAGCTTTTATGGATTTAAAAATTAAATCTTCTTGAGCTTTCTTATCTCCAGATAAAGCATTAAGAGATTTATATAAATTCACATTATTAGACATGGCAGTCAATATAGATTCTTGTATTTTTCGCTCTTTATCTTTCTCGGTAGTAATCTGAAGAATATCTTTGAGTGAGTCTCTGCCGAATTTAACAGCACTTTTGAGAAGTTTTGCAAATACACCTATAGCCAAAACTACGCCGGGACCAGTTAAAACTCCACCAATACCTTTAACGAAACCTTTAGCAAAATCCGCACCTATACCTTCTGAGTCATCACCAAGTAAATTATTAAAGCCTTCACTTAAACTTTTAACTGCATCTAAAATATTTGAAATACCAGGAGCTAAGGAGAGTTCACCTAGGTTTGAAGCTAATTCTTGAATAGATAAAGAAGTTTGAGCAGCAAGAGATTGAACAGTTTCTTGCAGTTGTTGGTTTTTTATTTGAGCTTCATTGGTTGCAGATGCAGAAATGCCGGTAGCTTTGGCATATAAAGAATTTTCTCTAGTTAAATCTTTTAAGGCCGCCTTTAAAATATTGATTTGAAAAACACCACCAACTTGCTCAGCTACCGCAGCTTTTGTGGTGTCTCCTAGTGTTTCATATGCATTAGAAAGGTTTGTTAAAACTGTGATTGCTGGAAGAGTGTTACCAGATAAATCCTTTACTACTACCCCCAGTTCTTCAAGAGCATTTAACGTACTACTTCTTTGAACACGGGTAAATATAGTTTTAAAACTGTTACCAATGACTGCTCCACCACGAGCAGTAATTTGTTGAGCAGAAGTTACTGCGCCAACTAACTGATCAAAATTAACACCAGCGTCTTGAGCTACTGCTCCAGCTCGAGCCAAGGCATTAATTAAGTCTTCAGCACTGACAGCAAATGCAACATCAACCGCAGCCAACTTATTAATTATTTCAGTGGTAGTTAAGCCAGCATCAGCAAAACCATTAACTGCGGCTGTTAAACCAGAAACAGCTTCAGCAGCCCCGATTCCCGTTAGCCTAGTTAATATCAAAGCATCATTTGTTCTGCTTAAAGTTTCTTCCATACTTAAGCCTTGGCGAGAAAACTCTAAGGCGGCTTCAGCAGCTACCTCAAGCCCCTGAGAAGTATTTCGAGCAACCTCAAATAAATCCTTACCAAATTTCTCTAGATTTTCAAGGCTTGTACCTAAAACTACATTAATGTCTGTTAATATTTTTTCAACCTTTGTTGCTTGTGTTACTAGTTGTATAAATGTTTGAGTTACTCCCCCAATAATTGCAGCTGATGCACCAAAGGCTATAACACGAGCATTGGAAGCTTCGAGTGATTTATTAAATTCATCAGCTTTTTGGGTTATTCTGCCTAATGGCTGGGTATAATCAGAAGCCCTAAGCTTGATTGAAATCCCTTTACGGTTGACTTTGTTGACGGTCTGACCAATAGATTGCTCAAGACCAACTTCTCTTGTTTTTAAATTAAGTGGCATTCCTTTTTCCTCTCAGGATATATACACTATTTTTTCTTGCCGTGTCCACTTAATTCCATTAGATCATTCATATTTAAAGTGCCACCTTTCTTTTGGGCTGCTTTTTGTAGAGAAATACCAACTTTGTCATTAGGATTTTCTAAACCAGCATACTCATAATCTTCAGCGGTGGCACC